>FWWM01007758.1_pt1 | contig 21133 bp, 22 predicted proteins | sample 2228351 | NCBI WGS metagenome assembly FWWM01 (sample SAMEA103939774, study PRJEB20133) | metagenome
CTACCTCCCTCTTCTTCGATTTGCTGAGCGGCCGAGGGGCGAGCTTGTTGATTGGAAAGGGCGTGGGCCACCGGCATGGCAGCGCCAAGCTGCGCCTTCAAAGCTTGAGGTTGGCCTCCCCATGCGCCCTTCCTCAATCCCCTACGGCTTGTGACTCGCCACGTGTCACCCATCACCGCTTTGATTGCGATCGATCCCTATTTCCCTGTGCAGCCGGCGGGGGTTCGCCCCCAGGGGCCACGGTCCGATATAATCTTTATGCCATGTCGCTCAAGACGTGGGTTCCGGATTGGCTTACGGCCGTTCGGGCTTTGGTGGCGGTGGCCATTTTGTTGCTCATTCCCGTGGGGCCGCAAGCCCTCACCACCGTCCTTTTCCTTTTGCTCCTGGGGTGGACCACGGACATGCTGGACGGTCGGCTGGCCCGCCGCTGGGAGAAAGAGCCCACCTGGATCGGCGAGCACGAGTTCCACATCGACATGATCATGGTGTTCGCCTCCACGGTGTACCTCATCGCCACTGGGCTTGTCCCGTTTGTGCCCAGCTTGGTGTACCTCGTGCTGGGCACCCTGATCTCCCTGGGGATTCATTGGCGCACCCAGGAATTTTTGCGGTTCAAGTCGGTGACCATGCTCATCGCCTTCCCTTGGGTGTTTATCCCCTTTGCCGTGGCCTATTTCCGCGACCCGGTGGGCGCCTACGTGGGGCTGGTTTGGGTGGTGCTGGCCCTGATTGTGGACTGGCGGCGGTTCCTGGGGGTGGTGGGGGACTTCTTGGCTGGGGCCAAGGCCTTCCTGCGTCGGTCTTAGAGGAGGCGCGTGGAGATGCGGCCGAGGTGGGCGTAGGCCCGCTCGGTGGCCACCCGGCCCTGGGGCGTGCGCCGGATCATTCCCTCCGCGATCAAGTACGGCTCGTACAGGTCGGCAATGGTGTCGGGGTCCTCGCCCAACGCGGCGGCCAAGGACTCCAACCCTGCGGGCCCCCCGTCGAACCGGTCGATGAGCACCTCCAGAATCTTGCGGTCCAGCGCGTCCAGACCCCTCTCGTCGATGCCCAGCATGCGCAAGGTTTCCTGGGCCACGGCCAAGGTCACGGCCTTCAGGCCCTGGACCTGGGCCACGTCGCGGGCGCGGCGCAAAAGCCGCAGGGCCACGCGGGGGGTCCCCCGGGCCTTGCACGCCAGCTCCCGCGCAGCCTCCGGCTCCACGGCGGTGCCCAAATGGGGGGCGGCCCGGCGCAGGATCTCCGCCAGCTCCTCCGGCTTGTAGAACTCCAAGCGAAACACGACTTCGAACCGGTCCCGCAAGGGGGTGGTCAGCAGGCCCTCTCGGGTGGTCGCCCCCACCAACGTGAAGGGAGCCAAGTTGAGGCGGATGGAGCGGGCATGGGGGCCTTCCCCCACCACGATGTCCAGCTTGTACTCCTCCATGGCGGGGTAAAGGATCTCTTCCACGTGGGGCCGCAAGCGGTGGATCTCGTCGATGAACAGCACGTCCCCGGGTTGGAGATGGGTGAGGATGGCCGCCAGGTCCCCGGGGCGCTCGATGGCCGGGCCGGAGGAGACCTTCAGCTGGCTCCCCATCTCCTGGGCGATGATGGAAGCGAGGGTGGTCTTACCCAATCCCGGCGGGGAAAGGAGCAGCACGTGATCCAGGGGTTCGCCGCGGGCCTTGGCCGCTTGGATGTACACCTTCAAGCGCTGGCGCACGCTGTCTTGGCCCACGAACTCGTCCAAGCTCTTGGGGCGGAACGTGCGGGGCAGGTCGCCCTCTTGCCGCTGGGGAGAAACGTACCGTTCCGGCATCGGCAGCATTGTAGCCGAGCCGAACGGGGCCTCCCAAACGGGGGACGGCGGCGTTTGTGCGGGTTTTCGCTTGCACCTACAATGTTCCCATGAAGTTTTGGGCCGTGGTGGTGGCTTTGGGGTGGAGCGGGTTGGCCACCGCAACGCTGGGCAACCTCACCTCGCTCGATTGGTCCAAGGACGGCCAGTACGTGCTGTACGTGGAGGCGGGGGAGGTGTGGGTGGGGTGGGCGCCGGAGGGCCGGCGGCCGTGGCGGCTGACCGAGGGTGCGGCTACGGACTGGGCCCGCTTCGGCCCGGGTTCTTGGTTCGTCTACGCCACCTGCACGGAGGAGGGCTATGTGCTTTGGCGGAGCGACCTCGAAGGCCGGCGCGAGCCCTTGCTTGTACAAAAATCGCCGATTTGGCGCCCCGCCGTGGCCCCCGACGGAAGCAAAGTGGCCTTCGTGGGTGAGCGCGAAGGGCAAGTGGATCTGTTTTTGTTCGAGCTGGAAAGCCGCGTCGTGCGCCGCCTGACCTTCACCCCCGGCCCCGAAGACACCCCCGATTTCTCGCCCGACGGCCGCTTCCTCGTCTTCGGGGGCCTGTGGGAGCTGGACCCTGAACCCAGTTGGGAGGTGTACGTCCTCGACCTCGAAGGCGGAGGCATCGAGCAGCTCACCGACGACCCCTACTTCGATTGGGCCCCCCGCTTCTCCCCCGATGGGGAGTGGATCGCTTGGGAATCCACGAGCCGCGGGTTCTCCGACATCCACCTCATGCGCCGGGATGGCCGTGAACGCGTGGCGTTCACCCTTACCCGCTGGCGTGATGCTTTCCCGTGCTGGTCCCCCACCGGTGACCGCATCCTTTACGCATCCCTTCGCGAGTCCGGCTGGGTTATCCTTGTGGACACGATTTCCTAGATGAGCGGCTGCTGCGTGGCGGTGGGCCGGTTTGACGGGGTCCACCTTGGGCATCAGCACCTGTTGGCCCATGCCCGGGCCGTGGCCCAAAAGCTGGGACTGAAGCTTGTGGCCTACACGTTCCCTCCCCGCGGACCGTCGCTGCTCACCCTTCCGGCCAAGGAGCGCTTGCTGCGTGCCCTCGTCGACGAGGTGGTCGTCGCCGACTGGCCAGGGATCCAAGGGCTCTCGGCCGAGGAGTTCGTGCGCACAGAGCTGGTGGAGCGTTTGGGCGCTCGGGCGGTGGTCGTAGGCCCCAACCATCGGTTCGGCCGGGGGCGGGAAGGCGATGTGGCCTTGCTTCAACAACTGGGCTGCGCGCTGGGTTTCCAGGTTCAGGTGGTGGCCACCCTGGAACACAACGGGCAGACCGTCTCCGCGGGCTGGATTCGCCAGCTGGTGCAGGAAGGTCAAGTGCGGGAGGCGCGGGCCCTGCTCGGGCGCCCGCCTTGGCTGGCCGGGCAGCCGGTCCGCGGTCTGGGCCTCGCCCGCCAATTGGGGTTCCCCACTGTGAATCTCGAGCTTTTCCCCGAACTTTTGCGCCCCCGCGAAGGGGTGTACGCAGCTTGGGCGCTGTGGCCGCACCATGCGGAAGGGGCCCTGTTCTACCTGGGCCAGCGGCCCACCATGGGCCTGGCCGCCTCGGCCGAAGTGCATCTCCTCACACCGCCCGCAGGCGAGGTTCACGGGCCCGTGGAGGTCTACCTCCTGGCCTTCCTCCGCCCCGATGAGCGCTTTTCCAGTGTGCAAGCGCTGGTCCGCGCCATCGAAGGCGATAAGAGGCGGGCGTGGCCGGTGCTCAAAGCCGCTCAGGCCCAAGGTCTTCCCCCCTCGCTGTTGAGCTAGCTGCACTGCGCTGGATTGTGAAGGACGTGGCTCAAAACTCGGAAGTTCCAGTTGGAGAGTTCGTGGAACGATGTTGGGGTGGGTGAGGCCCCAGGGTCCAGCTTGCAAAGGGGATGGCGTCCCCAATTTTTCCGCATCGGCCTTGGGGCAGGAGCGCGGCCATCCTACGGGTCGCCATCTCGGGACCTTCGGTTGCGCAGGTGGGGACGCGGCGTATGATTGGTTTGGTGCTAACCTTAGGGATTGAGACGGCCACCGCGGTTGGCGGGGTGGCCCTCGTGCACCAGGACTGGCATCTGGAGCTCACCGTTCCCGCAGGTAAGGGCAAAGGCGAGCTTTTCCCCGAGGCCATCGACACCTTGTTTCGGCTGGCCGGCGTGGAACGCCGCGAGCTGGAACTGGTGGCCGTGGACGTGGGACCCGGTTCGTTCACGTCCTTACGGGTGGGTCTTGCCCTGGCCAAAGGGGTGGCCCAAGCGTTGGGCGTGCCCCTGGTCGGCGTGGGCCAAGCCGAAGTGCTCGCCCAGCCCGTGCGGTGGTGGCCGGGCCCGCTGTGGGTATGGATTCACGACCGGCGGGAGTACGTGTTTGCTATCCCCACCGTGGAAGGCCGGCCGGGTTCCGTGCTCGCTCTTTCCTGGAAGGAAGCGTTGGAGAAGATTCGCAGGCCGGAGGAGGCCTTGGTGGTGGGCTCCGGTGCTTGGAAATTTGCTCGGGAGCTCCAAGCCGCGGCTCCAGGGCTGCACCTGGGCGGCGAGGCGTTGGCCTACCCGCGGCCATGGGAAGTGGCCCGGCTGGGGCAGGCCAAGTTTCGCGAGCGCGGGCCCGAGGACGTGGTGCAGCTGGAACCGCTTTACGTGCACAAGGAGGTTTAGATGGCCAGAAAGTGTGAAGTGTGCGGCAAGGGGCCGGAGTATGGGGCCAAGGTCAGTCACTCCGGGCGGCATAGCCGCCGCGTGCGCCTGCCCAACTTGCAACGGGTTCACGTCGTTTTCCAAGGCCGGCGGCAGTGGCTGCGGGTGTGCACCCGCTGCCTGAAAGCGGGCAAAGTACAAAAGGCCTGATGCCCCCTGCGCCCGAGGTGGGAGACGTCGTCCTGGGGGAAGTGGTGGAACTCCACCCCAGTGGGGCCCTTGTACGCCTTGCCGAGGGGGCCATGGGCTTCCTCCACGCTTCGGAAATGTGCCCAGCCCCGGACGACAACGGACCTATGTGGGTCACCGTGGGTGAGCAGGTTCTGGCCAAGGTCATCGGTTACGACCGCATGGGCCGTCCCACCCTTTCCTTGCGCCGTGTCACCCCCGAGGACCGGGAATCGTGGGCGTTCCACAAGGAAGCCGTGGAGTTCCGTTCCGTACTGCAGACCCAAACCAGGGTGGTGCCCAGCGGCGAGGAAGCCGGGGAGGCGCAGGAAAGGATCGAGCGCAGGCTGAAAAAGTGGATCGACACCACCCAAGCGGCGTTGGCCAAGTTGCGCCGGAAGCGCGCCGGCCGGCCCAAGCTGCTTTGGGAGTGAGAAAGGAGCACCATGCCCAAGGGAATGGCCGTCGTGGACAAGGAGCGCTGCAAGGGGTGCGGGATCTGCATCGCCACCTGTCCGTTTGGCGTGCTGGACTTTTCCGGCGAGTACAACACCTCGGGGTATTCGGTGGCCCACATGGCTCATCCGGACCAATGCACGGGGTGCGGCCTGTGCGCCCAGATGTGCCCGGACGTGGCCATTGAGGTGTACCGCGAGGTGAAGGTGGAGGCAGCCCAAACAAAGCCGTGAGGGGTGACGCGTAACGCGTGACGAGGAAAAGGGATGAGCGATCGAAAAATCGTTTCCAACCCCCTCTCCCCTTGGTGGGGGAGGGCCGGAGTGAGGGGGGCCACGAGGGCCCAACGACTCGGGACGTGGGCTCAGCCGAGATTCCACTCCGCACCCACAAGCCACACCGATCACTCATCACTGCTCACCGATCACTAAGTAAGGAGAGCCAATGGGAAGGCAATTGATGACGGGCAACGAGGCCATGGCGGAAGCGGCTATTCGTGCCGGCTGCCGCGCGTACTTCGGGTATCCCATCACCCCGCAAAACGAGGTCTTGGAGTACATGGCCCGGCGGCTGCCCCAGGTCGGTGGGGCGTTTGTGCAGGCGGAAAGTGAGGTGGCGGCCATCAACATGTGCTACGGCGCCGCGGCCGCCGGCGTGCGCACCATGACCTCCTCCTCTTCGCCAGGTATCAGCCTGAAAATGGAGGGCATTTCCTACATCGCCGGGGCGGACCTGCCGGTGGTGATCCTGAACGTGGCCCGGGGCGGACCCGGGCTGGGCAACATTGCCCCCGCCCAAGGGGACTACTTCCAGGCCACCAAGGGCGGCGGCCACGGGGACTACCGGTTGATTGTGCTCGGGCCGTCCACCGTGCACGAGGCGGCCGAGCTCACCCAGCTCGCCTTCGACCTCGCCGATCGGTATCGGGTCCCGGTGATGATCCTGGCTGATGGGATGCTGGGGCAGATGATGGAGCCGGTGGAGCTCCCCCCACCCGTGGACCCGGCGCGGCTCCCCCCCAAGCCATGGGCGCTCACCGGCGCCCGGGGCCGCGCACCCAACGTGGTAGCCAGCTTCGCCCTCGATCCCTACGACCTGCGGGAGCTGAACCGTCGTCGCCTGGAGCGGTACCGGGAAATCGAGGCCAAGGAAGTGCGCTGGGAAGAAGTGCAGACCGAAGACGCCGAAATTTTGCTCGTGGCCTACGGGACCATGGGGCGGATCGCCAAGACCGTGGTGCGGCTGGCCCGGGCCGAGGGCCTGCAGGCAGGGCTTCTGCGCCCTATCACCCTTTGGCCGTTCCCCTACGCCCGGATTCGCGAGCTGGCCACGCGGATCCCCGTGGTCCTCACGGTGGAGCTCTCCATGGGACAAATGGTGGAGGATGTGCGGCTGGCGGTGGAGGGGCGGGCGAAGACGCCGTTTTACGGGGAGACTGGCGGTGTGGTGCCCACCCCCATGGACGTGTTGCGGGAGGTGCGTAAGCATGCAAGTGCGTGTGGAAAACATGAAGCCGGTGTTCACCCGGCCTAACAGCCTGACGGAAAAGAAGTTCACCTACTGCCCCGGCTGCCACCACGGCCTCATCACCCGCCTTCTGGCCCAAGCCATCGACGAGCTGGGGATTCAACAGCGCACGGTGGTCATCGCCCCTGTGGGTTGTGCGGTGTTCGCCTACGAGTGGTTCCGCTGCGACGGCATTCAAGCCGCCCACGGCCGAGCCGCGGCGGTGGCCACAGGCCTCAAGCGCGTCCGGCCAGACCTCGTGGTCATCTCCTACCAGGGCGACGGCGACCTCGCTGCCATCGGCCTGGCCGAGACCATCCACGCCGCCAACCGCGGGGAGAACATCACCGTCATCTTCGTCAACAACCAGATCTACGGGATGACGGGTGGGCAGATGGCCCCCACCACCTTGGTGGGCCAGTACGCCACCAGCTGCCCCGAGGGCCGCAACCCCAAGGAAACGGGCTACCCCCTCCGCATGGCCGAGCTCATCGCCACCCTCGACGCCCCGGTCTACGTCACCCGCCAGGCCCTCTACGACCCCAAGCGGGTGATGGAAGCGGCCAAGGCCGTGCGCAAAGCCCTCGCCTACCAGGTGGAAGGCAAGGGATACGCCTTTGTGGAAATCCTGTCCAGCTGTCCTACCGGTTGGCGGATGAGCCCAGTTCAGGCCAACAAGCACATCGCGGAGGTGGTGACCCGGGCTTTCCCGTTGGGCGTGTTCGTGGACCGCGGGGAAGCCGCTTAGGAGGGCAGCATGGAGAAGTCGGTCATCCTGGCCGGTTTTGGTGGGCAAGGGGTGCTGTTGGCGGGCAAGGTGCTGGCCCGCGCGGCGATGAACGAAGGCTTGCACGTGACCTGGCTGCCTTCGTACGGGCCGGAGATGCGGGGTGGCACGGCCAACTGCACCGTGGTGGTGGGCCACGATCCCATCGGCTCGCCCATTGTGGACGCGCCCGACGTGCTGTTGGCCATGAACGGGCCGTCGCTGGACAAGTTCGAGGGGCGGGTGGCGCCCGGAGGGGTGGTGGTGGTCAACCGCTCCCTTGTGCCTCGGGACGTGGGGCGGCAGGACGTGCGGGCAGTGGCGCTGCGGGCCAACGACCTGGCCCGGGAGCTGGGGGAGCCCCGGGCGGCGAACATGGTGGCGTTGGGGGCTGTGGTGCGAGCCCTGGGGATGTTGCCCCTGGAAGCGGTGGTCCAGGCCATGGCCGAGGAATTGGGGGCCAAGGCCGGGGCCAAACTTGTGACCATTAACCGAGCTGCCTTAGAACGGGGCTACGCCGAAGCCTCTGCGGCCGCGGGCCGATGAACGGGCCGGTCAAGACCTGGGCTTGTCTTGTAATCTTCGTTCCTAATGCGATAGAAGCTTGGGTAACACCTATTTTGAGGAATCGATGGCCCCTTCGGTAACCTTTTCAATGAGTCGACTCGAGACCTTGACATGGGGAGGGACCCTTCCTATAATGCAGCTTGCGAATCCATTGTGCGACCAAGGGGGTGAGAGACGGGAGCACAATTCTGCGGGCTACAGGCCTTTCGGCAGCCAGAAAGGAGGTCAGGCGGTATGAAAGCACTTGTTTTGGGTCTGTTGGTGGCAAGCGTTTCGTTGGCGGCGTTGGGTCTCCCTGTCACCAAGGTGGAGCCAGTCTCTCCGGGCTGTTTCTGGATTTGGATTAAGAACACCCACCCCTGCGAGTACGACACCTTCAAAATCATCTTCGACGGCAAGGTGATGAACCCGAGCGTCAAAGCTCTCACTGTGAACGGTCCAGCCATCAAGGCGGTGGAGGTCGGTGCCAACGTCACCACGATTAAGCTGGCTGCACCCCTCAAGCCGGGTGCCTGGCTGTGGGTGGGCGTGTGCAACGTCCCCTCCGAGGTGACAGGGGAGAACTTGGTGAAGGGCAACAAGGTGTATCCCCGGCCGATATGCCGGTAAAAAAGGAGGCTTGGAGCGATGAAGAAGCTGCTTGTAGGCGTTTTGTTGGCGTTGGTGGCGTTGGGGGCTTGGGCCCGCAACGGGGCCTGGCTGGATGAGGTCATCCTCGTGGAGGAGCCCTCCCCAGGGAAGGCCATTGAGCGGCTCATCGCCGGCGACATCGACATGTACGCGTTCTCCCTGACCGACCGCGCCCTGTTCAAGAAGGTGCAGGAGGACCCCAACCTCAAGTATTGGATGAACTACGGCTCGTTCAACGACCTCACCATGAACCACAGCGGGGACAGCCCGTTCTTCAACGACGGCCGGCTCAACCCGTTCGGTGTGCCCAAGATCCGCGAGGCCATGCACTGGATCATTGACCGCTACTACATCGCCAACGAGATCATGGGCGGGTTGGCCACGCCGAAGTTCTCCTACCTCAACCCGGAGTTCCCCGACGGGAAGGTGCGCTATCCGGACATCATGGCTGAGATCGAGGACTACTACGCCTACGACTTCGAGAAGGGGAAGGCCATCATCACCGAGGAGATGCTCAAGCTGGGCGCGGAGCTCATTGATGGGAAGTGGCATTACCAGGGCCAGCCGGTGGAGCTCAAGTTCCTTATCCGCACTGAAGACGAGCGGCGGCAGATTGGTGACTACATCGCCGACCAGCTGGAGAAGGTGGGGTTCACGGTGGTGCGCCAGTACGGGATCAGCCGCGAGCTTGCCCCGCTGTGGATCCAAAGCGACCCGCGCGAGGGGCTGTGGAGCCTGTACACCGGCGGTTGGGTGACCACCGCGGTGAGCCGTGACCAGGGTCCGGGGTTCAACCAGTTCTACTCCGAGCGCGTGCTGCCCTGGCCGCTGTTCACGGCCCTCAACACCAAGAACACGGACCCTGTGCTCTATGAGGTGATCGACAAGCTGGCCCGCCGCGACTTCAACTCCATGGAGGAGCGCCGGGTGCTGTTTGAAGAGGCCCTGTGGCGGTCCAACGCCTATGCGAACATCATCTGGCTGGCGGACCGGACGGGGTTCACCCCGGCGCGGGCCAACGTGGGCGTGGCCGCCGACCTCGCGGGCGCCGTGTACGGCTCCTGGAGCTGGGCCTACGGGCTGCAGTTCCAGAAGGAGGGCCAGCCCGTGGAGGGTGGGAGCATGAAGATCGCCCACTCCACGCTGTTGGTGGAGCCGTGGAACCCCATTGCGGGTTCGAACTGGGTGTATGACATGTTCCCCATCCGCGGCACGGCCGATTCAGCGTCGGTGGTGGACACCCGGGACGGGTTGGTGTGGCCGCTGCACTTTGAGCGGGCCGAAGTCCAGGTCCTGAAGGGTCTCCCGGTGGGGACGAACCGCGACCTGGGCCACACCTGGCTGGACTTCGCGTTTGTGGACAAGATCGAGGTTCCCGCCGATGCGTGGATCGACTGGGACGCGGCCGCGCAGCGGTTCATCACCGTGGGCGAGAAGTACCCCGAGGGCCTGACCGCCAAGCGCAAGAGCGTGGTGTACTACCCGGAGAGCCTGTACGACGTGCCGCTCCACGACGGGAGCAAGATCTCCATTGGTGACTTCATCCTGGGGATCATCCTCACGTTCGACCGGGCCAAGCCGGAGAGCGCGATCTACGACGAAGCAGCGGTGCCCGGGTTCAAGACCTTCATGGGCCACTTCCGGGGCGTGCGGATTGTCTCGGAGAAGCCGCTCATCATCGAGACGTACTCCGACCTGTACACGTTGGACGCCGAGCTCATGGTGAGCACGTGGTGGCCGTACTATGCGCAGGGTCCGGGGTTCTGGCACGTGCTGGCGCTGGGGATCATGGCCGAAGCCAACAAGGAGCTGGCGTTCTCCAAGGACAAGGCCAGCTTGCTGGACATCCTGGCCAAGAAGCTGGACGAGGCGCTGGCCACTGGGTACATCCCCTACGCGCCGGTGATGGGCCAGTACGTCACCGCTGCTGAGGCCAAGGCCCGCTACGAGAACCTGAAGAAGTGGTACGAGGCGAAGGGCCACTTCTGGGTGGCGAGCGGTCCGTACTACTTGGAGAAGGCGTACCCCATCGAGAAGGTCATCGTGCTCAAGCGGTTCGAGGCCTACCCGTTCGACTTGTCCAAGTGGCAGTTCCTCGTGAAGTAAGGGGGAACGCCTCAGCATAGGTCGTCAAACGAGGGCCGTCGGGTTCCGACGGCCCTCTTGTTTTGACTTCGTTCCCGTGGTATCCTCCTCCCGCAACCCCAGGAGGTGACCTCCATGTCCGGGAACTTTTTGAAGTTCGCCCGCTACACCACGGTCAAGGCGGTGATGCTGGGCATCGCCGTGGTCATCGCCTTGTACCTCACCATTCTCATCGTCAACATGGGTGGAAAACTGGACGAGATTCGGAAGTCGGAGATTCGGTTGGCGGTGGCCACCGCGATTTACGCGGACCCTAACAACGCCCAAATCCCGGCCTCGGAACTGAAGAAAATGATCGACGACAGAGTGCAGCTGGAGTACCGGCGGCTGGGCTTGGACCAACCCTTCTTGGTGCGCAGCTTCAACTACCTCCTGACTGCGCTCTCCTTGTCGTTGGGGCGATCGGAGCAGCTGGTCAGCGACACGGGATCCAAGGAAGTGAGGCGAATTATTTTGGAGCGCCTGCCGTCCACGCTGGTTCTATTTGCCACTGCGAACTTGCTGATTTTCTTCTCCACCTTGTGGCTGGGGCTTTCGTTGTCGCGGCACTATGGGAGTTGGTTCGACCGCCTGGTGGTCACGTTGGCGCCCACCTCCGCCGCCCCGGGTTGGTTCTACGGGATTTTCCTCATCCTTATCTTCGCCGCGGTATTGCGGGTGCTGCCGTGGGGTGGGATGGTGGACGATCCCCCTCCGTCTAACCCGTGGGTTTACGCCGGGAGCGTGGCCAAGCACATGATCTTGCCCGTGTTGGCCATGACCGTGGGTTCGTTTTTCTCCGCTGTGTACTCCCGACGCACGTTTTTCCTCATCTTCTCCAGCGAGGACTATGTGGAGATGGCCAAAGCCAAGGGGCTGTCCGCCCGGCAGGTGCAAAACCGCTACATCCTGCGCCCGACCTTGCCCACGATCATCACCAACTTCATGCTCATGATCATTGGCATGTGGATGGGGGCGATCATTTTGGAGACGGTGTTCAAGTGGCCCGGGCTGGGCCGGTTGTACCTCTCGGCCGTCAACACCAACGACACCCCGGTGGTGGTGGGGGTGATGGTCATCTACGGGTACCTCTTGGCCCTGTCCGTGTTCTTGTTGGACTTCATTTACGCCATCGTGGACCCCCGGGTGCGGGTCACGGGCGGCATGCAGAGGAGGTTATAAGGCATGAGGCGAACGTTGCAGGCCCTGCGCGAGCTGCGCCGCTATCCATCCGCGGTATTGGGGCTGGCGGTGATCGGTCTTCTTGTTTTGATGTCCATCTATGCCGTGGTGGCCATCCCCTACAGCCGGGCCATTGAGCTGTGGCGCGGGGGGCCCGGCGTGTGGGACGACAACCCCCGTAACGCGCAACCCGTCTGGGTTGATCTGTTCACCCGGGACAAACTCCCGCGCACCATTATCGTAAGCACAGCTGATGCAGGTGTAAAACAGGTGCGGCGGGTCGATGGGCGAAACGTTGTGGAGATCACCCTCCCCTTTGATTACCCCTATGACCGGTTCCCCAGCGAGCTCAAGCTCTTCGTCAACGCAGCGACCGAACCAGGGGCACGCACCTTGTATTCCGTGTCCTGGAAATACCCCGATGGGAAAACGGTGCAATTGGCCACCAACCGTTCCATGCGCGGAAGCGAAGAGTACTACATTTCGCAAGACATGAAGCTAACCGCCGAATTGGGGGCCTCACCGGAGGTGGCCTTGTTCTCCGGCGTGAAGCTGGCCATTCCTGTGCGCGAGCGCACACCCACCAAAGGGAGTTACCAGTTGGTGGTCACAGCACAAGTGCCGGAGGGCGCCGATTTCAACGCCAAGCTGGTTGTGTACGGCACGGTGCACGGGTTGACCGGCACCGACCACCGCCGCCGGGACCTCACCGTGGCCCTGCTGTGGGGCGCTCCCCTCGCGTTGGTGTTCGGCCTGATGGCGGCGGTGGGTTCGAGCCTCACCACGTTCGTGCTGGCCGGGATCGGCACGTGGTTTGGTGGCTGGGTGGACAACCTGTTCCAGCGTCTGACCGAGATCAACATGATCATCCCCATGTTGCCCATCTTGATCATGATGGCCCAGTTCTATCCATGGGCCAAGAGCATTTGGGTCATCCTGGGCATGGTGATCGTGCTTAGCATCTTCGGCGCGGGGATGAAGACCTATCGAGCCATGTTCCTGCAGGCCAAGGAAGCTCCGTACATCGAAGCGGCCAAGGCCTATGGGGCAGGGAACTTCCGTATCGTGTTCCGTTACCTCCTGCCCCGCATCGTTCCTGTGCTTCTGCCCACATTTGTGACCATTGTCCCGTCGTTCGTGTTCCTTGAGGCCTCGTTGGCCGTCATCGGACTTGGAGACCCGATCCTGCCCACGTGGGGCAAGATCATCAACGATGCCCAAAGCAACGACGCTTTGTACAAGGGCTACTACTACTGGGTGATTGAGCCCGCCATTTTGCTCATGATCACGGGCTTTGCGTTCTCCATGGTGGGGTACGCGCTGGACCGGGTGTTTAACCCGAGGCTGAGGACGGTATAGGCATGGACCAGAAAAGCGAGATCAAAGCCGGCGTGGAGCCAAAGGGTACGGTTTCCGTGGGCGAAGAAACGCTCCTTGATGTCAAAAACCTTGTGTTGCACTTCCGCACCACCCGCGGGGTTTTGCAGGCTGTGGACGACGTGAGCTTCACCATGGCCAGGGGCAGCTCCATTGCCATCATCGGCGAGTCGGGCTGCGGCAAGACCTCGCTGGCCCGGGCCATCCTCCGCTTGCTTCCCCGCAACGTGTATAAGTACGCCGGGGAAGTGTGGCTGGATGGCGTGGACCTTATGAAGCAGTCGGATGAGTGGTTCCGCCAGAACATCCGCTGGCGCAAAATCTCCATGGTGTCCCAAGCGGCGATGAACGCCCTCAACCCCGTGCTTAAGGTGGGTTTTCAAGTCGCTGAGCCTTTAATCGTGCACATGGGGATGTCCAAGGAGAAAGCGTGGGTGCGGGCGCGGGAGATGTTCCGCGTGGTGGGCGTTCCCGAGGACTTCCTCAACCGCTACGCGTTCGAGCTCTCCGGGGGCATGCGCCAGCGGGCCATTTTGGCCATGGCCTTGGTCACCAACCCCGAGCTGATCATCCTCGATGAACCCACCTCCGCGTTGGACATGCTGACCCAGGCCAACATTTTCAACGCGCTCAAGGACGTCAAGAACCAGTTCAACTTGAGCTTCATCCTCATCACCCACGATATTTCCACCTCCAGCGACCTGGCCACCGAGGTGATCATCATGTACGCCGGACAGCTGGTGGAGAAAAGCGCGGCGGAGATCGCCTACCGTGAGCCGTTGCACCCCTACGCCCGCATGCTCATGGCCAGCGTGCCCAGCCTGCGCGAGGACAAGAAGCTGGAGTTCATCCCTGGCCGGCCGCCGAGCCTGATGCCTCCACCGCCGGGCTGCCGGTTCAAAGACCGCTGCCCCAAGCGGTTTGCCCGCTGCGACGAGGAGCCGCCCACCTATGAGGTGGGAAACGGCAACATGGTGAAATGCTGGCTGTATGCCAAAAGTTAAGGTGAACCGACGATGAACAACGACCTCCTCCTGCAAGTGAAGGATTTGCACACGTGGTATGAGCTCAGGAAGTGGGGGTTCTTCCACGCCGGTTACGTCCGTGCGGTGGACGGGGTCACGTTCGACCTCCGGCGCGGCGAGGCCCTGACCGTGGTGGGGGAAAGCGGGTCCGGCAAAACCACCCTGCTGAAGACCATTTTAGGGTTGGCGCCGATCACCAAAGGCGAGATCATCTTCGACGGCAAGAGGCTGGACGGGAGGAAGGGTGGCACGTTGGCCCTACGGGCCAAGGTGGGTTACGTGCAACAAGATCCGTACGGGGCTTTGCCGCCGTTTATGACTGTGCGGCGCATCCTGCTCGAGCCCATGGTCATCAACAAGGTGGGCACGCCGGCGCAGCGCGAGGACCGCGTGCGGGAAGTGCTGGAAGAGGTGCGCCTGGTGCCGGTGAACGACTTTGTGAACAAGTTCCCCCATATGCTGTCCGGAGGCCAGCAACAACGCCTGGTCATCGCCCGGGCGATGGTGCTGCGGCCCTCGCTCATCGTGGCCGACGAGCCGGTGTCCATGCTCGACGCCTCCGTGCGCGTGGAAATCCTGGAGCTTATGCGCCGGTTGCAAAAGGCCCACAACCTGGGCGTCATCTACATCACCCACGACCTGTCCACCGTGCGCTACTTCTCCGAGCGGGTGTTCATCATGTACGCGGCCAAGATCGTGGAGCGGGCCGATGTGCGGGAGATCGTGTACAACACCCTGCACCCGTACGCCAAGGCCCTATTGGCCGCTATTCCCGATCCAGACCCCGCCAACGCCCACCGGTACCGGGAGGTGCCGCCGGGCGAGCCGCCCAGCTTGGTGCGGCCGCCCAGCGGGTGCCGCTTCCACCCCCGCTGCCCCGTGAAAATCGAGGGCCTGTGCGAGAAGGAGTCCCCGCCCGCGTTTGAGCCGGTGAAGGACCACTTCGTGGAGTGCTGGCTGTACCGGTCATGAACCGCGGCCCGTTCACCCAAATCGCCCTCGGTGTGCTGATGATGCTCGCCGCGATTGCCCTTGCGTTTATGATGGTGATGCGGGTCATTGAGCCCACGTTGGGGTTGAGTTTTGCCGCTTTTGCCCTGACGGTTACGGGCTTGCTGTTGGGGGTCGTGGGCGTCATCCAACACGTGCAGATCCGCCGCGACGGCGAGGAGTAATGGAGACGCCCGTCCAAAAGGCCTTTCAAGGCCGCCTCATCGCGGTGGAAGTGCGCGGCCCCTACGAGGTCGTTGTGCATCCCGGTGCGGTGGCCGTCGTGGCACAAAACGAGCAAGGGAAACTGCTTTTGGTGCGGCAGGAGCGCGAGGGCGCAGGAAAGGCCCTGTGGGAAATCCCCGCCGGTGTGCGCGAACCGGGTGAGAAACCGCTGGCGGCCGCCCAGCGGGAGCTGGCCGAGGAAACAGGCCTACGGGCCCGCACGTGGAGGTTTTTGGCGGTTTTGTACCCCACCCCGGGTTATTCCACCGAACGCATCTACCTTTTCCTCGCTCAGGGGTTGGAAGGCGCTCCTTTGGCGCGCTCGGAAATCGCCGAAGTAGGCTTTTTCAGCCCAGCAGAAATCCTCCGCTGGGCCCATCGGGGCTTGGGCGACGCCAAGACCTTGGCCGCGCTGAGCTTCCTCGCCTACCCCAGGCTATAAACCCAGCTTGGGGATGCGCACGCCCCGTTCCTTGGCCACGCGGATGGCTTTTTCGTAGCCGGCGTCGGCGTGGCGGGCCACCCCCAATCCAGGATCCACCGTGAGGACCCGCTCCAGGCGTCGAGCCGCGGCAGGGGTACCATCCGCCACGACAACCATCCCCGCGTGGATGCTTTTACCGATGCCCACGCCGCCGCCATGGTGCACAGACACCCACGTGGCTCCGCACACCGCGTTGAGCAGGGCGTTGAGGATCGGCCAGTCGGCGATGGCGTCCGAGCCGTCCTTCATCCCTTCGGTTTCCCGGTAAGGGGAGGCCACCGAGCCCGCGTCGAGGTGATCGCGGCCGATCACAATCGGAGCTTGCACTTCGCCCCGGCGTACAAGCTCGTTGAACCTGAGGCCGGCCTGCGCCCGCTCGCCGTACCCCAGCCAACAGATCCTCGCCGGCAGCCCCTGGAACCGCACCTTGGCCTGGGCTTGTTCAATCCACCGCCGCAACCCCTCGTCCTTGGGGAACAGCTCCACGATGGCCTGATCTGTGCGCCACAAGTCCTTGGGGTCGCCGGAGAGGGCCACCCAGCGGAACGGGCCCTTGCCCTCACAAAACATCGGTCGGATGTAAGCCTGGACGAACCCGGGGAAGGAGAAGGCCACTTCGTGGGGGAGGCCCCCTTTCTCCGCCTGCGCCCTCAGCGCGTTGCCGTAGTCAAAAACCACCGCGCCCGCCTCCTTCATCTCCGCCATGGCCTGGGCATGGCGGACCATGGACCTGTACGACAGCTCGATGTACCGCTGCGGGTCAGCCGTCCGGAGTTTGAGGGCCTCCGCGTAGGTCATGCCTCCCGGCACATAGCCGTGGAGCTCGTCGTGGGCCGCGGTTTGGTCGGTGACGACATCGGGGATGAGCCCGCGGCGGAGGAGCTCGGGGTGGACGTCGGCCGCGTTGCCCAAAAGCCCCACGGAGATGGGCTCGCCCTTCTTCTTGTCGAGGGAGGAGGTCCAGGTGTCCAATTGCCCCAACCGCAGCCGGCGCTGGATTTTTTCGGGGTTGATTTCCACGATGAGGCCCACGCCCTCGTTCATGGTGATGGCCAGGGGCTGGGCCCCGCCCATTTCGCCCAGGCCCGCGGTGAGGACCCAACGGCCGCGCAGGGTGCCCCCGAAATGCTGGCGCGCACACTCCGCCAGCGTTTCGTACGTCCCCTGCAAAATCCCCTGCGTACCGATGTAGATCCAGCTCCCCGCCGTCATCTGCCCGTACATGGTCAGCCCCAGCCGCTCCAACTCGCGGAACTTGTCCCAGGTGGCCCACTCCGGCACGAGCATGGCGTTGGAGATCACCACCCGGGGGGCATCTTCGTGGGTGCGGAAGATGGCCACAGCCCGGCCGGATTGCACCGCCAGCGTCTCGTCGTTCTCCAGCTCCTGCAGCGAGCGCACGATGAGGTCGAAGTCTTCCCACGAGCGGGCGGCCTTGCCTGTGCCGCCGTAGACGATGAGGTGGGCCGGATCGCCGGCCACCTCGGGGTCAAGGTTGTTCATCAGCATCCGCAGGGCGGCCTCCTGCAACCACCCCTTGCAGGAAATCGTCGTTCCCCGCGGGGCCCGCACCGTTCGCACACCTGTGATCTCAGCCATCTCCACCCTCCACAATCGATCTTAGGGCCAAAGCTTGGCGGCGTAAAGTCCCATTCGCCTGGCGAGACCGGAAACGGTACAATGCGGTCACTTTGCAAAGGAGGTCGTGTATGAAACGTTGGCTTTTGGTTGTGATGGGGCTGGTCGCCGGAGTGGCAAGCGCATGGGCCCAACCGGTTCCACGCCTGGGCGTAGGGGGCAGCTTCAACGTCACGTTGGGCACACCGATGGTGGACTTCTTCTACGAAATCCCCAGCGGGGAGAACGCGGCCATTCGGTTTGGGGCGGGGATTCTTGCCGTGGTGCAGGGCGCTGCGGCGGTAAGCCTGGACGCTTCCTACCTCCTGATGCCCAAGGTGGAGGGACTGCAGCCGTACTTCGGCGGTGGGGTCGGGGCGTTGGTGGCCCTGGGCGCCGGTGTGGCCGAGGGCAACCTCACCGTCAACGGGCTGGCCGGCGTGTACTGGCCGTTGGCCCCCACGTTTGGCTTGTACGGGCAAGTGCGCCTGCTGGGCGTGGTGGACTTGGCCACGCTGGGCTTTGTGGCCCTCGTTATGCCCGGCGTGGGGCTGTTCGTGGTCTTCTAAGCTGCGTGCAAAGCGAACATCAGGGGCTGGAGGGAATCCAGCCCCTTTTCTTTTGCCCGCGGGTCTTGCGTCCTTGGGGCGGCGCTGGCCTCAGGGTACCGTGGCGAGGATGAAAGCCGTCTGGATTTCGGTTTTGGTGTTGGCGGTGGTGTTGGGCGTGGCCTGGATGGCCACGCACGAGCTTTGGGGGCGCTCGAAGTTGGGCGATTACCCGCGGCTGTGGAGGGCACGGGATGGGCTTCCCGCCACTTTGCAGGAGTTGGAAGCGTTGGCCATGCGGGAGGATGGTGTGGGCTGGCAGGCCCGGGTGCTGTTGGGTCGCTATTATGCTTCCCAAGGGGCATTTGCCGCAGCCGCCACGCACTTCCGCATCGCCTTGGCTTTGCGTGCGACCTCCAGCCTGCGCGAGGAGCTGGCCCGGGCGCTGGAGGCCGCAGGCCAGGGGGAGGAAGCCCTGGCCGAGTGGAGCAAGCTCTTGCCCAAGGCCGAGGCCATTGAGGCCGTCCTCCGCTTGGAGAGGGACCCTGTCCAGGCCGCGCGGATGCTCGTCCAAGGGGGGGCCCCCGCCCAAGCCCTGGCTGTGCTGGCGGGGGTGAAGGGCTCCCCAGCGGCCCTGGAGCGGGCCCGGGCCTTGGTCGCCCTCGGCCGACGGGCCGAAGCCGTCCAGGAGTTTCAAACCTACCTCGCCGCCTCCCCCCACGACCCCATGGCCCAGCTGGAACTCGGAAAAGTGTGGGAGCGGATGGGCGAGCAGGAGAAGGCTTTGCAGGCCTACCAGGCCGCTGGAGCCCTCGGCGCGTACAACGCGGGCTTCCTTTTGGAATCCTTGGGAAGGACCGCGGAGGCCATCGCCGCTTACATGGAATCCCCAGAGCCGGAGGCCCGCTGGCGGGCCGCTCGTCTGCTCGAAGAGCGCGGGCAGGAAAACCAGGCGCTCGGCCTGTACCGAGAGCTTGCGTCATCCTCCCACCGCGTGGCGGACGATGCCGCCCTGCGGGCGTACTTGATCCTCACCCGGCGTGGGGAGCCCCACGGGGCCGCCCCGTTTGAGAAAAACTTGCCGCCGGCGTTTCTGTGGCTGTTGGGCCGCGGAGAAGCCCTTGCGCCCACAGGTGTAGCGCCAAACCCGCTTTTCGTCTCCAGCCGGTCCGTGGAAGTGGCGCAAGCCCTTGTTGAGGTGCTTCCTCCCAGCGAAGGCCCTTCTTGGGCGCGGGCCGAGCTGGACCTCGCCCTGCGGAAGGCCAGCCCCACCGAGAAGTTGGCTATTGGCGAGTGGTACGCCGCTCAAGGGGATTTCAACGCCGCCTTTCGCCTCGGAGTGCCCTTGCTGACCCAACTGCCTTGCCGCCGAACCTACGCCCTGGCTTACCCACGGGCCTACGAGGCCACGGTACGCCAATGGGCTGAGGCCTACGGCGTGGACCCTTGTTTGGTTTGGGCGGTGATGCGCGAGGAAAGCGCGTTTTCGCCCACCGCGGTCTCTTCCTCGGACGCCCGCGGCCTCATGCAGCTCCTTCCCTCCACCGCACGGTGGATCGCCGAGGACATGCTGCACATCCCGTACCGTGAGGCCGACCTGTGGAACCCCGAGTCCAACATCCGCCTGGGCACATGGTACTTGGCGTACCTCCTGCGGCAGTTTGACGGCGACGTGGCGCGGGCTGTGGCTGCGTACAACGGTGGTCCAGGGAACCTGCGGCGCTGGACGGCCCACGGTGTCCCTGGGCCGGCCGACCTGCCCGCCCTGCTGCGATCCCCGGAGACGCGGGAGTACTTGGTGAAAGTGCTGAACGCTTGGCTGGTGTACCGCTGGCTCTACGCCGGGTCCCCGGCCGGCTAGAATCGCCTCGCATGCCGGAGCGGCGCAGGGTGCAAACGAAGCTGGGGTTAGCTTTGAGCTTGGGGGTCGTCCTTTGTGGGGCCGAGGTGTTGGGCGGGCTTTTCACGGGAAGCCTTGCCCTGGTTTCGGACGCGGCTCATGTGTTCCTCCACGTGGTGGCCCTGGGCCTTTCCTACGTGGCGTTGCGGCTGGCCAGCCGGCCCCCCAACCCCCGCTACACCTATGGTTACCACCGTCTGCAGGTGCTGGCGGCATTGGCCAACGGCGGGATGCTGGTGGCCTTGGCCCTGGGCATTTTCCGCGAGGCGTGGAGCCGGCTTTGGGAGCCTGCGCCCATTTTGGCGGGCCCAATGCTGGGGATCGCTGCGGCAGGACTCGGGGCCAACTTGGTGATGGCCTGGCTGCTTCACCAACATGACCACGACGATATCAACTTGCGTAGCGCCTTCCTCCATCTCCTCGGGGACATTCTGGGCTCCATCGGAGCGATCACCGCCGGTGTGGTCATCCTGTTCACGGGTTGGACCCCCATGGACGCCGTGGTGAGCTTCTCCATCGGGGCGTTGATCTTCGCCAGCGCCGCCTGGATCTTGAAAAGATCGGTGCACATCCTGGCCGAAGGCGTGCCCGAAGGCTTAAGCGCCACCCAAGTGCAAAAGGCCATGAGCCAAGTTCCTGGCGTTTCCGAAGTGCACGACCTGCACGTGTGGACACTGGGACCGGGTTACGTGGCCCTCAGTGCCCACGTGGTATTGGCCGACCAGGCCCTGAGCACCACCGAAACCGTGATGCGCGCCCTCAAAGGAATGCTCAGCACCCAGTTCGGCATTCACCACACCACGATCCAATTCGAATGCAGGAATTGCCAAGGGGACGTGAGCTGTCCCGGGCCGGTCTGCCCCGTGCCCGCCGACCCCGCCCACCGCGACCCTGCCTAACCGCGGCGTGGGCCCAACAGCCGCTCCGTAATCCAAGAGCTGCGCACGTCGTGCACCAGTCGGTACGCGGGCTGGTACAGGCGCTGAAACTTCGGCGAGTGATGGGGAACCTCGCCTCGCTGGATCAAGCGTTCCACAGTTTGGAGGTCCTGCGCGTCCCA
>FWWM01007800.1_pt1 | contig 21118 bp, 23 predicted proteins | sample 2228351 | NCBI WGS metagenome assembly FWWM01 (sample SAMEA103939774, study PRJEB20133) | metagenome
CCGCGCCATCTCGGCGTCGATCTGCGGCCGAGCCCCATGCACCAGCACCAACCGGATACCCAGCGCGGCAAGGAGATTACAGTCATACGCCAGGCGCTGCATCTGTTCGCCTTGCGCCACTTCGCCGTCGAACGCGATCACGAAGGTCTTGCCGCCAAACGCGTGAATATAAGGCGCGGCGTGACGCAGCCACGCGACGAACTGCCGCACCGCCGCCTCGTCCTCCAGCACCAAAGGCACCTGCACCTGGGGCAAACCGCGCCCATTGCCATTGGCGGCGTGTTTTTTTCTTGCTCGTCTCGTCTGCGCCATTTACCACCATCCCAACGCCATCGCACCGGCCAACGCCGCCAGTGCAGCGGTTTCGGCGCGCAAAATGCGCGCTCCCAGCCCCGCGGGCTGCCCCACGGCTTGCCACCAACAAATTTCGCTCTCCGACCAGCCGCCCTCTGGCCCCACCGCGAACACCACCGGCCCTTGTGGGCGCGACTGACCAGCCAACGCCGGCGCACCCGGCACCAGCGGCACCACGCGTGCCTGCGGCGCCACTTCGCGCCAAGGTTGTGCCGTGAGTATTGCGGGAAGCAGCACCTGAAGCACCACGGCGCGGCCACACTGCTCGGCGGCCCCAACCGCGATCGCCTGCCAATGCGCGCGTTTCTTCTGCGCTTTCGCGGCATCCAACCGCACCTGCACGCGCTCGGTCACCACCGGCACCACATGCGTTGCGCCCAGCTCAGCGGCTTTTTGCACCACCCAGTCCATCGCCTGCGCCGGCAACATCGCCATTGCCAAAATCACCGGGTACGGCGGCTCCGGCAACGGCGATACCTCTGCCATCGGCTCGAACGAGCGATCGCCCAAACGCCCCTCCCATTCGCGGCCGGCGCCGTCGAACACCCGCACCCGGCTCCCTGCCGGCAACCGCCGCACCACATGCGCATGGTGCCAAACCTCGGGTGGCAGTGGCCACGGTGCCGCTTCCGCGGAAGTAGGCAGATCAGGAACGTAAAAACGCGGTAGCGACGAACTCATGCGCAGATTATCGCAGAAGGGGGCAGCCGCAATAACCCTAACGTCGAAAGTGTTGCACGCTTCAAAAAATCGGCTATAATTCGAGTCTCTCCTGACGCGGGGTGGAGCAGTCCGGTAGCTCGTCGGGCTCATAACCCGAAGGTCGCAGGTTCAAATCCTGCCCCCGCAACCAATTCCTCCTACTCCTTTCCGGGAGCTGGAATCCTTGACAAGCGCGCGATTCGATCGTATCGTTACTTGTTCCTTTCACAAAGGCAATCACCCATGAGCGAACACATCCATCACGTCAGCGACGCCACGTTCGAGCAAGAAGTGCTCAAGTCCGACCTGCCGGTGCTGCTGGATTTCTGGGCCGAATGGTGCGGTCCGTGCAAAATGATCTCGCCGCTGCTGGACGAGGTCGCCGCATCTTACGCCGGCAAGCTCAAAGTGTGCAAACTCAACATCGACGACAACCCCGAAACCCCTGGTAAGTTCGGGATCCGTGGCATTCCCACGCTGATGCTCTTCAAAAACGGTACGGTCGAAGCCACGCGCGTCGGTGCGCTGTCCAAATCCCAATTGATCGCGTTCATCGACAGCCACCTCTGATCCTTCAGGCTCCCGGTTCGCGCTGGGAGCTTTCCTTGTGTCCGTCCGTGACACACCTCTTTTTTTCCTGTGGGATACGATTCTCTGACGACCATGCACCTATCGGAACTCAAAACCCTACATGTCAGCGAACTGCTCAATATCGCCAACGAACAGGGCATCGAGAACGCCAACCGGCTGCGCAAACACGAGCTCGTCTTCGCGATCCTCAAACAACGCGCCAAACGCGGCGAACCCATCTACGGCGGCGGCGTGCTAGAGATCCTGCCCGACGGCTTCGGTTTTCTGCGCTCCCCCGATACCTCCTACCTCGCCAGCCCCGACGACATCTACGTCTCCCCTTCCCAGATCCGCCGCTACAACCTGCACACCGGCGACACCGTCGAAGGCGAGATCCGTACCCCCAAAGACAACGAACGCTACTTTGCCCTCACCAAGATCGACCAAGTCAATGGCGATCCACCCGATGTGTGCAAGCGCAAGATCCTGTTTGAAAACCTCACGCCGCTGCACCCCGACAAGCCGTTCCGGCTGGAGCGTGACATTCGCAGCGAGGAAAACCTCACCGGTCGCGTCATCGACATCATCGCCCCGATCGGCAAAGGGCAGCGCGGCTTGATCGTCGCCCCACCCAAAAGCGGCAAAACCGTGATGCTGCAGCACATTGCGCACGCGATCGCCGCCAATCACCCTGACGTCGTGCTGATGGTGCTGCTCATCGACGAGCGGCCGGAGGAAGTCACGGAAATGCAGCGCAGCGTGCGCGGGGAAGTCATCGCCTCGACCTTCGATGAGCCCGCCAACCGCCACGTGCAAGTTGCGGAAATGGTTGCCGAAAAAGCCAAGCGCCTGGTGGAGCACGGCAAAGACGTGGTGATCCTGCTCGATTCACTCACCCGGCTCGCGCGCGCGTACAACACCGTCGTGCCCGCCTCCGGCAAAGTACTCACCGGTGGGGTCGATGCCAACGCGCTGCAAAAACCCAAGCGCTTTTTCGGCGCGGCGCGCAACACCGAGGAAGGGGGGAGCCTGACGATCATCGCCACGGCGCTGATCGACACCGGCAGTCGCATGGACGACGTGATCTACGAAGAGTTCAAAGGCACCGGCAACATGGAGTTGCACCTGGATCGGCGCATGGCCGAAAAGCGCGTCTATCCGGCGATCAACGTCAACCGCTCCGGCACCCGCCGCGAAGAGCTGCTCATGGACCCGGCGGTGCTGCAAAAAGTGTGGCTGCTGCGCAAAGTACTCTACGGCATGGACGACCTGGAAGCCACCGAGTTTTTGCTCGACAAGCTCAAAGCCACCAAGAACAACGCCGAATTCTTCGACTCGATGCGGCGCGGGTGAGGTAATACGGTCCCCAGCGCCGTCGTTGCGAAGAGTTGTGTATCCTTCTTTCTGTAAATTCCGTTTGCTGTCGGGCAAGATGGCGCGATCGCGGTGTGGGGACATAACGTCAAGAAAGGAGGGTAACCCGAACAGGCGCTGCATCTCCCTCAAGGCGCGCCTGGAAGGTCACATCGCAGACTGCCTGATGTTGCTCGGCGTCGGCGTCGAGTCCGATGGCTAGCGCCGCGTGCTGGGCTGTGAGATCGCCACCTCAAAGGTCGAGCGCTTGCTCCGACTCGCTCTGGAGTCCTGGCGCAAGAAGCACCCCAAGCTCGCCCAGTGGGCCGAGGAAGCGGTGCCGGCAAGCCTGACGGTGTTCGAGTATCCTGCCGCCCACCGGATACGATTGCGCACCACCAACCGGCTGGAACGCATCCACCGGGAGCTACGACGACGAACCCGAGTGGTGAGCATCTTCCCCAACCCAGATTCCTGCCTGCGACTGGTCTTCGCCATGCTCGCCGAACTCGACGAGCAGTGCATGAGCAGCAAGGTCTATCTCCACTTGAAATCCTGAGCCACCCGTCATGCCAGCGACCCAGGAAATTGACAGAAAAGGTGTTGCACTACCAGTCCCTACCCGCATCAAGGCGATCATCTATGGGGCGCTGGGATATTTCCTCCTGCCCTTGAACGTCATCCCCGACGTGATTCCCGGCTAGGCGACGCTGATGACCTATTGGCGCTTACGACGGCGATAGCGCTCGCCTCGATGTACCTCAACGAGAAAGTCAAAGCCAAAGCGCGCGCTAAACTTGAGGAGTGGTTTGGAGATTGATTGGCACTCGCAAAACACACGGGGGCGACAAAGACAACACCGGCGACGCCCCTGTGGGGAGCCCCACCCTTGCGCCAGTGTTCACGAACGTTTTGTAGTGAAGAGAGAAATAGTGGCGGAGCGGACGGGACTCGAACCCGCGACCCCCGGCGTGACAGGCCGGTATTCTAACCGACTGAACTACCGCTCCGCAACTGGCGTCCCCAGGGGGATTCGAACCCCCGTTACCGCCGTGAAAGGGCGATGTCCTAGGCCTCTAGACGATGGGGACAGAAGCCTGTTTGGTGGAGGTAAGCGGACTCGAACCGCTGACCCCTTGCATGCCATGCAAGTGCTCTACCAGCTGAGCTATACCCCCACGGCAAAGAAGCTGAATTATATTGCAAGCAACTTGGCTTGTCAACGCTTGGCGGAGAGGGCGGGATTCGAACCCGCGTCAGGGGATTACCCTGAACACGCTCTCCAGGCGTGCGGTTTAAACCACTCACCCACCTCTCCGTCGAGCGGCAGTTATTTTACCACGAACCCCTTGCGTGGCAATGGCGTCCTCATCGTGCTTGTGGCCTACCCGCTGCGCTCGCCAGCTCACGGGGCTCTCTAACGCGATGCGGGAACCGCTGGCGATCGTTCTCACGCCCCCCAACAGAAGTTGATTCTCGAGGTTCGAAGTTCAACCAGCGGTAGAATGACTGTTTTGAACTTTGATCTCACCGAGGGATCCATGGGCAACCGATTGAGCAAAATCTACACCCGCACCGGAGACAAAGGAGAAACGGGGCTGGGCGATGGGTCGCGCACGCGTAAGGATAGCCTGCGCATCGAAGCAATGGGCACGGTCGATGAACTCAACGCCGTGCTGGGACTGCTGGCCTGTGAACCGCTGCCGCCGGATCTGGCGCAGCTTATCCAGCGACTGCAACACGAGCTGTTTGACCTGGGCGGCGAGCTGTGCTTGCCCGGGATGGCGCTGGTGGCGGAAGAACGCATCACGGCGCTCGAAGAAACGCTCGACGCGCTCAACGCGAATCTCGGGCCGCTCAAGGATTTCATTCTGCCGGGGGGAACGCGCGCAGCGGCGCTGGCGCATCTGGCGCGAACGGTGTGTCGGCGTGCCGAACGCGCGGTGGTGCGGCTGGCGGCCGAAGAACCGCCCGAACGCCTGCGCGACGTGCCACAACGCTATCTCAACCGGCTTTCGGACTTGTTGTTCGTGTTGGCGCGCGAATGCAACCGCCGAGCCGCAGTGCCAGACGTGCTCTGGCAAAAGGGAGCGAGCGCTTGACAGTGAGCGAGGCGCCAGCTGCCGCTTCTGGCGCCCACCTGGCCAAGGAGCGAGCCACACCCTGCGCCAGGCGGCCAGGAGTTGTGACGCGGGCAGAGTCAGGCTCCCGATCCGTCACCGCCACTGGCTCGCGCCGTGTGCGAGTCGCACTGCTCTTCGCCGCTCTACCGACCGGGTGACCGACCGCTCCGATCATTACTCCAGCGCCAGCCGCGCGCGGCGCTGCCGCACCGCCATGGCCAACTCCTCGAGCAGCATCGCCGTGTCCTCCCACCCCAGGCACGCATCGGTGATGCTTTTGCCGTATTCCAACGGCTGCCCCGGGATCAGGTCCTGCCGCCCTTCCTTGAGGTGGGATTCGATCATCACGCCGATGACCTTGTCCTGTCCCGCCGCCAGTTGCGCCGCGACGTCCCGCGCCACTTCGATTTGCCGCCGCGGGTCTTTGCGGCTGTTGCCGTGTGAGCAGTCGATCATCAAGCGCGCCGGAATACCCGCCGCGGCCATTTCTTGAGCCGCCGCGGCCACATGTTCGGCGCGGTAGTTCGGTTCTTTGCCGCCGCGCAGAATCACATGGCAGTCTTCATTGCCCATCGTGCTGACGATCGCCGAATGCCCCGCTTTGGTCACCGACAGGAAATGGTGCGGCGCTTGCGCGGCTTTGATCGCGTCGATGGCGATGCGCACGTTGCCGTCGGTGCCATTTTTGAACCCGACGGGACACGAAAGCCCAGAGGCCAGCTCGCGGTGCACCTGGCTTTCGGTGGTGCGTGCGCCGATCGCCCCCCACGCAATGAGATCGGCGATGTACTGCGGCGTGATCATGTCTAGAAACTCGGTGCCCGCCGGCAGTCCCAGGGAAGTGACGTCACACAGCACTTTGCGCGCGATCCTCAGCCCTTCGTTGATGCGATAGCTGCCATCGAGGTAGGGGTCGTTGATGAGCCCCTTCCATCCCACCGTGGTGCGCGGTTTTTCGAAATACACGCGCATGACGACGAGTAAATCCTCTTCCCAACGCTGCGCTTCGGCACGCAGTTTTTGCGCGTATTCGAACGCAGCGGCCGGATCGTGAATCGAACACGGTCCCACGACCACCACGAGCCGATCATCGGCACCATGCAAAATGCGGTGAATGGCCTGCCGCGCTTCGTACGTGGTCCGAGCACTCGCTTCGGACACTGGAAACTCACGCAGCACCTGAATGGGTGGGGAAAGTTCCTGAATGCGCTTGATGCGCACGTCATCCAGGTGATAGCGGTGACTGGCGCGGGCAGCGTTCATACGTTGTCTCTTTGCGGACGGCGGGCGCTTTTGGGGCGAAACGCCGGGATCACCTCGGGGTGGGTCTCCAGGTACGGTCCTCCGATGAGGTCGATGCAATAGGGAATCGCCGCAAAGATCCCCTTGTGCCACCAGCTGCCATCTTCATGGCGCAGCCCTTCGAGCGTTTCGCGGATCGCTTTGGGTTGACCGGGCAGATTGACGATGAGGCAGCGGCCGCGCACCACCGCCACTTGCCGCGACAGGATCGCGGTGGGCACGAAATTGAGGCTGATGCGGCGCATTTCCTCGCCAAATCCCGGCAGTTCCTTCTCCCCCACCGCCAGCGTGGCCTCGGGGGTGACGTCGCGCGGCGCCGGGCCAGTACCGCCGGTGGTCAGCACCAGGCAACAGCCGACCTCGTCGGCCAGTTCGATGAGCGTGCGTTCGATCACCGGCCGTTCATCGGGAATCAAGCGTTCGTGCGCTTCCCAAGGCGTGAGCAACGCCTGCCCCAGCCACGCTTTGAGGCTCGGCAAGCCTTCGTCCGGGTACACGCCCTGGCTGGCGCGGTCACTGATCGAAACCAATCCGATTTTGGCCACTTCAGTCGTCATCGTGTTCTTCCTCGTCTGCGGGGATTTCCTCTGGACGTCGTTCCGGGATCTCGATGCGCTCGTGCGCATCGATCGCCGCGCGCAGCATCGCCACCAGGGCGCTGCACGCCGCTGTCGGACCATCTGACCCTAGCTCTCGTAGCCCCTGTCGACGCAGTTGCCGCAGCGCCACCGCCTCGAGCCCTGGGAAACGCTCCAACAACGCACCCAGCGTGCGCTCATCGTCCCAGAAATCCTGCGCCAAGCGTTGCGCTTCGCGCGTTCGTGTCTGATCGATCAACCCCCCCGGAGCCAGCGCGGCAACGGTTTGCTCGAACACTTCAAGCTCGTAGCGCTGCAGCAACCGACCGAGATATTGCGCCTGGCGCCGCCGCGCTTCGAATTGCGTCAAACGCCGCCACTCGGCGATCGCCTGCCGGACATCGGCAGGCAGCGCCAACAACGCCAGGCGCTTTTCAGGCATCTGCGCCAGCGCTTCGCCCAATCGTTGCAGGCGATGCATGCGCTGCTTGCGCTTGGTTTTGGACAACGTCAGTTCGTTCATGAGCGCGATTATAGGCGGTCTGAGGCGAAACGAAGCGGTCTGAACCACGAACCACGGGTCTGGAGGGTTGCAATCACCTTTTTTTGCGGTATCATAAAAATTGTCTGACAAAGTCAGGCACGGGTGATTTCGTTCGATCGTTCGTTCAAGAGGAGACGACACATGCAACGTCGCGCGTTTTTGCAAGGCGCCGGGATTGCCGGCATCCTGGCCACGGGCATGGCACCGGCCGTGGTCATGGCGCAAGAAAACATCCGTTGGCGCCTGGCGTCGAGCTTTCCCAAGGCGCTCGATACCATTTACGGCGCTGCCGAGGACTTTGCCAACGCACTCAAGGAAATGTCAGGCGGCAAGTTCGAAGTGCAAGTGTTCGCCGCCGGTGAGCTGGTGCCGGCATTTGGCGTCGTGGATGCGCTGGAGCAAGGCACCCTCGAAATGGCCCACACCGCGCCGTACTACTTCTTCGGCAAGAACGAAGCGTTTGCTTTTGACTGCGCCGTGCCGTTTGGCCTGAACTCGCGCATGCTCACCGCGTGGATGTACGACGGCAACGGCAGTAAGCTCATGAACGAGTTCTACGCCAAGTACAACATCGTTTCGTTCCCGATGGGCAACACCGGCGCGCAGATGGGCGGCTGGTACCGCAAAGAGATCAAGTCGGTTGAGGACATCAAGGGTTTGAAGATGCGCATCGGCGGCTTTGGCGGCCGGGTGCTCTCCAAACTGGGTGCGGTGCCGCAAAACATTCCCGGTGGCGAGATCTATCAAGCGCTGGAAAAAGGCACGATCGATGCCACCGAATGGGTCGGGCCGTACGACGACCTCAAGCTCGGTTTCTACAAAGTCGCCCCCTTCTACTATTACCCCGGCTGGTGGGAAGGTGGGGCGCAATTGACGCTCTACGTCAACGCCAAGCAGTGGGCAGCACTGCCGAAGCATTATCAACAGATGGTGCGCTTGGCCGCTTCGCACGCCCACGTGCTGATGCAGGCCAAATACGACGCGCGTAACCCGGCGGCGCTCAAAGAGCTGATCGCCCAAGGAGCGAAACTGCAACGTTTCCCCAAAGACGTGATGGATGCGGCTTGGAACGCACGGCAAGAGGTGTTTGCCGAACTCAACGACAAGAACCCGGACTGGAAGCGCATCTACAGCGACTTCGAGAAATTCCTGCGCGACCAGTACGCCTGGTTCCGCCTCGCGGATCTTAGCTACGATCAGTACATGGCCGCGGTGAAGTTGTAACTTCACTGTTTCTTTAATTAAGCCTCACCCCTGGCCACAAAGCGGGGGTGGGGTTTTACGCTTAGGCAAGGAGGAGTCCCCATGCATTGGTACCGTGCCATCGACGCCGCCAGCCTTTGGCTCGGGCACGCGTTGCGCTGGTTCATTTTGGCGGCCACCGTGATCAGCGCCGTCAATGCCGTGTTGCGCAAGCTTTTTGACATCGGTTCCAACGCCTTTTTGGAACTGCAGTGGTACCTCTTTGCCGCGGTGTTTCTGCTCGGGATGGGCTATGCGTTTTTGGTCAACGCGCATGTGCGCATCGACATTTTCGCCAAAGGCTTTTCCGCCCGCACGCGCGCGCTCATCGACATCGTTGGCATCATCGCTTTCGTGTTGCCGCTTAGTTATTTCATGATTTCCTTCGCTTGGCCAATCGTAGAGCGCGCTTATGTGACCGGCGAAGTCTCGTCCAACGCCGGCGGGTTGATCCGTTGGCCGCTGTACGCACTGGTCCCGCTCGGCTATGGGCTATTGGCGCTGCAAGCCGTGTCGGAACTTGCTAAGCGGCTGTTGTTCCTGTTGGGACGAGCGCCCGATCCTCTGGCGGTAGCCGGTGAGCACTGAGGAGTCGCAACGATGACGCAATGGCTTGCCGCCAACTTTGCGCCGCTGATGTTCATGGCGCTGGTGTTGTTTTTGCTCTCCGGTTTTCCAGTGGCGTTTTCCCTGGCCTCCACCGGCCTGTTGTTTGGTTTCCTCGGGATTCATTTCGGCGTTTTCCCTGAGACTTTGTTCCACGCCCTGCCGCTGCGGGTGTTTGGGGTGATGCAAAACGAAACGCTCCTGGCCATTCCGTTCTTTACGTTGATGGGGCTGGTTTTGCAGCGCTCCGGCATGGCCGAAGATCTGCTCGAGACGATCGGGCAGGTGTTTGGCCCGGTGCGCGGTGGCCTGGCGATCGCGGTGGTCGTGGTGGGAGCGCTATTGGCCGCAACGACCGGCGTGGTGGCGGCAGCAGTGATTTCGATGGGCCTGATTTCGCTACCGGTGATGCTGCGTTATGGCTACCGACGTGACCTGGCAGCGGGGGTCATCACTGCCTCCGGGACGTTGGCGCAGATCGTACCGCCGTCGTTGGTGCTCATCGTCATCGCCGACCAACTCGGGCGCAGCGTCGGTGACATGTACAAAGGGGCATTGCTCCCCTCTGGGATTTTGATCCTGTTGTATCTGGCGTTCGTGATGCTGGTGGCGTTGGCGCGCCCACAGTGGTTACCGGCGCTGCCACCGCAAGCCCGAGCGTTCCAAGAACCCAGCGGCCGCTCGGGTTACCGTTCGTTGGTGTTGCTTTTTGCGTTTCTCATCGCAGCAGCCGTCCTGTTTGGGTTGTCTTACGATGCGTTGTTGAGCGCCCTCAAGGGCAAGCCGATCACGGCACCACGTGACGAGACGATCGTGATGGCGGTCACCTTCGCCTCTGCTTTGGCGCTCGTGGCCGCTGCGATCGATCGCGCTTTTGGGCATCGCTTGCTCTCGCGCATGGCCCAGCGTGTGGTGTGGGTGATGATTCCGCCGCTGGCGCTGATTTTCTTGGTGCTCGGTACCATTTTCATTGGTGTCGCTACCCCTACCGAAGGTGGCGCGATGGGGGCGATGGGCGCGCTGCTCATCGCCGCGATCAAGCGGCGGCTCAACGTCGCGATGTTGCGCGAAGCGCTCGACGGTGCCACCCGCTTGTCGATCTTCGTGTTGTCTATCTTGCTCGGATCAACTGTGTTTAGTTTCGTGTTCGTCTCGGCCAACGGTCCCGAGTGGGTCAAGCACCTGTTTGAAAGCCTACCCGGAGAACAGCTCGGCTTTCTCATCGCCGTCAATGTGCTGATTTTCGCACTGGGCTGTTTTCTCGATTTTTTCGAAATCGCGTTCATCGTGCTGCCGCTCTTGGCGCCCGTGGCGCAGCATCTGGGCATTGACCTGGTGTGGTTTGGGGTGATGGTGGCGATCAACCTGCAGACGTCGTTTTTGACGCCGCCGTTTGGGTTTGCGCTCTTCTATCTACGTAGCGTCGCGCCGGCAGCGCACTACACCGACCGGGTGACGGGACAACGGATCGCACCGGTGACCACATGGGACATTTACCGTGGCGCCCTGCTCTTTGTCGCGTTGCAGGTGTTGGTGGTCGCCGCCGTGTTGGTGTACCCCGAGATCATTACCGCGGGGTTGGACAAACCCGTGCCGATCGATTTGGAATCGGTCACCATCCCCTTCGACGCAGACAGCGGCAGCGGCTGGGGCAAGGAGGAGGGTCAAGCTGGCGGCTGGTGATCTCTGGGGGCGGGTCGGAATGCCGCCAGTGCTTCCGGCAGCGGCGCGTGCGCGAGGCTTCTTTGCGAGAACAGATACCGTCCATCGCAGACAAAACCCAGCTGCGCCCAATCCACCGCGTTGAGCGCGTTGCATAATGCTTTGAGGTCGGCATAAGGATCGTGCGGGAAAAGCGCCAGCACCGAGCCATCGAAATGAGGGCAAGGGTGCAGGAAAAAGGGGTTCTTTGCGCGGGTTTTGGTGTTGACATACACGCGCGGCGCATCCGTTTGCGGATAATCCCTGCCCCACTGCCACCAGTTGCTTTCATCGAACGCGCGCACGCGACGGGAGATGAGTCGCGCTTTGTATGGCAGCAGCACCGCCGGTGGCGAAGGCAAATCGTGCGTCCAGAGCATGCGGCGCGTTGCTCCCGTACGCACGGTGTGGGAACAAACGAATTCGCGCCACGGTAGCGTCTCCAGCACTGCTGGCGCGGCAGACAAACTCGGTTTTCCCTGCTGGCGGGACCTCTTTCCCTTCTCCTGACTGAGTGCGCCGTTGCCTACCCACGCTTCCCATGTGAACAGATCGTCGGCGCCGCTCACCGCCCCGACTTTGACACTGGCGATCTCGTGCAGGCGCACCGGGTGCGGTTCGCGCAAGAACATCAGGTGGCCATGCGCCTCGGTGAAGTAGCGCTCCTGCCACGTCAATCCCGCAAGTGCCTGCTCTAATGGCAAGCGCGCCTCGAGCTCGGCGTATTGCATCGTGCGGTCAAACCGCCCCTTCTCGAAGCGCCAGATGAGGCAATTGGGTGTGGCGTCGTCAAACACTCGCGCATCCCCCGTTTCCACCGCGTGCGTGATCGTGCCTTGTTCGAACAACCAGGTGTTCAGGCGCACCGCGGAAGTGGCCTTGAGGAAATCGCGCGGCGTGATGAAGATGAGTTCTCCCCCCGGTGCAAGATGCCGCACGCACTTTTCGATGAAAAACAGATAGAGGTTGGCTCGAGCATCGAGAAAACTGGATTTGAGAAGCCGCCGGGTACTGGCGGCGATGTCTTGATGACGCACATAAGGCGGGTTGCCGATGATGGTGTCGAATCTTTCGCTTTCTGGATAAGCGAAGAAATCCATCACCAACGCGTTCGACGCGGCGACCGTGGGGTCGAGTTCAATCGCCACCGCCTCGGTAAGCTGCCGCGCGAACGCTCCATCCCCGCAGGAAGGCTCCAGCACCCGCCCGCAGTTGCGCCGCAGACGTAACATGAACTCGACGATCGGCGGGGGGGTAAAGACTTGGCCAAGCAATCCGATTTTCAGCGCAGTCGAGACGATATCTTGCAAGATACGATCAGTGGATACCAATTGCTCTGCTGGCGCAACCTCACCGTCGCGACATTAGCTTTGACTCGTCCAACACGCTGCTGCGAGCATCGCGCGGGCTTTGTTGCGCGTCTCTTGCCACTCCGCTTCGGGCTGCGAGTCGGCAACGATCCCCGCTCCGGCCTGCACATGCACCGCACCGTCTTTGACCACGGCGGTCCGGATCGCGATCGCCAGGTCCATTTCCTGGTGAAAACCCAAATACCCCACCGCACCGGCATAGAGTCCGCGACCGATGGGCTCAAGCTCGTCGATGATTTCGAGCGCCCGCACTTTCGGCGCTCCGGAAACCGTACCGGCGGGAAAGGTGGCGCGCAGCACCGACAGCAGCGTCTCACCGTCCCTGAGCACGCCTTCGACGTTGGAGACGATGTGCATGACGTGCGAGTAGCGCTCGACGGCGAATGCCTCGGTCACCCGCACAGAACCGGTGCGCGCGATGCGCCCGACGTCGTTGCGCCCCAGATCGAGCAATTGCAGATGTTCGCTACGCTCTTTCTCGTCCGCCAAGAGCTCGCGCTCCAATGCCGCGTCCTCGGTAGGCGTGGCGCCGCGCGGACGCGTGCCGGCAATGGGGCGGACGATGACTTTGCGCTCCGCGCCGTCGTCTTCAACCCGCACCAGGATCTCGGGCGAAGCGCCCACCACCTGAAAGCCGTCAAAGTCGAAGTAAAACAAATACGGCGAAGGGTTGAGCGAGCGGATGGCGCGATACAAGGCCAGCGCCGAGCCGCGGTACGGCATACTCATGCGTTGCGACAGCACCACCTGCATGATGTCACCGTCGATGATGTAGCGCTTGGCGCGCTCCACCGCGGCGATGAACTCGCCGTGCGCAAAATGGTAGGTCAGCTGCGCATCTTCCGGTACCGCGCCGTGACGTGGCGGCGGTGCCGAGGTGGCGGTGAGCGGCGTTTCCAGTCGCGCCAGCAGCGCCTCGAGTCGCTCGTTGGCGCGGCGGAAAGCTCCCGGCACGTTGGGATCGGCATAGACGACGAAGGTGACGGTGCCCGCGAGGTTATCGACGATCGCCAGTTCTTCCGAGACCAGCAGCACGGCATCGGGAAGCTGCAGCGGATCGGGACGAGCGCAGCTACGCGCCAAGCGCGGTTCGATCAGTCGGATCGTCTCAAAGCCGAAGTATCCCACCAAGCCGCCGATGAAGCGGGGCAGGCCCTGACGCGGCGGCACATGAAAGCGGCTGAGGTATTCCTCGACAAACGCCAGCGGATCGCCGTAGTCGCGCCGCTCGATCAACCGATTGTCGGAAATCAGCAGCGCCTGCCGCCCGTAGATCTCGATGCGCGTCGGTGTGGGCAACCCAATGATGCTGTAGCGCCCAAAGCGCTCTCCCCCCTGCACGGATTCGAGCAGATAGGACCAGGGGGCATCCGCCAGCTTGCGATACAAGGACAATGCCGTGTCCAGATCGCACAGCACCGTGCGGGTCACAGGAATGCGGTTATAACCGGCTTCGGCCAGGCGCGCGAATTCCTCGGGCGTCATCGGTGAGCTTCCTACGTGCTAAGCCACGTAGTTTAGCACGTCGGCAAAACGCTCTAGATGCGCGCGCGCGGGGAGTGTGAGAACAGGCTGGCCTTCGCTGTAGCCGTAAGTGACCAAGAGCACCGGCACCCCAGCGCCCGCGGCGGCCAACGCGTCGTTGCGCGAGTCTCCCACCAGCACCGCCGATTCGGGGGGAGTTTCGAGCACCGCCAACGCATGGCGCACCACCGCCGGGTCGGGTTTTTTTACGGGCAGCGTATCACCGCACACCACCGTGGAAAAGTACGGCGCTAAGCCCAGGCGCTGCAATAGCGGCAGGGTAAATTCGGTGGCTTTGTTCGTCACTACCGCCAGGCGCTTGCCCTGCGCGGCCAATCGTTCCAGCGTTTCCGGCACGTCGGGATAGACGCGCGATCCAACACCATTGATCGCCCGGTAGTGGGCGCGAAAGCGCTCGAGCGCCGCGGCGATTTCGTCTTCCTCAGCGTGCGTTCCCACGGTAAGCGCCCGGCGAACCAGCATGCCAATGCCATCGCCGACGAACGAGGCGATTTCCGGGTATGGCCGCGGTGGTCGGCCGACTTCCACCAGGGTTCGGTTCACGGCTTCGGCCAGGTCCGGCAGGGTATCAACCAGTGTCCCGTCCAAGTCGAACAAGCAAGCTCGCACCATCATTGCCCTCGCCCGCGTTCGGCTTCCGAGCGCAGACGCGCGATGATGCTGTCGTAGCGATTGGGATCTTCCGGTTTCCCGGCGCCAAACACGGCCGAGCCGGCAACGAACACCTCCGTGCCAGCTGCGGCGATCGCCGCGATGTTATCGGCTTTGACCCCCCCGTCGACCTCAAGCAGAATGTGTCGCCCGGTTTCCTGCTCGTACGCGTCGAGTTTGGCGCGCGCTGCTTTGAGCTTGGACAGCACGCTGGGGATGAACGCTTGACCGCCAAACCCCGGGTTGACGCTCATCAGCAGCACCACGTCGATCTTGTCCAAGACGTGATCGAGCCACACCAGCGGCGTGGCGGGATTGAACACCAGCCCGGCCTTACAGCCACAATCGCGGATGAGCGCCAGCGTGCGGTCGATGTGTTCCGACGCTTCCGGGTGAAAAGTGATGATGTTGGCCCCCGCCTTGGCAAACTCGGGCACCAGCGCATCGACGGGCTTGACCATCAGATGCACGTCGATCGGTTTGTCGGTGTGCGGACGGATCGCCGCGCACACCAGCGGGCCGACGGTGAGGTTGGGGACATAGTGGTTGTCCATCACGTCGAAATGGATCCAGTCGGCACCGGCCGCCGAGACGGCACGCACCTCTTCACCCAGGCGGGCAAAATCGGCGGAAAGCAGACTGGGGGCAATCAACACAGGGGATTTCATGAGGACAAGACTCCTTGCGGTAGATAACGAAACGACTGGCCGCCGCGTTCGATGGCATCACCAAACCGCAACACGGCAACTCCTTGACAGGGAAGATGATTGAGCTTCACTTCGGCCGCGGCCGGCGCATAAAGCAAGGCACGCCAGCCTTGATGCAGGATAAGTACCTCCGGCGCATCGGCAAACGGCGCATGCGCACCACCAGTCGGAACCTCGATTTGCTCGCGGTTGGCATCGAGCAACACGACTTTGATCGCCGGGACTTTGGAGGGCACGCTCATCCAGCCAGGAGCTGCGGTCTTACCTGTCAAAAAGCGCAGGGTAAACAAACCGATTTTCAGCACTTGTCCCGCGCGCAGCCGCGCCCGCTCGATGCGCTTGCCGTTCATCCAGGTTCCGTTCTTGCTGCCGAGATCCTCAACGAGACATTCATCGAACAGCACCGTGATCAGCAGATGACGATGACTGATCGTGGGATCTTGCAGCACGATGTCGCACGATTCGCCACGCCCGACGGAATAAACCGGCAAATAAAGAGGAATTAGCGACAAAAAGCACTTGCCGCGATACACTTCCAGATTCAGACCTACCGGTCGCACCAGCCACTTAGGATCAAAGGCGGTGCCGTTGGCTGTCTGGGCTACCATGGCAGCTCCTTGCCCAATCCTTGCGCGCGAGCCCGTTCCAACACCACCGCCGCGACCGCAATGTCCTGAATCGCCATGCCTTGCGATTCGAACAGCGTGATTTCCGCGTCGTTTTGACGTCCGGGACGGATCCCAGCGATCACTTCCCCCAGTTCCACCCACAGGCCCGGGCGCGTCGCGCCCTTTTCCAACGCCGGTAGCAGGTCACCTGCTTCGCGCAGTGCCACCTCGCGGCTGTCGACCACGATGCGGTTCGCCAGGCGCACGGCTTTCTCGGGCAGTTCTTGCCGCGCCAGGCTATTGGAGCCAATCGCGTTGATGTGCATCCCGGGGCGCAACCAGGCGGCATCGAGCACCGGGGTAGGGGAAGTGGTGGCGGTCACCACGATGTCGGCAGCACGAACCGCGGCTTCAACACTTTCCGCGGGTTCGATCGGCACACCCAAATCGGCCCGCAACCGCGCGCAGAACGCCGCACAACGTTCGGTATGGCGGCTGGCCACGACGAAACGCGCCTCGGGACGCACCGCGGCGATCGCCCGCACCTGCCCTTCGGCCTGCCAGCCCGCGCCGATCACCGCCACCTGCAGGGCGTTTTGGCGCGCCAGGTGTTTGACCGCCACCCCACCGGCGGCGCCAGTGCGCATCATCCCCAGGGTGTCGGCTTCGAGCACCGCGACCGGTGCCCCGGAGTCAATGTCATAGACGTGCACCCAAAAACGCGTACCCTCCCGGGTGGAGGTATAGACTTTGAAGCCGGTCAGCCCCAGCTCGGGGATCGCACCTTGCAGCAAATGGGTAATGGAGCCGGGCAAACGCACCCGTTGCCGCGGCAAATCCACCACTTGCCCTTGCGCCTGCGCAACCATCGCCGCTTCGACTGCCGCAATGGCACTGGGCATGTCGAGCACGGCACGAACGTCGGCTTCGCTAAGAAACCAGGTCATCGCAAATCTCCCTTGAGTGATGGTAACATCGATCCTTTGATTCAGAAAAGCAAAAGCCGGTGAAGCGAATGTTCACCGGCTCTTAATTTTTGGACCAGTGGCGTCACAACCTTTGCCCTTGACGCCACTTTTTAGGCTTTGCTTATCGGCAGCGGGGCACATCGCACTCATCCGAGGCGATATCAGCGCCCTCCGGGCTTTGTCCCTGCCCTCAGCCCAACAGCTTCTTGATCAGTTTCCCCAGCTCGGACGGGTTGCGCGTCACCGTAAAGCCGCACTCTTGCATGATCGCGAGCTTGGCATCCGCCGTTTCCGCACCGGTGGAAATGATCGCGCCGGCATGACCCATGCGTTTGCCCGGCGGCGCGGTAACCCCGGCAACGAACCCGACGACCGGCTTTTTGAAGTGCTCTTTGCACCACAACGCGGCGTCCACTTCGTCCGAGCCGCCGATTTCCCCGATCATGATCACCGCGTCGGTTTCCGGATCGTCGTTGAACATTTTCATCACATCGAGGTGCTTGAGCCCATTGATCGGGTCGCCGCCAATGCCCACGGCCGTGGATTGACCGATGCCAAGCTCGGTCAGTTGCGCCACCGCCTCATAGGTGAGCGTACCCGAGCGCGACACCACGCCCACCCGTCCTTTTTTGTGGATGTGACCGGGCATGATGCCGATTTTGATCTCCTCTGGGGTGTTCACCCCGGGGCAGTTCGGACCGACCAAAATGGTCTCTTTGCCCCCCTGCTCGACTTTGCGCTTCATTTTGTTGCGCACCATCAGCATGTCCCGCACCGGGATGCCCTCGGTGATGCAGATCACCAGATCGAGATCCGCCTCCACCGCTTCCCAGATCGCGTCCGCCGCGCCGGCCGGCGGCACGTAGATCACCGAGGCGTTGGCGCCGGTGGCTTCCTTGGCTTCCTTGACGGTGGCGAAAATGGGAATGTCGAAAATCTTTTCGCCGGCTTTCTTGGGGTTGACCCCGGCAACGAAGCATTCGCGCCCGAAAGCGTATTCCAGGCACTTTTCGGTATGAAACTGACCCGTTTTACCGGTAATCCCTTGGGTGATGACGCGGGTGTTCTTGTTGATCAGAATGGACATGTCGTTCTCCCCGGTTAAGCGGTTTGTGCGGCGGCGACCACTTTCTGCGCCGCTTCGGCCATGGTTTCCGCAGAAATGATCGGCAGGCCCGATTCGGCCAGGATCCGCTTGCCAATGTCTTCGTTGGTACCTTTCATGCGCACCACCAACGGCACGTTGAGGCTGACTTCGCGCGCTGCGGTGACGATACCGGTGGCGATCGTGTCGCAGCGCATGATACCGCCGAAGATATTGACCAGGATCGCCTTGACCCGCGGGTTCTTGAGCATGATCTTGAACGCGGCGGTGACTTTCTCGGTGGTTGCCCCACCCCCCACATCGAGGAAGTTGGCCGGTTCGCCGCCAAAGAGCTTGATCGTGTCCATCGTCGCCATCGCCAGGCCCGCCCCATTGACCAGGCAGCCAATGTTGCCATCGAGCGAGATGTACGACAGGTCGAATTTGGAAGCTTCGATTTCGTCCGGGTCTTCTTCGTCCAGGTCGCGATAGGCCACGATCTCAGGGTGACGAAAAAGCGCGTTGTCGTCGAAGTTCATCTTCGCATCCAGCGCTTTGAGCTGACCGTTGCCTTCACGAATGAGCGGGTTAATCTCCACGAGCGAGGCATCGGTTTCCATGTAGCACTGATAGAGTTTGAGGAAAAGATCGACCGCCTCCTCGATCGAACCTTCGGGAATGCCCATGCCGCGCGCGAATTCCGCGGCCTGCTCACGCGACAGCCCATCGAGCGGATTGACGAAGCATTTGGCGATTTTCTCAGGGGTCCTGGCGGCGACTTCTTCGATGTCCATGCCGCCTTCGCTGGAGCCGATCAGCGCCACAAGCTGGGTCTTGCGGTCGGTGAGCACCGAGACGTAGTACTCATGCTGGATGTCGGCGCCTTCCTCGATCAACAGCCGCCGTACGATGCGCCCTTCCGGACCCGTCTGTGGGGTCACGAGGCGCATCCCGAGGATCTGTCCGGCCAGCTGGCGCACTTCCTCGAGCGAGCGAGCCAGTTTCACCCCGCCGCCTTTGCCGCGGCCACCGGCATGGATCTGGGCCTTGACCACCCATACCGGACCGCCCAGCCGTTCGGCCACCGTCACCGCTTCCTCAACAGAAAATGCCGGTTCGCCGCGCGGCGTGCGCACCCCATATCGCCGCAAGACTTCTTTGGCTTGATATTCGTGGATTTTCATTGCGTTACCCTTTCCTAACATCATCCCTCGACGGCAACGAGACACCCCATGCCGCCACTCCCTGGCGCTCAGCCGTGGGTAATTATAGCGGATGACGGATGCCTTCCGCTGTTTATAGCCGCTGTAGGGTATAAGTCTGAAGACATGAGGCAATCGTCGAAGCCACGAGGGGCGTGCGCCAAGCCTTAAGAGAAGCACTTTTGCGCCGTTGTCTCCGCCCCCTGGAAAAACCACCTCATTCGCCACCCGTGTCTTCCTGCCCCCCCTGCCACCACTTGGGGTAAAAGCGCTGCACCGCTTCCGAGTGGCGCGTATCCAGCCCGAGGCACTGATCGAGCTGAAACGGCTTTTGGCCAGTGTCTTCGTTGTCCTTTTTGAAGGTGGCCCAGGTCTGGATCGCCGCCGTGGGCAGACTCATCAGCAGTTCGGTCAGGTGCGTGCATCCTTGCACCCCACCCAGGCGCTCCAACACCGCCTGGCGAAAGCCGCGCAATAGATTGAGCCCAACCAGCGCCTCGTAGCGCGGCGCGGCGCGATCGCAGGAGCCAAAGAACGGCACCCACGGCATCTCGGCATATGCTTCACGAATCGTGAAGTGCGGATCCAGTACCACTCGCACGCGCATTTCATGCACCGGCACGCCTGCGGGTCGCAAGCCGGAGGAAATGAGGTAATCGACGTCTTTGACGTCGGTGAGCGCCGCTTCCAGTTCCAAGCTGCCGTCGTCGCGCACAAAGCCGTCGATCACGATGCTGCGCCGATGCACTCGCCGACGCGCTGGAGCGGGATCTGAATGAGCCTGCCCGTTTGCCGCGTCGAGAACTTGAGTGGATGCATTCATGGCAAAAACTTGGATCGTGGCAACCCTGGTCCCCAGCACACAGCTAGGTCAAGCGGCAAATCACCGCCGTAACGTTTGCCGCAGGTATACGCCGGGCTAGCAATGGGCCTTGTCGCCCGGTATCACCGGGAACAAATCACAGCCGCAGCAATGCCTCCACCTTGGCCGCACAGATGAAGTCGCTTTCGGTCAAGCCATTGACCGCGTGCGTCCAGTACTCGACGCGGCAGGTGTTGTAGCCGACGGTCAAAACGGGGTGATGGCCTTGCTGATGCGAGATCCACGCCACCGCGTTGACGAAGGTCATCGTCTGGTAGTGATCGGGGAAACAAAAGGTTTTCACCAGACGATTGTCTTCGATCGTCCAGCCCTCGAGCTGCGCCAGCAGCGTCGCGGCGCGCTCGGCCGGCAATGGCGGCACGCCCCCTTCACACGGCTGGCATTTGCCCGCCGCCAGATCACAAACGGCAGTGTTCATCACACGCTCCTGGTCGATCGACAAAGGTATTTTAGCGCAGATCGGCAGAGAGTTTGGCGCTTCGTGTTCAACGCCGTAATACATGCGCTGGGGTTCGCATCGACAGCGCATTTTGCTCACCGCCCATGGCCCTCAAGCGCAACCCCTGGACGCCTCGCTAGAAAGCAAAGGCGAAGCAGGAAGAAGGCGCTAAGGCACTAACTGACCCCCCACCGCAAACACGCGATGTTGCAGCGCCGGTAATTGCTGACGACATTCGTGCAACAGCGCCGGATCGAGCCGTGCCAACGCGATGCCTTCCCCGTATTCGTGCCGGGCGAGCACCTCGCCCCAAGGGGAAACGATAAGGCTATGCCCCCAGGTGCGGCGCCCGCCTGGGTGTTCGCCGCCTTGGGCGCTGGCGACGACATACGCGAGGTTTTCGATCGCGCGCGCACGCAGCAGCACTTCCCAATGCGCCTGGCCGGTGGTATAGGTAAAGGCCGCCGGCAGCAGCATGAGGTCAAACGGCGCCATCTGCCGCCAATATTCGGGAAAACGCAAGTCGTAACACACCCCCAGCGCGACGCGCCATCCAGCGATCTCGGTGGCGACCGGCGCTTCGCCG
>FWWM01006006.1_pt1 | contig 21105 bp, 23 predicted proteins | sample 2228351 | NCBI WGS metagenome assembly FWWM01 (sample SAMEA103939774, study PRJEB20133) | metagenome
CCCAAAACCACCATATCGTTAAGCATGCAGCCGATAGATTCGGAGAAATCCCAATTGATAGCGTTAACGTCGTAGCGCTCGGTTGCCCCTGACGCGGGAGCGAACGAGATCGTGTTTGTGGAACCTTGCCACGCGGCACCGAAAAACAACAACACACCAGCATTAGGGGGGTTAAGAGAAGGACCTACAACCGCTTCTGAGTCTGACGAAACAGCAGCGTTGTGCGCTTGGATAGGGTTTGAAGTGTTAACACCACGATAAGCGGCGATGCTAACGATTGTGACCGAAGGGTAATCGGTGACAGCCCAATAATAAGACGAAGGCTCGTTGTTAGCTATCTTGTAATACAGGTATGCGGTAAAGTAGCTATTTGTGTCGCTGCGGATTAGCGTCCAACCTGACGGGGGTAACGGGACACCTATACCGTAATACACAACATGGGCGACCAATACGTCCCCGTTTTGAACCCCGCTGGGACAATTAACAGTAACTTCTCCCCAACCCCACGAATCGTTGGCGGTTGTAGTTCCAACAAACGTGATAGGCATTTAACGGGTTGTTCCTACTCGTTGTTAGTTGAAAGTGTTAAGTTCTCGGGGTCAGCGGGTAACGCCGAAGGAACGATCGCTTGCGTGTTTGTTTCGGATAATTTGACCGGCGTGCGCCCAACGATCGCGGATAAATTCTCCAGAACCGCTTCCGCCGAGCGGCTCGGCGAAACGATACCGATCAAGTGGGCGGATTTTTCTGGCTCGGACGGCACAACGCCGAACCGTCGCCAAACTTCCGCCTTATGCATTAACAAGGATTGGAGCAACCCCGCGAAGGTTTTAACGAGGTCAGCGTAGTATTGGACTCTTTGCTCATCGTTCTCCCGCATCGCGTCTGCCCATTGGGTTTGGTAAAACGACAGGTGCATCCACAGGTAGTTTTCCAAACGGTCTATTTGGGCTAACAAGGTTTCCAACCGCACTTGGGAGCTGGGCACCGCTTTAAACATCCGCATACGGTCTTTTATCGCTTCCTCCACGAACCGCACAACCTCCGCAGGTTCTATCTCCGCTCTGGTGCTGATAACTTCTATCGGGAAACGACTGCACCACATGTCCCAAACAAGCATTTTTAAACGGTTTCGCTCAACCCGCGACCGTTTCATTTATCGGTTTCACCCTGCGAAGATGATGCTCCCCCTACCGCGTTAAAATCATCTACTGCAAATTGTAAAACACTACGCAAACCGTGTTTGTTTAAGAATTCTGTCACCCTTAAAGCCCAATACGCGTGGACGATGGTGCGCGCGCGTGGGTTGTTAAAAAACTCCTTCAGCGTTATGTTAGGGGGAAGGTCGTTTTGCGTTAGGTTCGGGTAAGCCACGCGGGCGGGTGCCCCGTTTCGCACGCAAATTAAAAGGCGATAGCGTTGAGCTTGGAGCGGGGTCGTGCTGTCCGCGCTATCGGGTATCCAGCAACTTAACAGCGTGGTGTTAAACCCACACCCCAACGCATGGAACTTAACATCAGGGTGGTTGGTTTTAATCGCTTCAACGAGAGCAATTAACTTGTTGAACAGGGGGCGCATTCGGGCGTTGTGGCGGCTTAGCATCCCGAACCCACCGATAGCCACCCACCTTGAAGGAGTTTCTTCAACATACGCGGACAAATAAGAAGGAGGGTCACCCAACCGCCACACTGGTGTTATCTTTAACCCTTGGCTCGCGAGCATCTTAAATGCTTTGTAGTTGTCGGACGGCAACCCGTAATCCCAGTTTAACACCAAATCAAACAATTCCCCGTAATCTCTTAAAAAAGCAGCGTAGTTGTAGATGGTCGCGCGTTGGTCGCGCGGGAGTTTAACCCGCCCCACAAACCCACCACTGTCTAAACCCAACCGCACCGTTTTCGCGGTCGCGGAAAGGGCGCTGAGCACGCGCTCTATCGTTCGCGGCGACCAGCTTAAATAAGGGTAACAGAGGAAAAAACGCGCGAGGTTAACTTGCCCGTAGCGTTCCGCAGCCTCTAATAAATACGTAACCGTCCCCCAAACCGACACGCTTAAGTAGAACAACTCTGCCGCGAAAACTACTTTTTCGTGGAGTTAATTATAGCGAGCGTTAACAACGCGCGCTAAATTTGTATAAGGTAGTGCACATATCGGTTATGAGCGTTAAATGGATGTGCCGGGCGTTGTGGTTGGAGAAGCAGCGTTATGCTCGCGTTGTTCACACAGGCAAATTCCAAGAAAGCCCGAAACACGCGTTGTTACCGTCCAAACGAAACCCTGCGGTGAAGCGTTGGCAGCTCGTCGCGCCTGCTTACCAACACGGCCAACAGCCACCAAGTTCCCAGTGGCAACCGTTACCCCGCGTGAAAGCTGAAGAACATCATTACGAGCGCGCACCCTTAACGTATTTGAGTTACCCGCACCACAACCCCGAAATCGTTGAGTTAGTGTTGGACGGGCTCCCGCGCGAAATCGTCTCCCACCTCGCAACGGACATCGCGTTAGGCGACGACGCCCGCCACGTTTACGTGTCCAGTGATTACAAACCGCTGTTTGCTCGTGGGGTAACTCCTGATGATTGGGAAACTTACCTGCGCGATGTTAACAAGAAGCTACCGAACGGTGCCCGCAAATTGGATTTAATGGCTGCGGTCGGTTACTGGTTAGGGTTATCGGGCGTGGACGACGAGTTTCTGCGCGGGAGCACCGTTTACGTAGGGCTTGGTAACGTGGATTTAGGGGCTGGTGGTGGGTTGTTCGGCGCGAAAGTAGCGGCGGACTACCTCAGTTATCTGGTGGCGGAACACCCCGAACGAGTTGATGATACCCTAACCCTTATCCGCACTGCTTTTCGGAACGCTCTGAAACAAACGCGGCAAATAACATACCAAACAGACTCGTTCCACGCGCGATTGCGCAACGCTGTGGAAGAGGTTTTAACTGTGCTCAACGGAGACCTTCAGGGGGCTTGGGAAAACGTGTCGTATCAGGCGCTGCACAAAATACTGGGTAGCGAGAAAACCCAACGATTCATTAACAACATCAAAACCATCGCGGAAGCGCTTGTGAGCCATTACCCTGAATTAGAGAGTTACCTGTTAAGTGCTGTTGGGGAAAAAATGGGTTCCCCTGAAGAATACTCTGAAGAAGATAGTGGGATCTCCCAACAGCTGCAGCGCATGTCCCCTGAAGAAGTATGGGCGTGGGCGCGACACATGCTTTGGAGCGGGTCACGCGCGCCGTCCGTTAGCTACGAGAAACCAACGTTAATAGACCTCGCGCAGCACATGCTCGGTAAAGCGGCGCTCTCCGCCTTAATAGAACCCGCGTTGGACGAACGCGTGTTGGATGAAATGCCCCCAAGCCTCGCGAAAGAAATCGTGCGTTTCTTTAAAGACGCGCTAAACCAACCCATCCCAACAGTGTTGCGGGATGCGGCGAAACAATTCGTCGCTGAAATTAAACCTGCCGCTAAGGAGTTTAAAGCGGAGAACATAGTGACGCGAGCGGAAGATTTCGCAAGCTCCCGAACATGGGGTGATGTTATTGAACCCGACCCTATCGCTTTCGTGGAAGCGTTTACTGCTTATTTAGTGCGGTTAGGGGAATTAGCGTCCGCGTTCGCGTCAGGGTCGTAAAGACACACGAACGACCAGCGGCGGCGCGCCCACACAGCAACCATCACTTTAACCTTACACCGCTGACCTATCGTGACGAGTTGTTCCCGTTCCGCGCGGGTGGGCATCCGTCCCACTTTTACCTGCCACCCGACCACTTGACCACTCTTAATCGCAACGAGGTCAAACGCTCCCCCGCTTTTCGCCGAACGAACAACGTAATAACCCTCTCGCGTTAACAGCGAGCGCAGCGCTCGTTCCTTGTTCGCTCCTTTGCGGTAGCGAGTCATCGTTAAAACCTCGTTAACAACCCGACAACGAACGCTTCCTTGATCTTCGTTACATAAACAACAGTGTCGTCCGCTAACTTAACAACTGTTCGGGGGTTGTGCAGCAAAACGTTCAGCGCTATCGCGTTTAAAACGGGTTCAAGTTTTAACCACAACAGTTGCGGTAGGGCGCGCCGCAGCAAGGTTTTTAACGCTTTCTCAACCCCTCCAGCAACTAACTGCTTACGGTTTGGGAAAAAAGCCCGTGCGGTTGAACCACCACACCAGCACATCAATGAAAACGCTAATTAATTTCTCATGGGCTAACGCGTCAAATAGCTTGGTAGCCCGCTCACCGAACGCTTCTTGGATAACTTCCCGCAAAACGGAACGCACCTTTGCCCATTGCTGGAGTGCCTCGGTTTTCTTTTGCTCACCAGCGCCTTTAACACCTTCGTAAACAGCTTCCACAACGCTGATAATAAACGCCAACACGACAACCAGTGTGTTCAATAGATGCACGAGCCACATAAGCGTTAATCGTCACTACCCAACAACGCCTCAATAATATTTTGTGGCGCGGGAGACGGGTGTTGCGGCGTCGCCGCAGCGTTTGCTTCTTGGGAGCTAAAGTAACCGTAACGCCGCAGCCACCTATAAACGGTAGATGTATGGACGTTGTAGCGAGCAGCTAATTCCCTTAATGTTAACCCCTGACCGCGCAAAAACTTTAACTCGTCGGCGGACGGTGGAGGGATCGGTCGCCCGCGATTTCGTGCTGTTTCGTCGGACAACCCCAGTGGCTGCGCGTCGCGAGACACACCGATCAACTCCCTTAAAACGCGGCACAGCGCCAGCGCGTCGGGGTCTTCCCGCACCTTGTTTTCCAGCTCCGATATAATCGTGTTAACCACCCGCGTGACCATCGGACCGAGTGCCAACTGCCGTCACCTCGTCTACCCGTATTTCGTGCAAAAACGCGGGGATCGCTTCCTCCGACACACCGAACAGCCATTGCCGTTGAACGCCTGTTAATCCCAGTTTTTCCACGGGATACAGGTCGTCACTAACGAACGTGCCGTTCAAAAAAACAGGGATCGGCGCGGCGATATAACCACTGAAATGAAAATGACCGACGCACACGGCGTGGATTTCTTCAAACGCTTTAGACACAACCCAATTAGCCGACCGCCTCATAATTCCGTAAAAGGGGATTTGTTGGTAGATCGGGATACCCGTGCCGTGATACAACAGCAGCGTTTTGCCGCAAACGCTTGTTGTTAAAAACTGCGCGGGTTGGAGGTTAACGCTGGTTACGTTAGGGATGTTTTTAACCATTTGGTTGATGAGAAGGTAACACCACGCGTCGTAGTTCACTTCGGGGTGCGCTTTCTTCACCCGACCGTGATTACCAACCACCCCGTTTAACTTCACTGCTAACCCGTTGTTAACTAACGAGCAAACGATCTCGTTGGTGATGAACTGGGCAGCGATGAAGGTTTGGAGCAGCGCGTGGGCGGACACGGACGACCGCCACGCTTCTAAGTAAGGGAAACACGCGCGGAGAAGGTCACGGTCAACAACGTCTAAATAATGGGCTTGCTCGGGATACACCTGTTCGCCTTCCACGATATCACCGAGCAAGCAAACGTTAACGGTTGTTATTTCGGGGAAACGCTTCAGTAAAGCGATTGTTTGGTTGGTAAGATAGCGGAATTTTTGTCCTGCTGTGACAAGGTTAAAAGTTGGGGTCCAACGCCCAACATGCGTGTCACTAACAAGCAAAACCGCTTCAAGCGGCACTTAATTTTTTCTTTCTCTACCCCGATTGTTCGTTTTGTGGTTCAGTCGCTTCCGTGTTGTGTTGAATTACATGGTAATCCATAAACGTGTTCACCAGCGCTTGCACCACAACGTCTATTTTCCCTTCCCGAACCAGCGATTGTATTTCCCTAAACAAGTCGGCTAACAAATCCCATCGCCGGCACTTACACTGTCCCATAAAAGTAAGCGTGTCGTAAGCGCGGACACCCCCGCAGAGGGGACATTCTTCGCGGATCAACTGCCACCGCAGGGACTCCATATTATTCTCCTTGCAGTTAGGGCATACGTTGCTGTGTTGCGGGGTTTCCCAAAAATTTCCGCACGAAAGGCACCTGTAAACGCGGGTGTGCGTGAGCAACGCCATTTGCCCCGCCCGCTGCTTGTTCAGGTTAGAGAACAATGTAAACAGCGTTGAAGCGACGTAAGCCCGTTTGTTGTTAAACGCCCGCCACTGGGTGTATGAGCGGTTGTCCAAAGCGTTGGGTATCAACACTTTGCCCGAAGCCTTAACCTCTAATTTCATAAGCCGTCGCTCCTCTACTCTTCGTTAAATTATATCAAGCCCAGAGCGTCGTCAGTGTTGTCCAACGCCTCGCCGAACACGCATAACTCAGCGTTCCACGCCACGCGCAAAGCGCCTTTTTGCCCCATCCTGTTTTTTGTTATTAAAACCTCTATCTCGGTATCGTTTTTCGTAGGAACGAGGTTAACCAGCACGTCGCTTTCGTGCTCAATAGCTCGGCTCTCCCGCGTTCGCCTCTCTTTTTCGTTGTTCACTTGCGATAACGCGACGACGCAAACTTTTTGCTGGAGCGCTAACCGTTTCAGCTCACGAGCCACCGTTGCTACTTCTAACTCGCGCGTCTCCGCCTTCGGAACCACAACTTTTTGGAGATAGTCTACAATAAAGAGCCGACACCCGTATTTGATACGAGCAGCCACCACATTTTTAATGATCTCATCTATCGTCCACGCGTTGTTCGCCAAATAAAACGGTAACTGGAATTCACTTAACTCCTTGATTTTCCCCCAATCGCTGTCGGTTATCGCGTTTGTCTTTTTCGTGAACAAGGCGAACGACGGGATAGATGTTAAGTGCGCCAGCGCCCTCGCAACAAGTTGGGTTTCCGTCATCTCTAAGCTGAAGAAAGTGACGGGGTAGTTTTTTAACGCGCTGCGCAAGGCGGTGTGGATAGCGAACGAGGTTTTTCCCGCTGACGTAGGGGCTGCGATAACCACTAACATCCCCTCCCGCAATTTCCCGACAAGTTCGTCTAACTCAGGGATATCAAACAACCCGACAATCTCGCGGTCCTCACCTGTTTGGAACCATTCCATGAACCGTTTAACAAGGATGGGGAACGCGTAGAAATCCGCCCCAGACCGCTGCATCAAATCCACGATCTGTCTTTCAACCGTAACCACGAGCTCCGCAACAGGCGTGTCCGCATCCGCTTTCGTTAACAAGTAATTACCTAACCGCTTTAACTTTTGTTTTGCCCACTCGTCCATCAAGTGTTGAACAGCGTAATCTAACTCTGTTCCCTCCAACGGTGGGGCGGTGTCAATTAATTCGGCGACGAGTAGCTGGAGGTCCCTCGGTAACAGCAAGACGTCTGGTTTTATTTGTTGGGCAACCGCTTCCTTGATGAACCGAAAAACCCGCCCCCACATCGGGAAATGCTCTTCCGACAGATGCGGGTATTTGCTGAGCAAGTAGGGGTCACGCCAAAGCTCCGCGATAACTCTATCCTCGTAAGTGGATAGTGTTTGCGCCACCATCGCTGTTAACCCTCCTGTGTTAGTTAGCTGTTTTGTATCAAGCGAACGGCTTCTTTTAATCTTTTCCCGTAAGCGGTTACCGCTTCGTCGTTGTTATTCGTTGCGACAAGCGTTGTGTCAACGAACGGCAAGCGAAACGCGAGGGTTGCGTATAACAAGATCTCGTCGCTGTATAAACTGTGCTCGCTAACCGCTTGGGCAACTTCTTCTGCTTTCGTCGGAACGATCACCCCCTTTTGCTCCAACCATACCCTTAAGCGCTCTTGAATCGTCACAATTTCTTCACCTCCCCGTCGTCTTCCACCCAATAACCGTGCGGCGTCCTGCCCTTTTTCGTGAAGGGTATGTCGTTCAGCGACCGCACGAACATCTCTAAGGTGGGAGCGTATACCGTGCCGTAGCGTTTGGCGTAGTATTTGCCCAACGGCGTCTCTAAATAATACACTAAGAACCACTCGGCAAGGGGCTTCAGTTGCTCCCAAGTAAAACTTTGGGCAACCCAATTAACAGCTTCCACGTCCTGCGGCGCGAGAACATAAGCCCATGTCATCGTTTTCTTGTAAACCTCCAGCCAACCGTTAATAATTTCTTGCGCCCGCACGCTTAATTCAAGTAATTTCTTGCGCTTGGTTGTTGCGGGTTTTGGGGGTTTGCTGCGTTTCTTTTCCGTCCCCGCGTCAAGGGTTACAAACGGGTCTAACCCGCTCATCGGGGTTATCGTTTCGTTGTTAACCGCATCATCGCTTAACATCCTTTTATCCCTCCTTTGCCTGTTTTATTTTTTAGGCAGGATAAACCCATACGGAATATTCGCGGGGGGAGTTAAAACGAGCTCTTGGGAGCATTCGGCGGGGTTTGCTGAAAACACCCAAGTGCTTCGGCGAACGATGAACTCGTTGGGTGATGCGGGAAAAGGTTTTAGGCTGATTTGACTTAGCAACTGCTCGGCGACCGCTTGCGCGTGAACCGTTACCCGATCGCGCACGCCCAAACCCGGCGCGGGGATATCCGTTAGCGTTACGTTGATTTGAAGCGGTATTTGCCGAAAAGTAGTTAAATATTCTGTAAAGGCAGCTCGCCACAATAGAAACGGTGACGCCAGTTTGTCGTCAGCGACTACGTTGGACGCCCGATACCCACGAAAAGCGGGTGATTTCGGGTTGTTAATTAACTCGGAGTTCTCCACATACAGGTAAATCGGGAACCCGAACGGGTCTTTGCCGAACGCGGCGTAAGTCGTTGGCATCCACGTTGGCTCCGCTTGAACCCTTAATTGCCTCGCTAAATAGATATTGGGTTCTTCTAACAAACTTGTTAACGGGGTTGTTGTTCCGTAACGGGACGCGTCAACGATAGTTATTATCGGGGTCGGCTGCTCGTAAGCGGACGGGATGACCCAAACGCCTAACCCGTCCACGATTATCTCGTTGCCCGACATGCGCGCCACGTCCCTTAAAAACTCCCACACGGATTGCCCTATCTTAACGGTGAACCGGGGTTCTTCTATGCGCCACCAGTAAGGGAACCCTGCGACAGGCGGTTGCGGTAACAGTTCTGGCGGCAGTTCTTCAGGGGTTGGTTGTGCCCACAGCAATTGCGGGCTTAACACGAAATCGTTGCCGTAGAAATGCAGGAACTCTTCAGGGTCTAAACCAGCTTTTGCTAAGCAATAAGCGAACACCTCCGAAACGGTAAACCCATCAAACGGCGGGAAAGTGTTGTCGCCGATTAGCTGCTCCAAGCGTTTCTTAATGCTGGTAACTCGTATCTGGTATTGGGTATTACCCCACGAGCCTTCCCGCGCTGTTTGCTCCACGCCCCCCACGAACCCTTTGAACCGCAGCGTTTGCTGGATGCCTTTTAAGTTAACCCATTCCGCTGTTAACTCAACGTAATGGTCACCTGAGAGGATGGGGAAAGTTTGCGTTGGGGAGCGGGGCTCAACGGTTAACAAAGCTTCCGCGTCCCTTTCGTCAACGGTGATTTTCGCTTCCGTCACGCGGTAAACCTCAGGCAAGTTCACAAGCTGTTTGAAGGATTTAACGATTTTCGGTTCCACGTAAAAGCCGAGCGCCACCAGCTCAAAAAACGCTTGCGGGCTCGGCAGCTCGTAACGAAGCAAGTATTGGATCGTTAAGGCGTCGCCGTTAACAGCGTCCCTAACTTGTGGGTAAAAGCGGGCGGCTGGGCGCGCCAGTCCGAAGAGCCGAAGCATTACTTTAGGGTTGTGGCGAGAAATTACTTCGTCGGTAACGGGCTCCGCGTTTGATAGGTAAATTTCGCGGGGGAATTTTAATAGTTGTCGCAACATGGGCTTATCGCCTAATTGGAGCCCCACGATAGTCGGTAACAATAATTCCCCGCGAACGGAGAAGTCAACTGACGGGAACGAGAACATAGCCGCAGCCCCCCGCCCCTGAACGACCACTGGACCGCCAACGTGGATCGGCTCGGTCGGCGGTTTCCCGAACAGATACGGGTTAAACGCCGCGATGGTGGGTTGGAGCGGGTGCCAGTCGCGAGCGTTAGCGAGCACCATGTGCCCCCGAACGGGCAACGCGAGGATCGCCCCGATCGCCCCTTCAACCTTAAACAGCGGGCTGCTATGCCATATCTCGCCGTAAACCCGACCGATGCTGAGAACCGGGTGCCCCCGAAACAGCAGCATCGGTTCCACGTCGGGGCGAAAGTAAACCTCCCACTCACCGTTACCCCATATCACCCGCACATAAGGGAAAGTTAAATCATCCCTAACAGCGGGGAACAACACCAAAGCGAACGCGAACGGTTGGTTCGGCGCCAGAGCGAACTTAGAAACCAACTGCCATTCTTGGTCAGGCATAATAGCCCCAACCATTAACACTTGAGCGTCCACCGCGCTAACAGGCGGCACCTCATACCACAACTCAGGGGGCGTCGCGTGCCACTCGCTAAGGTAAGTGTGGGGTTTTGTCCTGCCCAAATCAAAAGCTGGGATAAGACAGTTGATAGGGTCGGGCAACCGATAAACGCACGGTTTGTAGAGGGACGGTTCGTTAAACACTGCTGGGCTGATGCTCCCTGTCATCAGCATGGATTCGTAGATAAGCGGAAAAGTTATTTGCGTGTATTGTCCCGCTACCTCACAATAAGAGGGGGCGCCGTGCTCATAAATAACAGCGTTTAATCGGACGGATTTAACAGCCATTCGGTGTCGGTCGCAACCCTACGAAGTTGTTAAACGGGTGCGAGGGGGCGCGCATCGGGCGCCTCGCTTCCACCCTCGTGTAACCATAAACAGGGTAGTTCTTGCTTTGTAGCAACTCGTAAAACTCAAACAGGGGTTTTCTGTAAGCGTGGCGATTGTGAGCGACCGCTTGCCCTGTTAACATCGGGGTTAAAAAAACGATAGGAGTTAATGTTACCCCTTTAAGGGGCGCGCAAATGTCCCTCGTAACGGTTAACAAAGCGCCAACCGCCTCGGTATCCTCACGCTCCAGCATCATGCGGGCAACGGTTAGGATGGGCAACTCTGTTCCCTCGTTGAACGACGCGTTGCGCATCACGAGCAACAACAAGCTAACGAAAGCGCCGAACATTTCTAACGGCACGACCTCTCGCCACATGGCGTCTAACCGCGTTAACAACCAATCGCACAAACCGATGATAGTCCTTAAACCGCAAACGAACTGCAGATAATACCCTTTACCTCGCTGGACGCGATAGTAAGGAACAACAGCCGCACAACCCTTCTCAGTAGTGAGATGACACGCTTTCGCTCGTGATACAATAACTGGTAACGGCGGGTATTGAGGAGCGTCTTTTAGCGACACCGCCCGATACAAATGCGGGTGAAAATGCGTGAAAACAGTGTGTAAAAACTTCTTCACTTCGCTTGTGGTGTTGAATTCTCCGTTGTTAATAGTAGGGTTCGCCATGTTGCGCGATGTTGTTCGCTACTCAACTCAATCGTTGCCGTCTTGTTTTAATATGGAACGGAACAGCTGTTGATAATTCTACCGCAGCGCATGCCGTAAAAATAACTCCCCCACCATACCCCTTAAAAAGGGATTAAACCCCGACGAGGTGGTTGGTATGGATAAGCTTGGTGTATGGTGTCAAATGTGTCCCCTATGGGCTCAGAAAGGTCCCGTTCCCGCTGAAATTAAAGGAACAGGGCGCTGCTTATTTATCGGTTTATATCCAGGCGAAACGGAGATAGAAAAGGGAATTCCGTTTGCGGGGCGGTCGGGTCAATACGTTCGCAGATTTATCAGTGGCGAGAACATCACGGATTACACGCTAACGAACGCTGTTAAATGTTTACCGCCGTCGGAACAAGCGTTTAAAGACGCTCTTGTTTACTGCCAACATTACTTAGAAACCGAGTTAAACAGAGCAAAGATAGTAGTGTTGTTGGGCAAAGAACTTCCGACCTTGCTGAAAACGCTGTTGGCAAGGTTTTCGGGAAAAATCCTTGTTACTTACAACCCTGCCGCGATAGCGCGTGGAACCGTTACTTACCAACAGTGGAAAGCCCCGTTAACACCTCTTCAAGGGGTTTACGCTTTGCGCGAGCCCCCTCAGGTAACGTTCCAGACAGCGAAACCGTCGGACGTGCCTGCGTTGCGAGCGAAGATAAACGGTTCGCGGTGGGTTGTCGTTGATTTTGAAGTGGACGGGAAACACCCGTGTGACCCCGCGAACACGCTCCTCTCCGCAGCGTTGTGTTTCCCTGACTTAACGGTATGGGTGCTCCCTTTAAGGGACGGGTTAGACCCGTTTATACCCGTGCTGGAAGCGTTGCACCACACGCACGTCGTTGCCCACAACATCATGTTTGAAGCGATATGGTTGTATCGGGTGACGGGGAAGTGGGTTGCGCGGAACAAGTTCAGCGACACGCTGTTAATACAATACGCGCTGCGGGAGGATATGCAAGGTAAATACGGTTTAAAGAACTTAGTTAACAAATATTTCGGCGTGGCGGATTGGGCGGAACCTATACGCTCCTATATAGTGAGTCACCAGTTACGGGCGTGCCCGCCGTTTCTGCTCTATCGTTACAACGCGCAAGACGCGTATTGGAACGCCCGCTTGTATCTGTATTTAACAAAACAACTACAAACCCGAGCTCGCGCGACACGGTTGTTAAGCGACATATTGTATCGGGCAGCGATGTTGTTCGCCCGCGCAACTAACTACGGAATTAAAATAGACACGGACCGCTTAGATGAAGTAGAACAAATTTTGACCCAAAACGCTGCTGAGCTCCTCAAACAGCTGCGCGCGGCGGCTCCGCTATTTAATCCTAATAGTCCCCAGCAATTAGCGGAAATTCTATACCGAAGGTTTAACATGCCTGTGTTGGACACAACCCCGCAAGGTCACCCGTCCACGAAAGAAGAAGTGTTGTTAAAACTGCAACAGTGGGCGGAAGCGAACGGTGACACCAAAGCAGTGTGGTTCCTTGATACCTTGCTCCAATATCGTGAAACCCACAAGCTGTTAAGCGCTTACGTTCAGGGGTTGCGGGAGTGGGTGTGTTCCGACGGGCGGGTGCGACCGCTATGGAAGTTGCACGGCACCGTGACGGGGCGGGTATCGTGCGAGCACCCGAACCTGCAGCAAATCCCTGCGCACTCCGAAACAGCAAACTTAATTCGGTCTGTGTTCGTGCCTGATGACGGGTGCGTGTTCGTGGAAGCGGATTTCAGCAACCACGAGCTGCGGGTCGCAGCAGCGTTAGCCAAAGACGACGTCGCTAAAGATATTTTCGTTAGCGGGCGGGACATCCATCGCGAGGTCGCAGCAGCAATTTTTAACAAGCCTGTAAACGAAGTAACAACTGACGAGCGCCAGTTAGCGAAACGAATTAACTTCGGGTTACTTTACGGCATGTCGGTAACAACTTTGGCAGAGGAGTTAAGTATCACGGTAGAGCAGGCAGAGCGGTTCGTGGCAGCGTATCGCGCGATGTTCCCGAAAGTGTGGTCGTGGAGAGAAAATATCCTCAATTACGCTCGGCAGCACGGGTTCGTCACGACACCAACCCATCGTATCCGCCACCTACCAGAAATCAACCACCCGAAAACCAGCGTTAAGATGCGGGCGGAACGGTTGGCTATCAACACCCCTGTTCAAGGTTACGCTTCTGACCTGTGCTTGCTAACCGTTATTAACTTGACGAACTTAGCGATTAACAACGGGTTACCGCTAACCGTGCTCGCTACTATCCACGACAGTGTTTTGTTCCAGACGGTGGCGGGAGCAGAGCGGAAGGCGCTGGAGTTACTTGACCAAGCGATTAAGTTGGTGGAACGCGAGCAAAACTTGTATATTCCTTTAGCCGTTGAAGCGGCGGTGTTACCTCACGCGTGGCAAAAAATACCCAAATGCTCCTTAGAAACCTTGTTAGCTGGTTCCGAGTAAGGAGGGGTTATCGTGTCTCCGCTGGAGTTATGGGATAAAATCAAGGCTTACTGCGAGCAGAACGGCGTGTTACTCGTTAAGCGTGGGCGCCAGTATTTCATGCGCTGCCCGTTCCACGAAGAGACTAACCCGTCGCTCGCGATTACTCCAGAACTGGGGTTGTTCAAGTGCTTTGGCGCGTTTTGCGGGGCGAAAGGCACGCTGTGGCGGCTCGCCAAACTCTTAGGTCTTTACGAAGACGATTATCTAACCCGCGTGTTAAGGGAGGCGTGGGAGCACCAGAAAGAAGGAGCGCTGTATGTTTACAAAACGCGGTTAATTCCCCCTGAAATAAGCGTTCAATATGGTGTTGGCGCGCTGAACACAGGTGACGAGTTAACGGTTGTGTATCCCCATCCGTCTGTGTCGGATTACCACGGGTATGTTTCGTGGGGAGTTAAACAGGGATACAAAAACAGCAAGGGGTTGTCTAAAACCATTCCGTTCGGGGCGTTCGCTGTTGCTAACGGTGGACCGATTTACGTCGTTGAAGGCGTGTTTGATTGCCTGTCCCTAAAAAGTATCGGGGTGGAGGCTGTCGCGTCGTTGGGCGAGAGCAACGTAACACCTTACCTGCACTTGTTCGGGCAGCGGTTGGTATTAGCGCCAGACAACGATAAAGCGGGATACGGTTTGCTCCAACACTGGATTAACGAAATTAAGGAGCTAAAAGCGTGGCACGGGATCTACGTTTGCCGATGGGGGCGGGTGAAAGACGCTAACGATGCGTTGCGGGCAGGCGTGCTGAAACAAACGGTGCGGCGGGTTATGTGGTTACCTGTTTATGTGGTTTGGCGCGGCGTCCGCAAATACCCTGAAACTTATCGTTCTGCCTTGTTACCCTATCTTCAATCCATGCCCCTTGTTGTCCGCGAACAAGCGTTGCGGGAAGCTACCCAACTACTGCAGAAAGAAGGGTTAAAGGTTAACTTGATGGATCTCAAGGACATAGAACCGCAGGAACCCGTGTGGTTAACGGTTTTGCGTTCCGCCCTGCGCGACAAAAACCGAGCCACCACGTTGTTCAACCAGCCCGACTTCGCCATTGCTTTGCTCCCCGACGAGTTAAAGCGGTTAGCGCTGGAAGCGTTCGCGATGTTGGAAGGGTTGAAGCCCGAGGCGTGGGCGAAAAGCCCTTACGGGGACAAGGTTGTGCTGTGGGCGTGGCAGCAAGCGAAAGCGTTCGTGTTGGAACAAACATGGCGCAAACTATTAGCAACCGAGTGAAGGAGGGGTTACCGTGACGCGAGACGAGATCGTCCGACGGATCACCGAAGCGTTAACCCCCGCGAACGAGGAAAAACCGAGGCTGCGGTTGTCGCAACTGCACATGTGCCCGCGCTACCAGTATTTCCAACTGCACGAGCCGCCGCAGCCTGTGTCAACCGCCGTCGCGGGGCATTTTCTTAAAGGGGTCTTGTTTGAGAAATGGGTTGCGTCGTTGTGGCCCCAAGCGGAAACCCAAAAGGAAGTGGAGTTTTTCGGCGTCAAAGGGCACATAGACTTGTTCGTGCCCCCTGACACAGTGTTAGAAGTTAAAACAACGACGGAAAACAGTCTGGCGTTCGTGCCCAGTTTCCACCATGTATGGCAGGTAAAGGCTTACATGGCTGCGTTAAAGGAGAACGGTGTGGACGAACCGAAAGGATTTCTTATCTACATCCCTGCGGACAACCCCGCTGCCTGCCTTCACCATATTTACGAGGTAACCTTGTCCGAGAACGATTCCCAAATTTTAAAAGAAGCAGCGATTCTGTTAACGCTTTGCGCGGATCTGCGCACCCCACCAGATATCCCCAAATATTACAACAAGGAAGCCTTACCGTGTGCTGGGGTTATGTTTGGGCGCCCCTACCAGTGCCCGTTCTACGAGCGCTGCTGGGGTGAGCAGGAAAGCACGGCGATCGTGCCGAAAAGCTGGGTAGACGCTATCGGCGCAAGCATGCAAGAATATACGGTAGAATTAGCCCGATACGACCCCACCGTTAAGTTATGGCGTCAAGTGGAAGAAAAGATTAAAAATTACCTGCGGGAGCGCGACGATATCGTGTCGCTGCAAATAGAGGGGCAACAGTTTCGGATCGTCGCGCGCAAAGCCCAGAAACCAAGGGAATACGTAGATGTTAAAGCGCTGCGGGCGGATTTGGGCGACGATTTCTTGCGCCCATACCTTAAATCAACACCAGTGATTTACGTGAGCATTGAACCGATACAAAAGACGAAGTAGTGGCAGCATAGCGATGACCCAACTTAAGGATTTTGTTGAATTCGTTAAATGGCTTAGTGATGGGGTTAAAAGGGAATTGACTTTAATTAAAATCCACGCGCAATCTTGGATATTAGCGGTGTTGATAAAATTCACGATATGGGTTGGGCAACGGTTCGGTTACGAAATTACTTGTTATTGTAAGCTCGCAGACGATAATACCAGCGAGTAGTGGTTTTTGTTGTTAATGGGCTCGTTGAATTTTAACTGGATGTTGCTCCGACCAGGGCAAATAGAAATTTCGTCGGGTTACAACCAATTCGTGACCGATCTGGACGATCTGGTTTTCTGCTTGTTAAGCGCTATAAACGGGATGGGGAGCGGTGTGTTAAGCGGGTTACAAGTAGCGTGGGAGGCGAACCAACTCGTCGTCGCGCCCGGTATCGCTGTGCTACTAACAGGCAGACCGTTGTTGTTAACGAACTTAACGCCTATCGTTACTGAGTTAATGAGTGGGTATGTGGTTGCGCGGGTGGGAGGTAATGGGGCGGAGGTAACGGCGGTAGCGTTCCCTGAACCGACCGACGTCGTGCTCGCGTGGTTTGACGCGGCCGAGCGGAAGGTGGTAGACGCTCGTTCGTGGCACCCAACAGTGTTTGAAGCAGCAGCATGGACGCTAACGCTGTTCCCGAAAGATTGGGTTGTTACGACGGGTGTTACCGAGATAGCAGAAGGGCAGTTAAAGTTGTTAATTGACGCTAACAACCCAGTGACCGCTTACGCTCTGATCCCCGATTTAACACGGTTCGGCTCGTTGTTTAACAACCCGTTCGTTTGGTGCACGGCGTTACCGATACTCCCCCCGTCAGCGGAAACCGTTCGTGTATGGTATGGGTTCACTTCAGCGTTGGTTTTCCCGCCAGCGCCCCCAGCGAAGTTTGTGGGTTTTTCGTGGGACGGTTCCCAATGGTTACTAATAACTTACGATGGAATGAACCTTACCCACTACCCAATAACTGACCCCCAGCTGTTAAAAATCGCGCACAACGGTGTTGGGGTATATACCCTCTTCACGCGTTCCCTTAACCCACCCAGATGGGAACAAGTCGCGCGCGTAACGCTCTCTCCAAACGACGAACGAACCCAGTTAGCGCTTCACGCATCCATAACTTCAGGGGCGGCAACAGTAACCGCTCCGTTCCAATGCGTCGTAAAAATTTGAAGTAGCGGGTTAAAAGCGTTATGCGGGATTGGTATGAAGTGGCGAAAGTGTTGTTAATTTCTATGTGGCTTATCGCTCGGTTTATCGTGGGGTTACCGTTCATCGCGCTGCTTTTTTGTTTGGAGTTAATTGGTTTAATAGTAGCGGTCGGCGCTGTGTTGGTGGCGAAACTGTGTGATTTTGTCTTGGGGACAGATTTGTCTAAAGGGAAGTTAATAGGCACGGCATACAACAGCAGCCGATTTACAACATAACCAGCGAATTATGGCAAACTCTTACGGTTTATAAACAGCAACAGTAGATAATCGGCTAACAGTGGGTCAAAAGAAAAAACGAAACGACAAGCAAAGCAATATTTACTCGTTCCCGCCGTTAATGAAGCGGTTAACGCGGGTGGAGGATGCAGACGTTTGGCTGCAAGCCTATTTAGGGGTTAAGTTGCCGCATGTGGCTGTTTGTCCTGACCATGTTTCGCCGCTGGAAGTATTTTGGCTACTTTACTCTGAAGCGGTTGAGGACGCGTTTCTTCTTGCCAACCGAGGGGGTGGTAAGACGACACTTCTCGCCGCTTACACTACTTGCTACGCGTTAACCCACCCCGAGGCGGAAATATGTATTATCGCGGGCGAAACGGGGCAAGCTCGGATGCTTATTAACATCATTCGGTCCCAGTTCTTGCCGAGGCTGGCGAACCTGTTCCCCCAAATAATTAACTCCCACACCATTATTGATACAGCGGAGCGCATCGTGTTCCCGAACAAATCCGTCGTTTTTATGAGGGCAGCCACTTTAAAAGGCACGAACGCCCCTCATCCCCACAAAGTAATTTTTGATGAGGTAGAGACGTTTGACGATTGGACGATTATTCAGGAAGCGTTAAACATGGCGATGATGGACGCGAAGCGGGGATACAAAGCGCAAAACATCTTCGCTTCGTCCCGAAAGTTTCGGTTCGGCATCGCTCAGAAGTTATTAGACACGAAGGACGCGATGGGGTTAGTGGTGCTACCTTGGTGTGTGTTTGAAACGATGCAACCGTGCGAATCGTGCCCGCATAACCCCAAGTGCGCGGAAACGAAGCGAGCGGACGGGTTAGCGTTCTCGGAGCTATGCGCTGGGCGCGGACGCTGGTCAGCTGGTTACATCCCGTTAGACCATGTGTTGGGGGAATATCGTCGGTTAGACCCGCAAGTGTTTGACGCGCAATGGCTCGGCATGCGCCCGTCCCCGATCGGGCTCGTGTTCCCGTTGTTTAACCCCCGAGCGCACGTGATAGACGGGTTTGAGCCGATGCTTGCCCATCCGATTTACGCTGGCGTGGATTTCGGTTTCCATGACCCCACCGTCGCGTTGTTAATACAAATTGTCGGTGACCGCATCATCGTGTTCAAGGAATTCGTCGCGCGCCAACAACCGCTCACGGACATTATCCCTACATGGAAGATGTGGCAAGAGTATTACAACATTAAAGCGTGGTGGTGCGACCCGTCTCGCCCCGACCTGATCGCTGCTATGCAGCAGGCAGGGTTGCCCGCTTACGCCGCGCCGAAGATACCCAAAGCAGAACGCGTGGACGCTATTCGCAGTCGCTTGCGCTTGGACAACCCCCAATTACTTATCAACAGGTCATGCCAGTTGTTAATATCCCAGATGCAGGACTACCATTACGAGATAGACAAGCGGCGGGGTGAACCCACCGACAAATTAGCGGACGGCAACGACGACGCGATAGACGCTCTCGGCTACGCGCTCTCTGGGATATCGCAAGGAGAAGTCGTGATGGTTAAGTTAGAACGTTCACCCGCAACACTCGCCCAGCCGCCAACGCAGACCCCTGACCCTGTTACCCAGTTTCTAACGAACCGCTTTAACAACTTGTTAAACGCTCCCCCTACGCTGCCTTCTGTCACAGCGCTTCCGTTAAATATGCCTGTTAATTTACCTCTAATATTAGTGTCGCCAAAGGGCGAAAATAACTTCTAAGCGCCGTGCCCCTTACCCGCTTGGGGAGAAGAAGTTAACTCTACCCCGCAGCAAGTTAATACATCTACCCTACCCGCACGGTTGAGCTGAGTAACAACACGCGGAACCCCTACCCGCAAAACCAAGCTCCCCTATCGTCCTGAAAAATAATAACGGAAAACAAAAAACAAACCAAACGCAAAGGAGGTAGAAAAAAGATGACAAAGCAGAAGAAATTAACAACCCAACAAATTGAGGAAATCATCAACGCCATCGCAAACGCCAGCAGCAAACAATACGCCTGTGAGCGGGAAAAGCGGTTCTGGCTATCACCCGAAACGTTCCAAACAAAATTTAACATCCTCACAACCCCCGAATATACCCTAACCATTAATTTCGGAACAATCATCACCTTAACGGTTCAAACTCAACGGGGCAGCAAAAAAGTAAACAGCCTTCAAAGCGAGGAGTTTCAAAAATTCCTCGCAAAATGGGTTCCCCCTACAGCCGTTGAGGAAGTAGTTAACCAACTTAACAACATCGCTGAATATTACAGTGCGTGGGCAGAAGAACTCCGACAAAAAGGTAACAAGATGTGGGAAAACCCATGCCCCAAATTAATTTCCCGCGTCACTCGCGAAACTGCCACTTCCGTTCCCCCGCAAAACCTGCTGCAAGTGACCCGAGAATTGCTTGTGAAGCGGTTTAAATCGCTCGCGAGCGTGTGCTACCAAAAATCAGCCCCCTGCACCTACAAATTTAAGGATTCTCAAATCAGTCTTTTAGACATGCTTGCAGTAGACGATTTTATGACTAATATCCAACGAACCCTTTCCAAATACGGTCCGCTTACTCCTGAATATGCTCTGGAACTTTTCCAGTGGTTAGACGAGCGGGAAAAGGAACTCATGGAACGGTGAACCCAAATTAAATAACACAAGGGGGTGAACAAGATGAAGGTAACAAAACCCACCCAAACCCAAACCTTTCAATCCCTCCAAACCCATCAAACCCATAAGACACAGTTAACCCGCAAGGAGTTAGAAGAATTGCTTGTTTTCTTTTCCAACGCGTTCGCAGCATATAGAGATTATGAGCAAGAGAGGTTGTTCTGGTTAGACCCTGATTCCGCGCCCACAAAATGGAAACTATTCTCGTCGCTTGATTATTCTTTAACCGTTTCTTTTAGCGCGTATATTACCTTAACAGTTCAAAAGCAACATTTAACATATCGCGTGCACGGTTCCGTAAACAACAAAAAATTACAAACATTTGTGTTAAAACACATTCCCCCATCGGTTGTTGTTAATGTTGTTAGCCAGATTGTTGACATTACTAATTATTATAGGTCGCGGGCGAAAAGAATTCGGGAACGAGGCAACGCGGCGTGGGAAAACCCCTGCCCCGAACTGGTTGCTTACATCACTTACGAAGCTATGACCTATCCCTCCCTCGCGCGAATGCCGCTACCCGAAGCCGCCCGCTGGTTAATCATACACCGCTTGCGCACTCTTGCTGAGCTGTGCCTTAAAAGCACTTACACATACCAAGCCCGCTTTAAAAACACTCCCGTCAATTTCTTGGAAATGTTAGGTATGGGAGAATTAACCCCCAATCTTCAGCAAATATTCTCTCGTTTTGGGCCGTTAACCCCTGAGTATGCGTGGGAGTTACTGCAGTGGTTAGATAACTGCGTGAAGGAGCTAAGGAAACCCCTACCGAGCCTTTGACCACACAACGCCCGCGAGCAAACCGTTGCGCAGTGATTCAACG
>FWWM01007808.1_pt1 | contig 21088 bp, 18 predicted proteins | sample 2228351 | NCBI WGS metagenome assembly FWWM01 (sample SAMEA103939774, study PRJEB20133) | metagenome
CTTTTGACTACTATTGCGACAAATGTTTAGAGTTAACTAAAGAAAGGAAAGTTGAGGGTTTAGTAAAAGAAATAAGCTTTATGTTTTCTGCTATAAAAAGCTTTGATATTTTTCATTTTCACTTTGGAAGATCCTTACTTTTTGCTCCGAAAATTGTTGAAGGATTAGACCTTCCGATTTTAAAAAAATTGGGAAAAAAAAGTATTATGCATTTTTGGGGAGACGATGCAAGAATCATTGATATTGAAAGAAAGTATAACCCTTATATAGATTTGGTTAAATGGCCTGAAAACAAGGACAAACTTACGATGAAGAGATTGAAATTTCTAAGTAGACATGTCAAAACCGTAATTGTTCCTGACCTTCAAATGTTCAACTACATAAAGCATTTTTTTGAAAGCGTTTATTTCTTGAGACAATCAGTTAACTGTAGAGAAATAAATCCTAACTATCCGAATCCGACTAAAAGAAAGCCCTTAATAATTCACGCTCCAAGCAATAAGAACGTTAAGGGGACATCATTTATAATTGATGTGATAGAAAAACTGAAAACCAAATATGATTTTGATTTTGTTCTTATTCAGAATTTGCCTAATGCCAGGGTTAAAGAACTGCTTTCCAATGCTGATATAATAATTGATCAAATAATTCTTGGAGCACACGGAATATTAGCTTTGGAAGCTATGGCATTAGGTAAACCTGTGTTGTGCTATATTGCTCCCTATATGAAAGAATGGTACCCCAAAGAACTTCCTATCGTTAATGCGAACGTTGAAAATTTAAAGCAAGTGCTTGAAGAACTAATATTAGTGCCTGAAAAAAGATACGAGATAGGAGTTAGTGGTAGAAAATATGTTGAAAAATATCACGATAGGATTGTTGTGGCAAAAGACTTGATTAAAGTATATGAAAGAGTTTTGGAGGAAAACTGATGGAAAGTTTTGAAAATTTTATAAAGAGATTTTTTTCCTTTCTGGCAGGTCCCATTCTAGGAACGGTATTAGGTTTTCTAACTTCAATAGTACTTACTTGGTTAGTATCTCCAAATGATTTTGGAGTTTTTTCAATGTTTTCTTTGGCTGTTCAAATATTTTCGATAGTTGCCTTATTAGGAATAGACCAGTATTTTATGAGAGAATTTCACGGTTCAACAGATAAAAGTCATCTTCTTTGGAATTGTGTGTTGGTGAACCTGATTTTTTCAATAGTGATTTCGATATTTATTCTGTTATTTACCAAACCATTATCTCGTCTACTCTTTGGAAATGTATACATCTCTGTCATAATTATACTGGCGTTAGTCGTTCCATTACTTATGCTCTATCGTTACGGAAATCTTTTAATAATAATGTCAGAGAAGGGGCTAACTTATTCTTTCCTACAAGTTATAGAAAAACTTTCTAACCTATTGTTTACGGTATTGATATTTTTCTTTCTTGGAAGAAAATTTATTGCTTTACCTATTAGTCAGCTAGTTTCAATTTTTGTAATGTTTTCTTTTGTATATCGCCTAACAAGTAATTTTTGGAAAAGAACTTATGTTGATTTTTCAATTATGAAAGATTCTATGAAATATGCACTGCCTTTATTTCCAGGGACTTTGTTAGCTTGGTTATTAACTTCAATGGATAGAATAGCGTTAAGAACTTATACTGATTTTAACGAAATAGCTATTTACAGTGTTGCTTTTAGAATGGCTAATATATTTGGAATATTCCAAGGAGCTTTTTCGAACTTTTGGATTCCAACATCTCTAAGATGGTACAAAAATAAGGTTGAGATTACCAAGTTTGAGAAAGTTATGCAAAGTTTAGGAACTATTTTGTTAGTATTATTTACTGTTCTTTTAGCTTTTAGAAATCAAATTTTTCTCATTTTTCCAAGCTTTTATAGGCCAGCTATAACGATGCTTCCTTTTCTAGTACTTGAACCAGTATTAAATACTCTCGTACAAACAACACACATAGGTATTAATTTTTCTAAAAAGACAGCGTACTATACTCTTGGAATGGGATTAGCTGCTCTGTTAAACTTTTTTGGGAACATTCTGCTTGTACCTTTGTACAAGGGAGTTGGTGCTTCCATTTCTACCGGATTGTCGTATTTTGCATACTTTTGGTTTTTAACTGTATGGTCGCGAAAGTTATGGGAAAAATTTGAGATAAGAAAATTACTCTTTATAACAGTAACGATGGTCTTACTGGCTCTGTTAGGATTATTCATTACAAACACAATTTATTGGATACCAAGCATCGTAATCATGTTATTTATAACAAGAAATGAAATATTCCGTATGTTGTCCGTCATAAAACTTAAGAAGTTACCGTAGATTTTACAATATACAGTATGAGCTTTGTAACCAAAGTAACCTTTTCTGACAAGTCTCTTAGGGAATTATGGAATAACAGACCAATCAATTATGTCAATAATGTCGAACAAAAATTAAAAAAGATGAAATTTCAAAAAATCTTAATAAGACAAACGAAAGTTTAAAAAAACTCTGAACGAAGCACCATTTTAACAAACTCTCTGCTGAAAGATGAACAATGGATAGTAAATTATACGGTAATAAAGTAAAAATTGCGACAGTGAGATAAAAGTTAGTAAGAATTATGTTTTTCCAATTTCTGAAGATTGTATAGAATTACTGATAGGAGGGAAAATAAATGCTAAAATTCGCACTAATTGGCTGTGGAAGAATAGGTGGGACGAAACACGTTGAAGCGATTATTGAAAATAAAGATATTCTTCAAGCTGTTGCAGTTTGTGATGTTGTAGAAGAAAAAGCTCAGAGAGCTTCTGAAAAGATTGAACAAGGAACTGGAAAAAGACCGAAAGTTTACACCGATTACAAAGAACTCCTTAAAAATGAAGACGTTGATGTTGTAGCGATTGCAACAGAGAGTGGTTATCATTACAAAATCTCAATGGATGCTCTTGAAAGTGGAAAACATGTTTTAGTTGAAAAACCGATGGCTCTTTCAACAGTTGAAATGAGAGACATAATCGAGTATTCTAAAAAGGTTGGCAAAACACTTGGAGTCTGTTTCCAAAACAGATTTAACCCAGCGATACAAGAATTGAGAAAAAAAATAGAAAGTGGAGCTTTTGGGAAGATAAACTATATTGCAGCCACAGTTAGATGGAACAGAAACGAAGAGTATTACAAACAAGCAAGTTGGCGAGGAACGTGGGAACTTGACGGTGGTTCATTGATGAATCAATGTACGCACAATATAGACTTGCTTCAGTGGATGGCAGCAAGTGAAGTAGATGAGATATACGGAGTGATAAGAAACTTCCAGCATCCGTACATAGAAGCCGAAGATTTTGGAAGTGCGATTATCAAGTTCAAAAATGGAATAGTAGCGACGCTTGAAGGAACAACAACAGTTTATCCAAAAAATTTAGAAGAAACTTTATCGATATTTGGAGAGAAAGGAACGGTTGTAATAGGTGGTCTTGCGGTTAACAAGATATTGGTTTGGAGATTTGAAGGAGAAGATAGTCATCCGTTTATGAACCTCCCAGACCCTGACACAGTTTACGGAAGAGGGCATGTGCCACTCTATAGAGACTTTGCACAAGCAATAATTGAAGGAAGAAAGCCGTTAGTTGATGGAGAAGAAGGAATGAAATCCCCTGAGATAGTTCTTGGAATATACAAATCAGCACTTGAGAATAGACCTGTTAAGTTACCTTTTGATTTTAAATCTACCGATATGAAAGGTTGGAAAGGACACTATGTTGTGCGTGGTTAAGGAGTTTACTTTCGATGCAGCCCATAATCTGGTAGAATACCATGGGAAATGCGAAAAACTGCACGGACATACGTACAAACTTCAAATAGTTGTCTGTGGTGAGAAAAACAAAGAAGGAATGGTCATAGATTTTGTTGAGTTGAAAAATATAGTTAAAGAAAAAGTGTTGAGTAAATTAGATCACACGTATATAAACGAGATAATCGAACAGCCGAGTGCTGAAAATATTGCAGAGTGGATATGGGAACAACTCGAAAAAGATCTCACAACTGAAAGATACAGACTTACGGAAGTTCGACTCTGGGAAACACCGACTTCTTTTGTGATATTCTCAAAGTAAAGTTGGAGATGATAGAAAATGAAAAAGAAACAAGAGGAAAGAAAAATTGAAAAAATAAGAGCCGAAAAATTCTCAGCGTATGTTGATTCACATCCACTTTTTGAGGACATAACTTTTGAAACGGAGAAAGGAACACTCGCTCTCGTATACGGGAAACGCGGTTCTGGAAAATCTGCGTTTCTAAGAAGTATCGCCAGACTTAACGAAGAGATATATCCGGAAATCACATATCATGGAAAGCTTTTTTTCGATGAAATGAACGCTTTAGAATTACCTGAGAGTGAGATTAGAAAACATGTTACTTATTTTGATACAAACTTTCTTGAATCTATGGACCATTTGAGATTTATTGACCTTATTCATCTGTCATTTGGAAATATAAAATTCAATATAGACGAATATGCAAGTATTTTGGATGATTTTGGACTTCTCAAAGCTCTTGTAAAACGTGAGAAAACACCGCTTTCTTACTTTTATTTCTTAGAAAAAATCGAAGCTTTACTTTTCGTTTCAACATTAAAGAATTCTTCAGTTTTGATATTCGACTGTATTCTTGACCATTTAGATGACTCTCACGTTTCAGATGCTGCAAAGCTCATAAAGACTCTCGCGGAAGAAAAAATCGTTCTCTTATCTACAAGAAGTTTAGTGCGTTTTTTACCGGTTGCAGATTTGCTTTTGATCTTAGATAGTGGTAAAATAGTATATGATGGTGATCCAAAAAGATACGTTGCAGGAGGAATATAGATGACAGTTTTAGCGGTATGTCTTAATCCCGCACTTGATAAGCAATTTTTCGTTGAGGATTTCAGCATTAACAAATTACATATTCTTTCAAACACCGATGTTGAAACCACTCCTGGAGGAAAGGGTATAAACGTTGCAGTAATTTTAGCAACTTATGGGATACGCTCGATAGTAACAGGATTTTTAGGTGGTTTTACCGGACAAATAATACTTTCGAAACTAAGAAATTATCGTGATTTGATAACGACTAATTTTGTTCTCATCGAAGATGAAACACGTGAGAACATTGCTATAGCTGACCCTGAGAACCACACATTAACTGAGCTAAACTCAACTGGTCCTTCAATAACGGAAGAGGATTTGGATTACTTCCTTTCAAGATTCGAAGTTTTAGTGCAAAAGGCTGATATAGTTGTGATGTCTGGAAGTGTTCCTAAAAATACTCCACACGATATTTACGGTACCTTGACAAAAATAGCTAGGAAATATGGTAAAAAAGTAATCTGGGAAGTCAGAGAAGAATTCATAGTTGAAGGTTTAAAGGTAGCAGTTCCAGATATAGTTAAGATAGATGCAAGGTTTAGCGAGAAACTCTACTATATGGATTTTTCAAATGAGAAAGAATATATTGATTCCCTTAAGAAAATCTACAACCAAGGCCTTGAAATGCTTATTACATCTTACAAAACTGTCAACAACATCATCATAACTAAAGAAGGCATATGGAAATTGTCACCAAAAGTTAACATAGAAATGGCTAACTTGCTTGGAACAGGTGACACTTTTGTTGCAGGTTTGGTATACGCACTTAGTTTAGGTAAGTGTTGTATAGAGATGGGAAAGTTTGGCTACGCTGCAGCAGTTGCAAAAACCTGGCATTCTAGAAAAGAATCACCAACGTTGGAAGAAATTCAAAAATCTCTTGAAATGATAAACGTAGAAAGAATAGATTGATTCGGAGTGATAGGTATGGATATAAGTAGATTTGTAACGTATGACGTAACTTTTGTACTAGAAACTGATACCGTTGAAAGAGCTCTGAAAATTATGAAACTCTCTAATCTCACGACACTTCCGATAGTTGATAATGAAATGAAAGTCCTTGGAATAATAAAAGAATCAGACATAATAAAGGCGAGTATGCCGAGTTATTTTTCACTTTTAAAGAGTGCTTCTTTGGTACCCGACATGGGACAACTTCAGGAAAACTTAACGAGAATCTCAAAAGATCCTGTTTCAAAATACGCTCAGAGAAATCCGTACGTTGTGAAACCAACAGATTCACTTATGCACGTTGCCGATCGCGTTATAAGAGAAAATATCCGTTTCGTTCCAGTTGTAGATAACAACGGTGTTCTCATTGGTATGATAACTCGATTAGGATTATTGGTTGCTATTGCAGAGTGTAACAGATGCAAATAACAAAATCTGAGTATTCAGGAGGAAACACGAAAAATGAAAATTTCTGTAATAACTCACGGCTGCAAGTTAAATCAGTATGAAAGCGAACTTATTATCGAACAGCTTGAAAACACAGGTCACACGGTAATTTCAGTGGAAGATGAATCAGACATTTTTATTATCAACTCTTGTGCCGTCACAGGAGAAGCGGAAAGAAAGGTAAGACAGCAGATAAGAAGAATAAGAAAAAACTTTCCAAACTCGAAGATAATCCTAACAGGTTGCTACGCTACAAAAGTTGACGAAGAAACTTTACAGTTTGTTGACCTTACACTTGGAATTTCAGAAAAGAAACAAATCTTAGACTTTATCGATAAAATCGGTGTTTTTGTAAGAAAAGATTTCTGGCGTGATGAAGATATTTCATACGAATTTATAACCAATAGCGTTTCAGATCGAACAAGAGCTTTCGTAAAAGTTCAAGACGGTTGTGACAACAGCTGTACTTATTGCAGTATCAGAACGTTTAGAGGTACAAAGATCAGAAGTAAACCTGTCTCGGTGATTTTAAGAGAAATTCAAGAACTCGTCCGCAGGAATCATAAAGAGATTGTCATCACCGGTTTGAACCTGGGTAAATATGGTATTGATTTAGGAACCAATTTATCAACGCTCCTTAGAGAAATAGAAAAAATTGAAGGTAATTTTAGAATTAGATTGAGTTCAATAAACCCAGAAGATATAACTGATGAGTTTATAGACGTCATAACAGACTATGAAAAATTCTGTCCACATCTTCATATCCCACTTCAAAGTGGTAGTGATAAAATATTGAAAGCTATGGGAAGAAAATACAACGTTGATCACGTTATTTCGGTTGCCGAAAAACTTAGGAGTAAAAATCCACTATTCTCACTTACAACCGATCTCATAGTTGGTTTCCCTGGTGAATCTGAAGAAGATTTCAACGATACGTTGAAATTAGTTAGAAATCTTGAACTTCTCAAAGTTCACGCTTTTAGATATTCCGATAGAGAAGGAACTTACGCTTCCCAAATGCCCGGAAAAATACCTGGAAACGTAAAGAAAGACAGAGTTGAAAAACTCATAGATGTCGCTTTTAATGTTTCGATCGAATACAGAAACAAACTAATCGGTAAAACTGTAACAGTTCTTGTAGAAGATTCAAGAAGCGGAATTTACAGCGGATATGACCAGTTCTACATACAGCACGAAATGAGTAGTGGAAAGATAGGCGAATTTGTGAAATCCACAGTTATTTCAACAACATACGAAGGGGTAATTTCAAGAAATGTTGAAAATAGTAAGCTCGTTTCAAACGAATGAACTTTTCGAAGCCTTTAACAACGGAATAGCTATTTACGAAACGATTCGTTTCTTCAACGATAAACCTGTTGCTATTAGTGAGCATTACACAAGGCTTTGTAAATCTTTCAAATACATAAGGTGCGAACCACCTTCGTTTGAAGAATTCGAAAAAACAGTCTATGAAAACAAAACATCAGGAAGACTAAAGATTGTCTATATCCGTGCTGATAAAGTTTACAGTTACGTTTCAATCGAAAGTACTGAGAGTTTTTTTGTAGACACAGTAAAGATAGATTTTACACCTGTCAGAAGAGCGGAAAAAGAGAGCATACCGCCTGATCTTAAGATTCTAAATAGGCCAGACATATACTTGGCAAGGCTCACAAAAAAAGATAACTACGACGTTGTAATGCTTGGAAGCAAAGGTCAAGTTTGTGAAGGAACGTTTAGTAACATATTCTTAGTTTACAAGGACAAAATAGTAACACCATCGCTTGAATCAGGAATATTAGACGGTATAACGAGGATGCAAGTTATAAGCTTTCTGAAAGAAATAGGTCACAAAGTTGAGGAACGTTTTGTGGAACCTCAAGAATTGTTTTTGGCTGAAGAGGTTTTTTTAACGCACACAAGTAGAGGAATCGTTCCTGTTGACTATATAAGCACTCACAAGACACGTTCAGTTGAATTTTCGCAAAAACTTTCTAAAAGATTTGAGGAGTACCTACTGTGAACACTTTAGAAAACATCTTTAAACTGCTTTCAAAAGATAACTTGTTTTTTAAGAAAGTTTATATTCTCTCTCACACAGATTTACTAAAAGAAATAGTAGGCGAACTATTCGCAAAGCATTGTACTTTTTCTGATTACAACGAAGGTACTTTAGAAATCGAATGCGACGATAACTTATGGGCAAATGAACTAAGGTATCATTCTAAGAAAATACTGAAGCGTTTAAATGATAAACTCGGGAATAATACAGTTAAAAAGTTGAAAATAAATATAAAGAGATAAAAATTGGAGGTGTTTTAATTGAACGGTTTAAACGGACAATACACTGCTGAAAGTATCCAGGTCTTAAAAGGGTTAGAACCCGTAAGGCAAAGACCTGGTATGTATATTGGTTCAACCGGAAAAGCAGGACTTCACCACCTTGTTTACGAAATAGTCGACAATAGTATCGACGAAGCTTTGCAAGGATATTGCGATAAGATTATTGTAGGAATTAAGACCGATGGTTCCGTTGAAGTTGAAGATAATGGTCGTGGTATCCCGGTAGATATCCATCCCGAAACTGGTGTTAGTGCCTTAGAAACGGTTATGACTGTTCTGCACGCGGGTGGAAAATTTTCAAAAGACTCGTACAAGGTTAGTGGTGGTTTACACGGTGTTGGTGCGTCTGTTGTCAACGCTCTTTCAGAATGGATGGAAGTAGAAGTTCACAGAGACGGCAAGATTTATTTCCAAAGATATCGAAGAGGTGTGAAAGAAGAAGATGTTAAGATAATAGGTGAAACTGATAAGAGAGGTACTATCGTTAGATTTAAACCTGATGCAACGATCTTCACAACAACGGAATTCGAAGCAAGCACTATCGAAAATAGGTTGAGAGATTTAGCTTTCTTAAATCCAAGCATAACGATAGAGTTTATAGATAAAAGGGAAGGTATACAAAAGACTTTCCATTTCACAGGTGGTCTCAAAGAGTTTGTTGCATACATAAACAGAAACAAAGGAAGAAAAACGTTGCACGACGTTGTATATCTTGAAGGTGAATACAAGGAAAATGGAAAAGATGAGATAAAACTCTCTTTAGCATTCCAATTTACTGATGAAGATTTCGAAGATATTCACTCTTATGTCAACAACGTAAAAACGGTCGACGGTGGTACTCACGTTACAGGTTTCAAAACTGCTTTCACAAGGGTTATCAACGATCTTGGAAAGAAAAAGAATTTAATAAAAGGTGAACCTTACAAAGGTGAAGAATTAAGAGAAGGATTAACTGCTGTCGTAAGCGTACTCTTAGCTGGTACACCACAATTTGAAGGACAGACGAAATCGAAACTAGGAAACGAAGAAGTCCAAGAAGCGGTAATAAAAATTGTTCGTGATAAACTAACTGAAATCTTGGATGTTAACGAAACCATTCTAAAGATAATCGTTCAAAAAGCGGAGGAGACAAGAAAAGCAAGACTTGCGGCAAAACAAGCGAGGGAAGCTGTGAAAAGGAAAAGTGCTCTCGGAAATTCAACGCTTCCTGGAAAATTAGCTGATTGTATAAGCAAGAACGTTGAAGAAGCTGAACTTTTCATCGTTGAAGGAGATTCCGCAGGTGGGAGTGCAAAACAAGCGAGAGATAGAAATTTCCAAGCTATTTTGCCACTCAGAGGAAAGATTTTGAACGTTGAAAAGAGTGGTGAATACAAATTACTGAAAAATGAACAGATAAGAGATATTGTCACGGCTATTGGAGCAGGAATTGGAGATACTTTCGATCCAACTAAGCTTAGATATGGAAAGATAGTTATAATGACAGATGCTGACGTCGACGGTGCACATATAAGAACTTTGTTGTTAACACTTTTCTACAGATATATGAGACCGCTCATAGAAGAAGGAAGAATATACATAGCTATGCCACCTCTCTATAAATTATACGTCAGAGGAGAAGGTGAAAAGTATCTCTATTCGGACAAAGAACTCGCGGAAGAATTGAAAAGAATCGAAGGCAAAAAATACGAAATTCAAAGATACAAAGGTCTTGGTGAAATGAACCCAGAACAATTGTGGTCAACCACTATGAATCCAACAACGAGAAAGATAGTAAAAGTTACCATCGAAGATGCTGAAGAAGCGGACAGTTTGTTTGAAATACTTATGGGTAAAGAAGTCGATGCACGAAGGGAATTTATCATAAGACATTCCAAACAATTATCGTTGGCTGATCTTGATATATAAAACTGAAGGCTCCAAAAGGAGCCTTCAGTTTTTAGTCACCCAATCATATCAAGAATTCTTTGAACACTATCTACTATTTCAAATTCAGAAAACACTCTCGCAAACCTTTTTACTTCGTTTCCTTCTGGGTCAAGAACGATAATCGTTGGCACCGTGAAAACCATCATCTGTCCAGCTTTTTCTGGATTTTCAACAACATCAATAATTTCGTGATCAACTCCGAGTTTCTCAACAATCCTTTGAAACTTTGGTAAAAACGCTACACAAACTCCGCAGGTGTTGTTTTTGAAATACAGAAGCTTAACCATTCTCCCAAGACTCCTCCTTCACTCAATAATCCTATCTTCAACGATCTCTGAAATTTTTTCTTCCTCAATAACTCCTTTTCTCCAGTTTGAAAATCTAAAGAAAAGGTACGACAGTATAAATATAGCCAAATTGCTAATTATCATTCCCACAAAAATACCTTTAAACCCAAACGAGGATGAAAGAAGTGCAATTATAGGTATCCTTATTCCCCACAGTCTGAGAATATCTTGAATCATTACAATGATACTCTTTCCAGCTCCTATAAGTGCGTTGTTGTAGATCATATACGAAGCGAACAAAGGTATTGAAAAAGATATGTATCTAAAATAAATCGTTCCCATCTGAATGACTTCAGGGGCGTTTATAAAGAACTTCGTTATCTCAGTAGCCAACAAGAATGTCAAAACAGAAAGTGCTCCAACAATCGTAAGGTTTATTAAAAACGCTTTGAAAACAGTTTTTTCTGCATCTTGATATCTTTTCGCACCAATAAACTGTCCAACCATCACGGAAACAGCGCCGGCAATTCCAAAAGAGAACATAGTAACCAAGTTTATCACTCTATTTCCAATTCCGTACGCGCTTATCACAGCAGGTCCAAATTGAGCTACGTATTTCATTATCACCGCAAAACCCGCTGAAGTTATCGAAAATCCTAAAGCATTTGGAAGACCTATCACAAGTATCTTTCTAATTATTCTCCAATCAATTCTTAGGTATCGTCTCTCTATATTTAAGAACTTCTCCTTATTTGTAATATAGTAGATCGAGTAAAGTGCAGCGCACAGCCTTCCTAAGTTTGACGCCCAAGCGGCACCTAAAACACCAAGTCTTGGAAACGGACCTATACCGAAGATCAAAAGCGGGTCGAACACCATATTTACAAGGTTCATTATCAGCATTGCATCCATAGAGAATTTTGAATTTCCGATAGCTTTTGCAACAGCAGTTGTGCTGTTGAAGATAAATACAAGTGGTATTCCTATCATATCGACAATAAAGTAATCTATTGCAAGTCTTATCAATCTTTCCTCAGACTTTCCGGCAATCGAACGGACAACCGGCTCTGCGAAAACTATTGCAGCAATCGCTGAACTTATCCCTACAGTTAGTGTTACAAGGTAAATCTGTGTTGTTGAAAGTTTAGCCTTTTCTTTTTCATCTCTTCCGTAATACTGTGACACGAGCGATATCCCAGCATTTGAAAAACCTATAGCTAAAGATATAAATACGAATATTACAGGCCAAACAATTGTGGAAGCAGAAAATTCAACTGGTCCCAATTTACCAAGAAAGTAAGAATCGACTATATTGTATACAGTCTGAAGTGCATTAGATACTATTAGAGGCCAGGAAAGCAAAATTAGTGCTTTTTCTATTCTTGTGTTTAAAACGTCAACTTTCAAAACGCTCCCCCCAAAATATGAATTGTTCGTAACACTAAAAATTGTACCGAAACGAATTTTTGTTTTTGTTTCAACAATGTGAAATTTACATTATTTTTTGAGAATATTAACAAGTAAACGAAGTATGATATAATATAATAGTTTTAAGGAGGTGTTTTTTTTGGGCAAGCTTAGAGTATACGAATTAGCAAAACAACTTGACATGGACACAAAGGAATTACTGAACGAATTGGAAGAGCTCGGCATAGAAGTCAAAAGTCACATGAGCTATATTGACGAAGAGACCGTTAATATACTTCTTGAGATTTACGCTCAAACATTGGACATCGAAGAAGAGGAAGTTGCAAAACCAAAAGGCGAGCCAGCAAAAGAGAAGCAGGAAGTAAAGAAACCTCCTGTATATATTAGAGATACAGATTTAAAACTTGACAAATTTGCTGAGAAGATAAAGGTCCCCCAAAATAGAATTATTCAAGACTTCTTCTTAAAGGGAGAAGTTTTAAGACCGGGGCAAGATCTTTCATCATCATTGGCAAAAAAAATAGCTAAAATGTATGATGTTAGAATAATTTTTGAGGAAGAACAAACAACGGAAGGCGGGGTAGAGAACCCATACGATGAGTTTAAAAGAAGATTTGAAGAGATATACCAAAAAAGTGAAGGGCTTGTTCCAAGACCTCCTGTTGTAACTGTAATGGGACACGTTGACCACGGAAAGACAACCTTACTTGATTATATAAGAAAGACAAGAATTGCTGAAAAAGAAGAGGGCGGTATCACACAAAGCATAGGTGCTTATCAAGTTGAGTACGATGGCAAAAAGATAACTTTCATCGATACCCCTGGCCACGAAGTCTTTACAGAAATGCGAGCAAGAGGTGCTCAAGCAACAGATATAGTCGTCTTAGTTGTCGCTGCTGATGACGGTGTTATGCCTCAAACTATTGAAGCTTACAATCATGCAAAATCAGCAAACGTTCCTATTATTGTTGCAATAAATAAAATAGATAAACCAAACGCAAATGTTGAAAAGACAAAACAAGACCTTGTTACAAAATTGAATCTCATCCCTGAAGAATGGGGTGGCGACACAATAGTCGTTCCAATCTCAGCTCGAAATGGAATCAATGTTGATCAACTACTTGAAATGATTCTTTTAGTTGCAGAAATGAGGGAACTTAAAGCAATTGAAAAAGAACCTGTTAGAGCTGTCATCATTGAAACAAGGCTTGATAAAGGCTACGGTCCCGTAGCCAATGCTATCGTCAAAGATGGTATTTTGAAAGTTGGAGATTACATAATTGCAGGCAAGGTGTATGGAAAAGTTAAAGCTTTAGTCGATGATAAGGGAAAGAGAATAAAGGAAGCAGGTCCGTCAACACCTGTAATGATAGTCGGTTTTGAAGACATTCCTGATAGCCTTGATATAGTCTACGTTGTTAAAAGCGTTGAGAAAGCAAGAGAAGTAACTGAAAAATTAAAAGAAATTGAAGCGAAAGAACTGAAAAAGAAACGCCATATGAAACTCGAAGAAATCCTCAAGAGAATGCAAGAAGGAGAAAAGAAAGAACTTAAACTCATTATTAAAGCTGACACGATAGGTTCTGTCCAAGCTCTCAACAATGCAATAGCAAAACTTAGAAACAAAGATATCGAAATAACGGTGGTTCACTCAGCTGTTGGGGCTATAAATTCAAGCGACGTTATGTTAGCTTCCGCCTCAGATGCAGTTATTCTCGGTTTCAGGGTCAAGACCGATTCTCAGGCATCTAAATTAGCTGAAAGCGAAGGCGTTCAGATAAAGACCTATACAATCATTTACAAACTTTTAGAAGACTTGCAAGCTGCTCTTGAAGGTATGCTTGAACCAGAAGAAATTGAAGAGATGATCGGAAGAGGAGAAATTAAGAAAGTCTTCAAGATTCACAAAGTCGGTAACATCGCAGGTGTACAGCTTTACGAAGGTGCTGCTGAAAAATCCGGTTTTGTGAGAATTTACAGAAACAACTCGTTGATATTTGAAGGAAAGATAGAAAGTTTGAAACACTATCAACAAGATGTTTCAAGAGTCCAAGCACCGCAAGAATGTGGTATTAAGTTTGAAGGATTTAACGACATAAAAGAAGGAGACGAATTGGAATTCTACACCATCAAGAAAGTTCCGAAAAAGCTTACGATTGTGAATGAACCACAAGAAAGCCAACAAAACAATCAATAAACTAACGTCAACCCCCGAAAGTTCAAAAACCTTCGGGGGTTGTTTTTTTCAATTTCCGTATTCTACCTTAGTCACAAAGTTTTGTGAATTATGTGAATAGTGTAGAATTTTTGTAGAATGGTGTGACAGGTCAAAGAAGGTAGAAAATTTTTCCCGAAACTCTTAACTCATCATCTTTTTGAAGAATGAATCCTGAATCTTTCAAACGCTGGAGATAAGTATAAATAGTCTGCTTTTTGAAACCCTTTTGAGACAAGTTTTCAACAATTACGTTTTTTGTGCCAGGATTTTCAGAGATATACTTCAATATCTCTTTTTGCATCTCCGAAATTTCCAAAGATTTGGAAAAATATCTTTCAACAACTTTCTTTATACTCTTTCGAGCAGTTCCACCATCTATATTCCTCGCATCAAAATTTTCATACACTACCTGTTGAGCTATCCAGAGCGCATCTCTTGGGTTACCATCGCTAAATCTGGCTATCTCAAAAAGTGCAGATCCATCAAAATAATCAGGATACTTTGAAAGCCTTTTCAGGATAATTTCTTGTATCTCTTTCTCACTAAACGGTTCAAGAAAAGTCACATCTTTTATTATATTCTCTAAGTTCCCAGATTCGTTCCACCTCATTCTATCTTTCGCATATTCTCTGTAGATGGAAAATGGTAAAGATATTACGACAATAAGACCTACCTTTTCGAATATTGCTTTCAATGAATCTAAGATTAGAAGAACCTCTTCTTTTTTCTCTTTGTCTAATTCATCGATCAGCACAGTGACCCTTCTAAATTTTCCGACTAGCAATTCCAAAAACTCATCTAGATAAGTATACGCCTCATAGGTGTGAAACTTTCTTGCTTTACTTGTCTCTTTTGAAACTTCAGCAGAGATTCCAATCCTCCCGCCACCAGTAAAAGAAAGTGTTTCACTTTTTTCGGAAATAACAAAGTCAATAAGATTTTCTGAATACTTTAGGATTTCTTTGTCATTTTCTACCTTCTTAACGCTCGTTGCTAACTTGTAAATCAAATCAGCAATTATCGATTCTTTACTTTCTTTTTCCGTAAGTCTAAGATAGTAAACATTGCCATACCCGGGTTTTATAAAATTCAAAATTGTCGTCTTACCTATTCCAGTTTCTCCGCACAAACCATACACTCCAGAAGGTTGAAAAGATACAACTCTATTCAAAAGAGAAAGTTCATTTTGCCGGTTAACTAACAACTCTTTGTCTTGCAAAGGAAAATCGTACAAAGATGTCAGTATCTCACGAACAAAATCCCCCATACATTCCCCTCCTTCCACATCATTCTACACTATTATACAACTTTTTGTGATTTATGTGAATAACGTAGAATTTTTGTAGAATACTGTATAATGACAACAAAAAAGTCCCCTTTCGGGGACTTTTAAGACGATTCTATTAGTCTAACGGTTTAACGTTAACTGCTTGTGGTCCTTTATCGCCTTGTTGAACATCGAATTCAACTCTTTGGTTTTCTCTTAATGTTCTAAAACCATCTGTTTGGATTGCGCTGAAGTGAACAAATATGTCTTGTCCATCTTCCTTTGTGATAAATCCGTAACCTTTTTTTCCATCGAACCACTTAACTGTACCTTTCATCATGAAAAACCTCCAGTAACCTTTTCGGTAATAATTTTTTCCACTCTCTTAAAGTGGATGATTAAGTGTACACCCCTTTTTCACTTTTGTCAAGCGAAATTTCAAAAATAAAAGAATTTCTTTTTTTATTTCGCGAAAAACACGCTATTTTCCTATCGATTACTAAAATTATCCTCTTGACAGTTGAATGAATATTCAACTATAATATAAACAGTTGAACAGATATTCAACTTTAACTTTATAGGAGTGTGATAGATATGAGAAGATACTCTTGTGAAACCGACGAAGTACATATTTATAATATCCAAAGTGTAAGAAAAGAATTTCCATCGCAACAAACTGTAGAGAAACTTTCTAAATTTTTCAAGATGTTTTCAGACGAAATCCGACTAAAGATTTTGTTAGCTTTGAGCAAAAAAGAGCTCTGTGTGTGTGATTTGGCACAATTTCTTTCCATTTCAAAATCGTTAGTATCGCACCAGCTTAGAAAACTCAGGCAAGAAAACTTAGTGAGGTTCAGAAAAGAAGGAAAAAATGTCTATTATTCTTTAGCTGATGACCATGTTAAATTAGCTCTTGAGATTGGACTTGAACACATTGAAGAAATAAGGTGAGAAGAGTGGAAAGGAAATTTAAAATCGAAGGTCTTGATTGCCCAAACTGTGCTCGCAAAATTGAAGAAAAATTATCTAAAAACGCTTCATTCAACAAAGTTATTTTAAACTTCTCAACTTCTGAACTAATCGTTAAGTCCAAAGACGGTAGTATTGATACTGAAAGTATAAAAAAGATAGTAAAAGAAATAGAACCTGATGTTGAAATAATAGATCTGAACGAGTCAACTGCCAAAAAAAGCGTTGAAGAGCACTCAAATATTCTTTCTAGAGATTTGGTTCTTATCCTTTCAAGTATTCTTATCTTCTCCACCGGCCTGATTTTCAAAGAGAAAACTTTGATAATCTTTGCCTACGCTCTTACTGGATATGACGTTATATACCGAGCTATTAAAAACCTACTCACAAAAAACCTTTTCGAAGAGCACTTTCTCATGACAGTTGCGACATTTGGAGCAGTTGCTATCGGTGAATACCCAGAAGCGTACGTCGTTATGGCTTTTTACAAAATCGGTGAATACCTCCAGAATTTGGCGGTCCAAAGGTCAAGAAAATCGATTTCAAAGCTTTTGGACTTCAAACCGGAATACGCCAACCTCAAAGTAAATGGAAACACCGTCAAAGTTTCACCTGAGAAAGTAAAGGTAAACGATTTAATAGTAGTAAAACCAGGGGAAAGAGTGCCACTTGATGGAAAAATCGTGGAAGGTAAATCAAACATAGATTTAAGTGTCTTAACCGGAGAAAGTCTTCCAAAAGAAGTACAAGTGGGTGATACGGTTTTAAGCGGAAGTCTGAACTTGGATGGAAATATTATCCTTGAAGTTACAAGTACTTACAATCAATCAACAGTTTCAAAGATAATAAAACTCATCGAAGAAGCGAGCAACAAGAAAGCAAGAACGGAAAAGTTCTTTACAAAATTCGCTTCCATATACACACCTATCGTAGTCCTTTCAGCTATCGCTATAGCACTTATTCCACCAGTACTATTTAAAGCACCTTTTTCCTCTTGGCTATACAGAGCATTAATATTCTTAGTCATCTCTTGTCCTTGTGCACTCACTGTTTCAATACCGCTCACATTCTTTGGCGGAATCGGTGGTGCGAGCAAAAAAGGCTTTTTGGTGAAAGGTTCTAATTATCTTGAACAGCTATCAAAAGTGAACGTCGTTGCCTTTGACAAAACTGGAACATTGACAACGGGGAAATTGAAAGTAGTCAAAATTTCTTCTAAGATAGACAAAGACGAATTCTTAAAGTACATCGCACACGCTGAGTATTTCTCAAACCACCAGATCGCTCAAGCAGTAAAAAATGAGTACAAAGGTAGTTTTGTTGAAAGTGAAATAAAAGATGTAAAAGAAATTTCTGGGATGGGAATAAGTGCCGTTGTGTTCGGTAAAACGGTCTTGGTAGGAAACGAAAAATTGATGAACAAAGAATCGATTCAGTACGAAAAGGCTAACGAATACGGAACAGTTTTCTACTGTGCTATAGATGGAAATTATACAGGATATATAGTTGTCTCCGATTCTTTAAAAGAAGATTCTAGAGCAGCGGTTGAAAATCTTAAAGATATAGGAGTAAAGGTTGCACTTTTAACTGGAGATAGCAAAGATTCGGCTTTGCACTTTTCAAAAGAACTTGGAATCGACCAAGTGCACTATGAACTTTTACCACAACAAAAGGTTGAAATCGTTGAAAAGTTAAGCAAAGAAGGAAAAGTTGCTTTCGTTGGCGATGGAATAAACGATGCACCAGTTTTGATGAGAGCGGACGTTGGAATCGCCATGGGAAAATTTGGAAGTGATATAGCTATTGAAAGTGCAGACATTGTTTTAACAACCGACCACCCTTCCGCTGTACCAAATGCGATAAAACATTCTAAAAAGACGATGAAGATCGTTTGGCAAAACATATCTTTCGCTCTTGGTGTTAAATTTCTAGTCTTGATTCTCGGAGCTATAGGATTTGCCAATATGTGGGAAGCGGTCTTTGCAGATGTTGGAGTTACACTTTTAACGGTTGCAAATTCGTTGAGAGTACTTAGAAAGTGAAAAGAGTTCCCTCAACCAAGGGAACTCTTTTCATTATTATTTCATTATTAGAGGTGTATCGGTTTTCCAGTTATCCCTTCAACTGCTCCCAAAAAGCTTTCTGAAAGCGTTGGATGTGGATGTATGGAATGTTCAAGTTCTTCCGCTGTCAAACCGTTTCTAACAGCTACAACAGCTTCCATTATTAAATCTGTCGCAAATGGTGAAACTATCGATGCTCCAAGTACTTTCTTCGTTTCTTTGTCAGCTATTACTTTTACAAATCCTGCATTTTCTAACATCGTTCTCGCTCTTCCATTTGCAGATATTGGGAACTTGGAAATTATCACTTTTTCTTTGTCAACATCTTTTTCTCTAACACCTGTTGAAGCGACCTCAGGATTTGAAAACACTATAGAAGGCACCGCAGAATAATCCATCTTCGCTTCAATTCCAGCGATATTGAGCGCCACAGTTATACCTTCGTACGATGCAACGTGAGCAAGCATTATCTTTCCACGGATATCTCCTATAGCGTACACGTTCGGAATGTTCGTTCTCATTCTTTCGTCTGTTTTTACTCCTCTTTCAATTTCAACACCCAAGTTTTTGACATCTTCAGGTATATTAGGTCTTCTTCCAACAGCAACCAAAAGTTTTTCACTTCTTAGCTCAATATGACCATTTGGTGTTTGAACTTTTAGAATGAAACCGTCTTCAGTCTTTTCAACGTCTTCAGCTTTGCTATTTTCGAATATTTGAACACCTTTCTTTTTAAGTGATTTTCGAACTTCTTCGGAAACATCGTCATCCTCGTAAGGAAGTAATTTCAAAATTTCAACGACGTTTACAGACACTCCGAGAGTGCTAAAGAACGTTGCGAATTCTACACCAATGACTCCTCCACCAACTATCGTAATACTCTTTGGAAGTTTTTGCATTTTAAAGACATCATCGCTTGTCCAAATACCTTCAACACTGTCAAACGGTGGAAACATAGTTGGAACTGAACCGTGCGCAAGAACTAAGCTTTCAGTCTTTAATTCTTCTCCAGTTTCCTTTATTTTGACTGTATTTTTATCCGCGATTTCAGCTGTACCTTTGACAAGTTGGATATTGTTTTTCTTAAAAAGAAATTCGATACCTTTCCTTGACATCATAACGGTCTTGTTCATATGAGCAACTATCTTTGAGAACTCAAAGGAAGGTGTTGCAATGATTCCGAGCTTTTCAGCTTTTTCGAGTATTTCTGAGTAGAGATGAGCGGATGTAAGAAGTGCTTTTGTAGGTATACATCCCCAGTTTGTACAAGTACCACCCAAATGTTCTTTCTCAACAACCGCAACTTTTTTCCCAAGCTGCGAAAGTTTTATAGCACACACGTACCCTCCAGGACCGCTACCTATAACTATTGCATCAAACACAAAAATCAGCCTCCTCATAATTTCGCCAATTTTTAAATAATATTCTTTAAATGAAAAATACTTACTCTTCAAAATTTAGCTCTTCAAGAAAATTATATCACTTTACCAAAATTTTTCGAGGTTCTAAATATCTAAAAATAAAAGGCCCCTAAAAAATCAGGAGCCTTTTACAAGTGTTTCTATTGAAATCTCATTTGTAGCTTAGCATGGACCTTTTTTTGTTTCCTTAAAACCTCCGACACCTTCCAACTCTGCTTCCAATTCCTCAAAACTTTTTGCTGGGAATTGCTTTTTAACAAGAACCCTAGTTGCTTCAGCTATTAAAATAACTGCAAGTAGTAATTCTGCAACAGCGATAGTAACAAGCACATAATTGTTAGCAATAAAATTGTTTCTAACTAATATAACTAAAGCTGACAATGTTACAGCAAACATAAAGACCATTGGTATAACGATATAGAATATCTTCTTGCCTTGTTTAACTAACCAGGCACTTAACGAAAGAAGTGCTAAAGCTGCAAGTAACTGGTTTGTGCTTCCAAATATCGGCCAAATTTTTGTGTAGCCGTAACTTAAAAGTCCCCAAGACGCTCCGATTGTAAGTATTGTTGCCAAATATTTGTTTGTCATAAACGAATTCTTTCCAAAAACAGTCTCAAACAATTCTTGCAAGAGATATCTTCCAAGTCTTGTTGCGGTGTCGAGACTTGTTAGTGCAAAAGCGGTAAATGCTAAAATAACGAAAACCTTCCCAAGCTCAAATGGAATACCAAAGCTTGTCATAAAAGTTGCAACGCCACTTGCAAATATTATTGCTGGGGTTCCTTGTGCTTGCGCAACATAAGCAACAGAGATAAGAGCAACTATTGCAACTAACCCTTCTATCAACATTCCACCATAACCAACCAATTTTG
>FWWM01006188.1_pt1 | contig 21066 bp, 20 predicted proteins | sample 2228351 | NCBI WGS metagenome assembly FWWM01 (sample SAMEA103939774, study PRJEB20133) | metagenome
CCCTCCGAGGGAGGCCCGGGCAGGGGGAGGCCCCTATCCGCGGCGGCACCGGAAGGCCCTCCGCGTGATGGAGGCTCGGGCCCCGGGGTGGGATTCCCCGGCGCGGCTCAGGAGCGCCGTTCGCCCGGCGGCGTGGTCGTGCAATAAACGACTACGGTTGAAGGAACGGCGACTGGAACCCCGGTAGGACCATCGGTTCTCGACCGGAGGCCCCATCGGTTCCCGAGTGGATTGCACCACCGCGGTCGAGTCCGCATAGTGCCGGTGGATCGAACCGGGCGGTCAAACCGGTTCCGGGGGGACCAATGGAGCAGCCGGTGCGTCTTTCGGTCAACGGGCAGGAGTACCGATTGCTGGTACCCGTCTACCGGACCCTGCTCGAGGTGTTGCGGGAGGACCTGGGCCTGACCGGGACCAAGCACGGCTGCGAGCTGGGGGAGTGCGGGCTGTGCACGGTCCTGGTGGACGGCGAGCCCACCCTCTCCTGCCTGACCCTCGCCGTGGACGTGGAAGGCCGTGAGATCACCACCATCGAGGGGCTCAGTCGGGACGGGGAGCTGCACCCGCTCCAGCGGGCCTTTGCGGAACACGGGGCCCTGCAGTGCGGGTACTGCACGCCGGCCATGATCCTCGTCGCCAAGGCCCTTCTGGAGGAGGTCCCGGATCCCCCGGAGGAGGAGATCCGGAGGGCAATTGCCGGGGTGTTTTGCCGGTGCACGGGCTACGTGAAGATCCTCGAGGCGGTGCGTGCGGCTGCCGGAGGGTGGGCCGGAAAGGAGGAGGCCTCGGGATGGCGGCGGTGAAGGAGCGCCGGGACGTCTACTCCGTCGTGGGGCAGGCCCTCCCTCGGGTGGACGGCTGGGCCAAGGTGACGGGTCGCGCCCAGTACGCGGACGACCTCTCCTTGCCCGGCATGCTCTTCGGCAAACTCGTGCGCAGCACGCAGGCGCACGCGAGGATTCGGGAAGTCCGCGTGCGCCGCGCCCTCGAGCTTCCCGGAGTGGTGGCGGTCATCACGGGCAAGGATCTCCCCGTCCGGTACGGGGTGTTCCCGGTGGGGCAGGACGAGACCGCGTTGGCCGTGGAGAAGGTCCGGTACGTGGGAGAGCCGGTGGCCGCGGTGGCCGCGGTGGATCCCTACACCGCGGAGGAGGCGGCCCGGCTCGTGGAGGTGGACTACGAGCCCCTTCCGGCCCGCATGGGCCTGGAGGAGGCCCTGGCCCATCCGGAGCCCCGCATCCACGACTACGGCCCCTTCGGGAACGTGCACCGGCTGGCGTCCCTCGAGTTCGGAGACGTGGAGCGGGGGTTCCGAGAGGCGGACTACGTCCGGGAGGACCTGTTCTTCTACGAGGGGAGCACGCATGCGCCCATGGAGACCCACAGTGCCCTCGCGTGGTGGGACCCCGGGGCGCGGAAGCTGACCCTGTGGACCTCCCACCAAGCTCCCCACTACCTCCACCGGGGCCTCGCGAAGGCGCTGGGGTTAGAGGAGCACCAGGTGCGGGTCATCGTCCCCGCGGTGGGCGGCGGGTTCGGGGGGAAGCTGGACATCTTCCACCACGAGGTGTGCGCCGCCAAGCTCAGCATGCTCACGGGCCGGCCCGTGAAGATCACCCTTACTCGGGAGGAGGTGTTCTACGCCCACCGGGGCCGGCATCCGGAGCTCCTGCGGATCCGCACGGGCGTCAAGCAAGACGGCCGGATAACGGCCATGCACGTAGAGGCGTACCTGGACGGCGGTGCGTACTGCTCCTTCGGCCCTGCCACCCTCCTGTACGCGGGAGCCCTGCTGCCCGTGAGCTACCGCATCCCCCACTACCGGTTTCAGGGGGTCCGGGTGTTTACCAACAAGCCTCCTTGCGGACCCAAGCGGGGTCACGGCACCCCTCAAGCCCGGTGCGCCCTGGAGGTCCACCTGGACAAGCTCGCCCACGACCTCGGCCTGGATCCCGTGGAGCTGCGGTTGCGCAACCTCACGGGACCCAACGAGCGCACGGTGAACTGGCTGGAGATCACCAGCAACGGGCTGCGCGCGTGCATCGAGAAGGTGGTGGAGGCGAGCGGGTGGTACGAGAAGCGCGGAAAGCTCCCGTACGGGCACGGGATCGGGTTCGCGTGCAGTGCCTACCTCACGGGAGCGGGGGTCTCCATCTACTACAGCGACATGCCTCATTCCGAGGTGCACCTGCGGGTGGACCGCGGGGGCGGGGTCACCGTGTACACCATGGCCACGGAGATCGGCCAGGGCTCCGCGACCGCCATCGCCACCATCGTGGCAGAGGTTCTGGGACTCACCCCGCAGGAGGTGAGCCTCATCACCTCCGACACGGACCTCACGCCCATCGACCTCGGCAGCTACAGCAGCCGGGTCACCTTAATGGTGGGAAATGCGGCCTATGAAGCCGCCTGCCGCGTGCGGGACCTCCTGGTGGAGGCGGTGGCGGAACGGCTTGAAGTCCCCCGCCACCGGCTGGTGTGCCGGAACCGGCGGATCTACGACGAGGAAAACCCGGAAAGGGGTGTGCCGTTCGCCCAGGCGGCGCAGTGGGCGGAGGCCAAGTTCGGGTGCTTGACCACCTCCGGCAGCTACCGGCCGCCGGAGAAACTGGGCACCTACAAGGGCTCGGGCGTCGGACCCTCCCCCACCTATAGCTTCTCCGCCTGCGTGGCCGAGGTGCGGTGTGACCCGGACACCGGCGAGACGAAGGTGGAACGCGTCTGGATCGCCCACGACATCGGCCGTGCCCTCAACCCCATCCTGGTCGAGGGGCAGGTGGAGGGCAGCGTGTACATGGCCCTGGGCGAGGCCCTGTTGGAGGCGCAGGCCTTCCGCAAGCACCTGCACCGGGGTCCCTCGCTCCTCGACTACAAGATCCCCACCCCGCACGAGATGCCGGAGGTGATCTCCTTCCTGGTGGAGACAGAAGACCCCCGGGCGCCCTTCAGCGCCAAGGAGGTGGGGCAGGGGCCGTTGCTCTGCGTGGTGCCTGCCGTGGTGAACGCCATCGCGGACGCCCTGAAGATCCGGGTGGACGAGGTCCCTGTGACCCCGGAAAAGATCCTGAAGGCCCTGGAGGAGCGCAGGAAAGGGCGGCCGGCCCGGGTCGGCCCCACGAGGACGCCTCCGTTCTCCTTCCCTGCTCCGGAGCGGGTCGTGCGGCCTCCAGAGTGGGAGCTGGCGACAGAACCGGCCTGAGGAGGTCCGGATGCTCCGCCTACCGGTGTTCCGGCTTTACCGCCCGACGACCGTTGAGGAGGCGACCCGGATCTTAGCCGATCTCGGACCTGAGGCGGTCCCCGTGGCCGGCGGGACGGATCTCTACCCCAAGATGAAGCGTCGCCAGGTCTTCCCGAAATTCCTCGTGAGCCTGCGGGGGATCCCTGCCCTCAGGGGGATCGAAGGAGACCCGGACCGGGGACTCGTTCTCCGAGCAGGGTGTACCCTCGCGGAGGTCGCCCGCCACCCTGCGGTGAGGGAAGGCTACCAGGCGCTCGCCCAGGCGGTGGCCGCCTGCTCGAATCCCATCCTCCACCGGATGGGGACGTTGGGGGGAAACCTGTGTCTGGATACCCGCTGCTCCTACTACGACCAGAGCGAGCTGTGGCGGGAGGCTCTCGGGTGGTGCATGAAGGCGCCCGGAAAGGCCGACCCCTCCACCGTGCCATGTCGGGTAGCACCCGGCGGGGACCGGTGCTGGGCCGTCTGTGCCAGTGACGGCGCCCCCGCCCTCATCGCCCTGGGGGCTCAGGTGCGTCTGGTGGGACCTTCCGGAGACCGGATCATTCCCCTCGAGCGCCTGTACCGGGACGACGGCATCCACTTCCTGGACAAGGCCAGGGAGGAGATCCTGTGCGAGGTCCTGTTGCCGCCCGCGGACGGCCTGCGGAGCGCCTACCGGAAGGTACGCCGGCGGGGCGTGCTGGACTTCGCCGCGCTCGGGGTGGCGGTGAGCCTCCGCCTGGACGAGGGAGGGGTGGTTCAGGAGTGCCGCATCGTGCTGGGCGGCGTGGCCTCGTGTCCCCTGGTGGCCGAAGAGGCAGGGCGACTCGTGGTCGGGGGACGCGTAACGGCCGAGGTGCTGGAGAAGGTCGCGGAGGCCGTTTACCGGGCGGTCCACCCCCTGGACAACACGGACTTTACCGTTTCCTACCGCCGGCGGATGGCCCCCGTCATCGTCACCCGCACCCTGGCAGAGCTCACCCGGTCGGAGGGAGAGGGATGTTGCGGAACCCGTTCGTGAGCCCATTCCCCATTCCTTCCGTTTCCTCCCTTGAGCTCCTCGCGCGTTGGGCCCGGACCGAGCCGGACCGTCCCGCTCTCGTATGGGGGCCGACGGGAGAGGTGATCACCTACGCCCAGCTGTGGGACGCTTCGGGTCGGGTCGCACGGGGCCTGCAGGAGCTCGGGGTCCGCAAAGGCGACCGGGTCCTGCTCCTCTCCCCGAACGCCCCGGAATACCCCGTGGCCTTCTACGGGATCCTGCGGGCGGGTGCTGTGGCCGTGCCGGTCAGCCCCCTGCTGAAGCCGGCGGAGGTAGGGCGGTGCCTGCAGGACACGGAGGCCCGCGCGGCGTTGGCCTCTTCGGACTGGTGCGGAGAACTCCGGCACCTCCAGCGTGAGGTGCCATCCCTGCACCACGTCCTCCGCCTGGAAGACCTCCGGGCCCTCCCCAAGGGCCGCAGGGAGCCGGAGCCCGCCCCGATCGTGCCGGACCAGGACCTGGCCTGCATCCTGTACTCCAGCGGGACCACGGGGCTTCCGAAAGGCACGATGCTCACCCACACCAACGTGGTGGCGAACCTGCTGGCGGGGCAAGCGCTCGGGTTCATCCGGGAAGGGGACACGTACGTCCACTTCCTCCCCCTCTGCCACTGCATGGGACTGCTGGCCCTCCTGAACGCGGGGGTCTGTCTGGGGGCGTGCCAGGTGCTCCTGCCGAGGCTGGACCCGCACGCGGTCCTCGCCCTGATGGAGCGGTACCGGGCCACCCAGCTCTATGCGGTTCCACCCGCCCTGCGCAGCCTCCTGGAAGCCGCAGAGGAGGCCGGCATCACCTACCGGGGCCTGCGGTTCATCAACACGGCGGCCTTACCCCTGGATGCGGGGTTGCGGCGCCGGGCGGAGCAGGCCTTCGACTGCCCCGTAACGGAACACCTGGGGATGACGGAGTGCGCGGGCCTCATGAACCTCACCGTCCCACCCTACCCGGTCAAGGCCGGTTCGGTAGGACCGCCCGTGCCGAACCTGGAGGAGCGGGTGGTGGACCCGGACACCGGGCAGGACCTGGGCCCGGGAGGGGTCGGAGAGCTCGTGGTGCGAGGGCCGATGGTCAGCCGGGGGTACTGGAGGAACCCGGAGGCCGATGCGGAAGCCTACCTGGAGGGAGGCTGGTTCCGGACGGGAGACCTCGTGCGGTGCGACGCCGAGGGGTACGTCTGGTGGGTCGATCGGCGCAAAGAGATGATCAAGTATAAGGGCTACTCCATCGCCCCTGCAGAGCTGGAGGAAATCCTGCGCGAGCACCCTGCGGTTCAGGAGGCCTGTGTGATCCCCAAACCCGACCCCGAGGTAGGACAGGTCCCGAAGGCCTTCGTCGTCCGCCGACGGGAAGTGAGCGCGGAGGAGCTACTGCGGTTTGTGGAGGAGCGGGTGGCCCCCTACAAGAAGATCCGGGAGGTCGAGTTCGTGACGGAGCTGCCGAAGTCCGCGGTAGGAAAGGTGCTGCGGAAGGTCCTCATCGAGCAGGAACGCCGTCACGTGGAACGTGCCCTGACCACGGGGGGCGGAGGGTAAGACGGCATGCGGGGAGCGGACCTGAAGCCACGGCACTTCCTGTGGGAGGTGGAGGAGGGGGTAGCGACCCTCACCCTGAACCGGCCGGAGCGGAAGAACGCCCTCACCTTCGAGACCTACGCGGAGCTGCGGGACACGTTTCGGACCCTGGCTCGAGTGGAGGACGTGCGGGCGGTGGTGATCACGGGGGCAGGTGGGGACTTCTGCTCGGGGGGGGACGTGCACGAGATCATCCGGCCGCTGCTGGAGATGGACGTGCGGGGCCGGCTGGCGTTCACCCGGCTGACGGGGGAGCTGGTGGTGGCCATGCGGCACTGTCCCCAACCGCTCATTGCCGCGGTGGACGGGGTATGTGTCGGGGCGGGGGCGGTGATCGCGGCCGCGTGTGACCTGCGGCTGGGGACGCCTCGCAGCCGGGTGGCGTTTCTGTTCGTGCGGGTAGGGCTTGCGGGGTCGGACATGGGGGCGTGTGCGCTGCTTCCCCGCATTGTGGGATTCGGTCGGGCGGCAGAGCTGTTGTACACGGGGCGGGAGATAAGTGGGGAGGAGGCGGAGCGGTGGGGGTTTTTCAACCGGCTGTGCGCTCCGGAGGCCCTGCTGCGGGAGGCGCAGGAGCTGGCCCGGGAGCTTGCGCGGGGTCCTGCCTTTGCCGTGGCCATGACGAAGCGGATGCTGCACAAGGAGTGGGAGATGCCGCTGGACGAGGCCATCGAGTCGGAGGCCCAAGCGCAGGCCCTGTGCATGCTGACCCGGGATTTCGCCCGGGGCTACCGGGCCTTCGTGGAGCGCCGCCGCCCGGTGTTTGAGGGGGACTAGTGGAGCGGGACCATCTCCTGTGGCCCTTCTTCGAGGATTCTCATCGCCGCTTGGCGGAGGAGCTGGCGGGGTGGGCCCGGGAGGCGTTGGAGCCCCTTGGGGAGCGGGAGGAGGAAGACCCGGAGGGGGTTGCCCGGGAGGTGGTGCGCCGGTTAGGGGAGGCGGGGTGGCTGCGGTACTGCGTGCCTGAGCGGTATGGTGGGGCCTTACCGGGTCTAGAGGTACGGAGTCTGTGCCTGGTTCGGGAGATCCTGGCGGAGTACTCCGAGCTTGCGGACTTCGCCTTCGCCATGCAGGGGCTTGGGAGTGCTCCGATCACCCTGTTTGGGCGTGAGGACTTGCGGGAGCGCTACCTGCCGGAGGTGTGCCGTGGGCGGTGGGTTGCGGCGTTTGCGCTGTCTGAGCCTCAGGCGGGGTCGGACGTGGGGGGGATTGCGAGCTCGGCGCGGCGGGTGGATGGGGGGTACGTGCTGGAGGGGGTGAAGACGTGGATCTCTAATGCGGGGGTGGCGGACTTTTACGTGGTGTTTGCGCGGACGGGGGGAGCTGGGAAGGAGGGGCTCAGCGCCTTTGTGGTAGACGCGGGGAATCCGGGGCTCGTGGTGAGCGAGCGGATCCGGGTGCTGAGTCCTCACCCGCTTGGGACCCTCACCCTGCGCGAGTGCTGGGTTCCCGAGGGCCAGCGGGTGGGGGAGGAAGGACAAGGGTATGAGGTGGCGATGCGGACCCTGGATGTGTTCCGGACCACGGTGGGTGCGGCGGCGGTGGGGTTTGCGCGGCGGGCGTTGCGGGAGGCGGTGCGGTACGTGGAGGGGCGGGTGGCGTTTGGGCAGGTGCTGAGTCGGTTTCAGCTGGTGCGGGAGAAGCTGGCTCAGATGGCGTTGGAGGTGGATGCGGGCGCGCTCTTGGTATACCGGGCTGCGTGGGCGGTGGACCGGCTGGGGCGGAGGGGGACCCGGGAGGCGGCGATGGCGAAGCTGTACGCCACGGAGGCGGCCCAGCGGGTGGTGGACCAGGCGGTGCAGCTCTTGGGTGCTCGGGGGGTGGTGTGGGAGAGTCCCGTGGCGCGGCTGTACCGGGCGGTGCGGGCCCTGCGCATCTACGAGGGGACCTCGGAGATCCAGACCCTCATCGTGGCCCGGGAGGTCCTGCGGTCCGCGGAGTAGGGGAGGCGGTGGTGGCGGTTCGGTCGGGACAGGCGAAGAGGACGGAGGTGCGGCCGTGGTGGAGCCTGCGGTAGAGGTGCGGCGCGAGGAAGGCGCATGTTGGCTGGTGCTCAACCGCCCGCCCCATAACATCCTCACCATCGCCAGCATGCAGGAGCTCTCAAGCAAGGTGCGGGAGGCGAGTGCGGATCCCGCGGTCCGGGTGCTGGTCCTGGCCGCCCGCGGCCGGTCCTTCTGTGCGGGCGTGGATGTGGCGGAGCACACCGCGGAGAAGGTCCACGAGATGATCCGGGCCTTCCACGACCTCTGCCGGACCCTGGTGTGGACGGACGTTCCCACGGTCGCCGCGGTCGGAGGGCCGGCCTTGGGCGGAGGGTGCGAGCTGGTGGCCCTCTGTGACGTGGTGGTGGCCGCGGAGACCGCCACCTTCGGGCAACCGGAGATCCGGGTGGGCGTGTTCCCGCCCGTGGCCGCGGCCGCCTTCCCCTTCCTCCTCGGCAAGCCCGGGATTGCCCCGCTGCTCACGGGAGAGGTGATTCCGGCGCGGCGGGCGTGGGAGTTGGGGCTGGTCACGGACGTGGTCCCCCAAGACCAGCTGGAGGAGGGGGTCCGGAAGGTGGTGGATCAGCTCCGCGGCCACAGCGGGGCGGTCCTCCGGCTCACCAAGCGGGCAACCGCCGCCTCCTTCCGGCGGCGGTTCGAGGAGGCGGTGCAGGAGGCGGAGCGGATCTACCTGGAGGAGCTGATGGCCACCGCGGACGCCCATGAGGGGTTGCGGGCGTTTCTTGAGAAGCGCGCGCCGGCGTGGCAACACCGCTAAGAAAGGGGGGAGTTCGATGGGGGTGCCGCGGGCACGTACCGCGAGCAGGGAGGATCTGGCGCCACAGGCCCTGCGGGTCCTCCTGGACGCCCTGGAGCGGGCGGGAGAGCCGGCCATGGTGGTGGACAGCCACCAACGGGTGATCCTGTGGAACCAGGCGGCGGAGAAGCTGCTGGGGTGGTCCAAGAAGGAGGTGGTGGGCAAGCCGTGCTACCGGGTGGTGGCGGGCCATGAACCGTCCGGTCACCTGGTGTGCTGCCCCTCATGCCCTGAGTTCGCCATGGCGCGGGCGGGGGAGCCCATCCCGCCGCGGGACGTGTGTTATCGGAGCCGGGACGGGCAGTACGTCTGGGTGAACACCAGCACCCTGGTCGTGAGGCTGGGGCCGACTGACCGGGACCAGGTGCTCGTCCACCTGTTTCGGGACGTGACCCGGCAGCACCGGGTGGAGGAGCTCGTGGACCTGCTGGCGGAACGGGAGGGGTTGGCCCCTTCCGCGCCGGCTTTGGGCCAGCCCCTCACCCGCCGGGAGCAGGAGATCCTGGGCCTGCTGGCTCAGGGCCTCAACACCGGGGTGATCGCCCGCACCCTGATGCTCTCCAGGGCCACCGTGCGCAACCACGTGCAGAACCTCCTCCGGAAGCTGGGCGCCCATACCCGGGCGGAGGCGGTCGCCAAGGCGATCCAGCGGGGGCTGCTCCCCCGGCAACCGCCCAAGGCCGGGTAGTGCAATCGCACCAAAAAATTAGTGCGTTCCGCGCATTGCGGGCCCCGGCTTTCCGCGGTACGGAGTTGACTGACCGGTTGGATAAAAAAGCGGCGGCTATGGAAGAGCTGGAGCGCATCTTCGACGACCTGCGGGCCCTCGTGGAGGACCCCTCCTTCCCCGCGGTGCGGCGGTGGCTGGATCGCAACCCCGAGGGCAAGGTGGTGGGCTCCTTCCAGGTGTTCTTCCCCGAGGAGATCGCCCACGCCGCGGGCATGTTGCCCATCAAGATCGCGGGGGCGGGCGGGACCGTGCAGATCCGGCAGGCAGACGCCCGCATCGCCGCCTTCGTCTGCTCCATCGTGCGGAGCTCCTTAGAGCTGGCCCTCTCCGGCCAGCTGGACTTCCTCAGCGTCATGGTGGTCCCCAACATCTGCGATGCGGCACGGAACGCGTGCGGGGTGTGGGTCCGGAACTTCCCCCACCTCCGGGTCGAAACCCTCTACCACCCCCACAACGCCGCCTCCGCCTACGCGGTGGACTACCTCACGGGAGAGTACCGGCGGATCGGGCGGGTTCTGGAAGAAGTGGCCGGTCGGGCCATCACGGAGGACGCCCTGCGGCGGAGCATCGCCCTCTTCAACGAGAACCGGCGCCTGTTGCGGGAGGTCTACCGGGTCAAGCGGGAGACGCCCTGGCTGCTGAGTGCGGTGGAAGGCTACCTCCTGGTGCGGTCCGCGGGCCTCATGCCCCGGGAGGAGCACAACGCCCTGCTGCGTCGGGTGCTGGAGCTCCTGCCCCACCGGCCCGCGAAGAAGCAGGACCGCATCCGGGTGGTGTTCGAGGGCGGGTTCTGCGAGCAGCCGCCCCTCGATCTGCTGGCCGTCCTCCAGAACGCGTGCTACATCGTGGACGACGACCTCATGATCGGCCTGCGGTGGATCACGGAGGATGTGCCGCTGGAGGGGGATCCCTGGCGGAATCTGGCCGACAGCTACCTGAACCGCAGCAGCTACAGCCCGGTGCAGCGGGACCCCCGAAAGCCCAAGGCCGAGATGCTCCTCCGCCGCATCCGGGAATCCGGTGCGGAGGCCGCGATCGTGGCCGCCGCGAAGATGTGCGAACCCGGCCTTGAGGAGCAGGTGAATTACGCGCGGGCGCTGGAGGCCGCTGGGATCCCGCACCTCGTGCTCGAATTCGAGGAGACCACGACGGTCTTCGAGCAGATCGGCATGGAAGTGGAGACCTTTGCGGAGTCGCTCCTGTTCCAGTTCGCGTGAGGGGGTGTTACGGTGAGCGTGCAAACGGATGAGATCCTGGGCGTGACCCGCCGGGAAGGCCGCCGGCTCATGGACCTGTGGTGGCAGGAGATGACGCAGGCGGCGGAGGACGGACGGCCGACCGCGTACGTGTTCGTCATGGCGCCTATTTCGGAACTCCTGTTCACCTTCGATTTCGTCATCAACATGCCCGAGATCACCTCCCTGCAGACCGCCATCAAGGGGCAGTCCCGGACCTACATCCAGCTGGCGGAAGACTACGGGTACTCGCCGGACATCTGCGGTTACGTGAAGGCGGATGTGGGGGTCCAGCTCAAGCAGGGGGAGCACCCGTACGGCAAGGTGCCCCGTCCGTCCTTGGTCCTCACGAACAACGTCTGCAACACGTACATCAAGTGGTCGGAGATCTGGGAGCACCTCTACGGCTGCCCCGTGTTTACCCTGGACCTGCCCGGCTGGCGGGGGCCCCGGACCGTGGATCCGCAGCATCCGGACTTCCACAAGACCCTCGAGAATGACACCCGGTACGTCCTCGGGCAGCTGCGGGAACTCATCGCCCTCTGCGAGCAGGTGACGGGCAGGCGGTTTGACCTCGACCGGTTTCGGGCACACCTGGCGGAGGCCAACCGGATGGCGCAGCTGTACAACGCTGTATGTGATGCCAACCGGCACGTCCCGGCGCCCTTCAACGCGGCCCTGGAAGGGGTCACCTATCAGGGGATCGCGAACCTCTACCGGGGCAGGCCGGAGGGCGTCCAGTTCTTCGAGTGGGCCCTGGAGGAGATGCGGGAGCGGGTCCGCTTGGGGATGGCCGCGGTCCCCGATGAGCGCTTCCGCCTCGTCCTCGTCGGGACCGCCTGCTACAGCCACTTCCGGCGGTTCGTGGAGCTCTTCAGCAGCTGGGGCGGGGTGTTCGTGCACAGCTCCTACATGGTGTTCGCGGGGGGCGGGTTCCGCCCGGACTTCGCCTACGACCTGAGTCGGCCTCTAGAGAGCTACGCGGAGCAGATGGTGCTGTCCACGTACTGGGGGTGGACGGGGGCCATGTTCTACCAGCAGGACTGGCTGGACTGGGTGGTCCGGGAGTGGCGGGCGGACGGGATCTGCTTCCACGGGGTGAAGAGCTGCCGGACCACCAGCACGGGGCTTCCGGACGTGCGGGAGTGGATGCGGGTCCAGCGCAATGTGCCGGGCCTGTTCATCCAGTCGGACCTCGTGGATCCGCGGCTGTGGGCGGACGCGCAGATCAAGAACCGGGTGGACGCCTTCTTCGAGGCCCTCGCGGCCCATAAGGCGGCAACGGGGAGGTGAAGGCAGCATGTGGGGTGCACGGAAGGTCGTCGCGGGTGTGGACGTCGGGAGCACCCAGACCAAGGCCGTCATCATGAGTCCGGACCGGGTGATCCTGGGCCGGGCCCTGGTGGACACGGGGGCCCGTCTCAACGAAGCGGCCCGGGCCGCCTTCGAGGCGGCCTTGCAGGAGGCGGGCCTGTCCGAGGAGGACGTGGCGTACACCGTCGGCACGGGGTACGGGCGGTTCAAGGTGGAGTTCGGCGACACCCAGGTCACGGAGATCAGCTGTCACGCCCGGGGTGCGGTGTTCCTCTTCCCCAACACCCGCACGGTCCTCGACATCGGCGGGCAGGACACCAAGGCGATCCGTGTTGGGCCGAACGGCGAGGTGCTGGACTTCTGCATGAACGACAAGTGTTCCGCGGGGACGGGCCGATTTCTCGGAGCCGCGAGCGCGGCCCTGGAGATCCCGCTCGGGGAGCTGGGCGCGCTGGCCCTGGCGGCCCGGAACCCGGTGCCCATCACCACCACCTGCACCGTGTTCGCGGAGTCGGAGATCCTTGGGTGGCTCGCCCGGGGGCGGAAGGTGGAGGACATCCTGATGGGGGTGCACGCGGCGATCGCGTCCCGCAGCCTGGGGCTGCTGCGGCGGGTCGGGATCGAACCCGAGCTGACCTTCACGGGCGGTGTCAGCCGAAATCAGGCCATGGTGAAGCTCATCCGGGACCTGGCGGGGGTTCCCGTGAACGTGAGCGAGGAGTCCCACTACTGCGGGGCCATCGGAGCCGCCCTGTTCGCCCTGGACCACGTGCTCATGGGCGAGGAGGAGGCGGCTGTGGCCATGGCCGGGAGCGGGAGGGAAGGAGATGGTGGTCGCAGGCATTGACGTCGGCGCGACGTACACGAAGGCGGTCCTGGTGGCGGACGGAACCGTCGCGGGCCGGGCCATCCTGCCGACGGGGTTTCACTTCGCCCGCGCCGCAGAACGGGCCCTCCAGGCGGCCCTGGAGGCCGCCGGGCTGGGCCGGAAGGATGTGGCATACGTGGCGACCACGGGCTACGGCCGGCACATGGTGCCGTTTCGGGATCTCGCGGTCACGGACCTCACGGCCCAGGCCTGGGCGGTCCACGGGATGTACCCCCAGGCCCGCACCATCCTGGACATCGGGGGACAGAACGTGAAGGCCATCCGGGTGGACGAACGGGGCCGGGTCCGGGCCTTTCGGCTCAACGACAAGTGCGCAGCCGGAAGCGGCGCGTTCCTGGAGAAGACTATGCGGTACATGGGATACACGCCTGCCGACATCGCCCGTTTGGCAGAGGCCGCGAAGGAGCCGGCGGTCGTGAGCAGCGTGTGCGCGGTCTTCGCGGAGAGCGAGGTCATCAACCACCTGGTGGCCGGCCGGAGCCCTGAAGATGTATGCGCGGGGGCCATCGTCGCCCTCGCGGAGCGGGCCGGGCAGCTGGTGAAGCGGTTACGGGGAGAACCCGAATACGTGCTCACCGGGGGGCTGGTCCGGGTTCCCCTCATGCGCCGCTGCCTGGAGCAGAACCTGAAGGTCACCTTCCTGGTCCCGCCCGACGAGGAAGGGGTGTACGTGGCGGCCCTGGGTGCGGCCCAGCTGGCACAGGAACGGCTGCGGCGGCTGCAGATGCCGGTGACCGCCTAGGGGGAGGGAGGCCGATGAACGAAGAGGTAAAGGCGATCGACTTCATGTACTACGTGGCCACCCCGGAGTTCATCGCCCGGTGGAACAAGGCCAAGGAGGGGGAGCTGGTGTGCCGCATGGAACGGGCCATCGGCGGCAGCCTTCCCAGCTTCCCCACGATCGAGGCCATGCTGGAGGCCATGGACGAGGCCGGCGTGGAGAAGGTCTTCATCACCCAGTGTAAGATGTGGTCCTACCGGAACCACTGGATGTACATGGACACCCAGCTGGAAGAGGTCTTGCAGTACACCACCCGCTACCCGGACCGGTTCGTGGGGCTCGCGGGCTACAACCCCTACCGGATCACGGAGAGCCTGGCGGAGATCGAGCGGGCCGTCCGGCAGTACGGCTTCCGGGGCGTGTACGTGCACATCTACGGATTCGACATCCCCCTCCATGACCGCCGGATGTACCCTCTGTACGCGAAGTGCGTGGAGCTCGACATCCCCGTCTCCATGCAGGTGGGGCACGTGCTGGAAGGGCAGCCGTCCGAGCACGGCCGCCCCATCTACCTGGACCGGATCCTCTGCGACTTCCCCACCCTCAAGGTCATCGGCGCGCACACGGGCTGGCCGTGGGTGGAGGAGCTGATCTCCGTGTGCTACAAGTGGGACACCGTGTGGATCGGGATCGACGCCTGGATGCCCAAGTACCTGAAGCCGGAGCTGGTGCGGTTCATGAACAGCCGTCTCGGCATGGACCGCTGCCTGTGGGGGACGAACGGGCTCCCGTGGAAGGAGAGCCTCCAGCAGCTTCGGGAGCTCGGCCTGAAGCCGGAGGTGTACCGGAAGGTGGTGCGGGACAACGCGGTGGAGCTCTTCAAGCTGGATACCCCGGTCGGGGTGCGGTAGGGAAGTACAGGAGGTCCGCCATGGAGTTCCGGGATCGGGTGGCGCTGGTGGCGGGCGGGGCCAGTGGGATTGGCCGGGCTACGTGCCTTGGGTTCGCCGCGGGTGGGGCTTGGGTGGCGGTGGCGGACATCAACGCGGAGGGGGCAGAGGCGGTGGCCGAGGAGATCCGGCGGGCAGAAGGGCAGGCCCTGGCGGTCCCCATGGACGTCACGGACCGGACCAGTGTGGAGGCCGGGGTGCAGCGGGTCCTGGAGGCGTGGGGGCGCATCGACATCCTAGTGAACGCCGCGGGGTGGGACCGCATCGTGCCCTTCTTGGAGAGCACCGAGGAGCTGTGGGACCGGATCCTCGCCATCAACTTCCGGGGAGTGCTCAACACCTGCCATGTGGTCCTCCCCCATATGGTGGCCCGAGGGGGCGGTGTGGTGGTGAACATCAGCTCGGATGCGGGCCGGGTGGGCTCCAGCGGAGAGGCGGTGTACTCGGGGGCCAAGGGGGCCGTGATCGCCTTCAGCAAGGCCTTGGCGCGGGAGGTGGCCCGCCACAACATCCGGGTGAACGTGGTGGCGCCGGGGATTACGGACACGCCGCTTTTGCGCTCCATCATCGAGGCGGGCAACGAGAAGCTGATCGATGCGATCGTCCGAAGCACGCCCCTCCGGCGGATGGCCCGGCCGGAGGAGGTGGCGGAGGCGGTGCTGTTCTTGGCCTCCGATCGCGCCTCCTTCATCACGGGCCAGACCCTCAGCGTGAGCGGCGGGCTCACGATGGTGTAGCATGCGGTCGACGGAAGAGCTGGTCGCGGAGCACCAGACGATCCTCGGGGTCCTGAACGGCCTGGAGGCCCACCTGAGCGCGGTGGCTTTCGGGGAGCCGCTGGATCCCGCGTACCTGCGGGACGTGGTGGTGTTCTGCCAGGGGTTTGTGGACCGTTGCCACCACGGGAAGGAGGAGCACTGCCTATTTCCCTGCTTGGAGCGGTTGGGCATTCCCCGGGAGGGCGGTCCCATCGGGGTGATGCTGGCCGAGCACGAGATGGGCCGCCAGCTGGTCCGTCGGATCGCGGAAGCCGTGAGCCGCTACGAGGCGGGTGGAGCGCAGCCGGAGGACGTAACGGACCTGGCGTGGCAGTACGTCGAGCTTCTGAAAGCCCACATCGCCAAGGAGAACGAGATCCTGTTCCCCATGGGGGAGGCGGTGCTGACGGGCACGGAGGATACAGAGGTGGGCCGGTGCTATGATGGCGTCGAGGAATCCCAGGAGCCGGGGACGCACGAGCAGCTCGTGCGGCTGGCTGAACGCCTTCGGGGGAGATGAAGCAAAAGAGCGCTTCCGCGATCCTGGAGCCCCACGTAACGGCCCTGGAGGAGGCCCTTTCTCCCAAGCAGGCCGAGCTCCTCCGGTGCACCTACCAGGTCCTGGCGGAGCACGGGCTGCGGCAGATGACCCTCCGGCGGGTGGCGGAGCGGGCGGGCGTCAATAAGGGACTTCTTCTCTACTACTTCGGCAACAAAGAGAACCTCGTCCTCTCCGCCATGCGGTGGGTCCTGGCCCGGGTGGGCCGCCGCATCTTGAGCGCGGTGAGCCAGGCGGGAGGGGCGGAGGAAAAGATTCGGGCCACCATCGACGCCATCTTCGTGGACCCCAAGGCCAACCGGGACTTCTACCTGGTGTATTTGGACCTGGTGACCACCGCGGCCCGCCAGCATCGGTTCCAGGAGCTCAGCACCACCTTCCGGAACATCGTGGACGCCGTGTACGCCTACATCATCGAGGAGGGGGTACGGGAGGGGGCCTTCCGGGTGCAGGACGTGCAGGAGGCGGCCTCCGTGGTGCGGGCCTTGGTCGACGGGCTCTTCCTGCAGTGGCTTCACGAGCCCGACCTGGAGGCCACGCACGCCCTGGTGCGGGAACGGTGCAAGCAGGCCGTCTTCTCCTACCTCCGGGGCCGATAGGGGAGGCGGTGACGGATGGACCTGGTCGCATCGTGGATGCGCCGCCTTCAGGAGCGCCTTCGGGGGGAGGAGCTGCGGATCCGTGATGCTCGGGTCGGGGTGTTCTACACGGCGGTCGCCCTCTCCACCGGCCACGTGGGCGTTGCCTTCACGCCCCGGGGGTTAGCGGACACCGTCTGCTGTCCCCGGTCCGCGGCAGCAGCACCTCCGGCAGGCCGCCTCTGCGGGCAGGACGCGTGGGCCATCGCCGCCTACGCCCTCTCCCCGGTCCCTCTGCGTCGGGCGGTGGGTGTTGCAACCCTCAACGCCCTGTCCGCCCTCGCGGTGGAGCGGTATGGGGTTCCGGGAGGGACGCTGGTGCCGGGCCTCGACGCCCTCCAGGCGGCGGGAGTGGTCCAGGAGGACCGGGTTACCCTCGTCGGGGCCTTTGTGCCCTTCCTCAAAACCCTTAAGGGGAACGTGGCCCGTCTCTGGGTCATCGACCGTCACCCCGAGGCGCTGCGGGAAGAGGAACGACCCCTGTGGTGCCCGCCTGAGCGGGCCGCAGGGGCCCTCAGGGAGGCTACGGTGGTGGTGATCACCGGATCCGCCCTGGTGGAGGGAGGGCTCGATGAGCTGCTGGAGGCCAGCCGCGGGGCCCGCCGGGTGGTCCTGGCAGGCCCTACAGCGCCCCTCTGGCCCGACCCGTTCTTTGCCCGAGGCGTGCACATCCTCGGCGGCATCCGGGTTCTGGACGGGGAGCGGCTGTTGCGGATCGTCGGGGAGGGAGGATCAGGGTACTTCTTCCAGGAGGCCGCGGAGAAGGCCTGCACGGTTCGGGAGGGCCTGTAGCCCTGCTCAGGAGGCTGCCTGCTGCTCCTGCCGGAGGGCTTCCCGCAGCCGGTAGCGCTGTACCTTGCCCGTGGAGGTCCGGGGGAGCTCCGGGACGAACCGGATCCACCGCGGGTGCTTAAATCGAGGAAGCCGGCTGCGGGCGAACTCCTGGAGCTCCTGCTCGAGCGCGCGGGAGGGGACGTAGCCGGAGCGGAGGACCACGAAGGCCATGGGTTTCTCGAGCCCCAGCTCGTCCGGGGCGCCCACCACCGCGCACTCGGCGACCGCGGGATGTTCCAGAAGGACCCCCTCGACCTCCAGGGGAGAGACCCACAGGCCCCCGGGTTTGAGCAGGTCGTCGGCCCGCCCCATGTAGTAGTGGAAGCCCTCGTCGTCCCGGAAGAAGAGGTCTCCGGTGATGAACCACTCGCCCCGCAGGCTTTCCTTGGTCTTCCGGTGGTCACGCCAGTATCCTGCGAAGATCCCGTCGTTCTTGACCCACAGGACCCCGACCTGTCCCGGGGCCACCTCCCGTTCCTCCTCGTCCACCAACCGCCCCTCGAACCCCGGCAGCAGCACCCCGCTACTGCCGGGCTTCAGCCGCTTGGGGGTGTTGGAGAGGTAGATGGCGCCCACCTCCGTACTGCCCACGCCGTCCAGGATGGGGATCCGGAAGCGCTCCCACCACCGCTGGAACACCGCCTTCGGGAGGGCCTCGCCCGCGGAGACGCAGCACCGCAGGAAGGACAGGTCGCACCGACGGCCGGAGCGGTGGAGGTACTCGAGGAGGGCGGCGTAAAAGGACGGGACGCTGTAGAAGACCGTGGGTCGGTACGCCTCCAGCAGGTCCAGGACGGCGTGCGGCTCGGGGCGGTGAGGGTTCAGCACCACCTGGGCTCCGTAGAGGAAAGGACCGTCCAGGGAGTTGTTGCGTCCGTACGAGAAGTAGAGCTTGGAGGTGGAGTAGACCCTGTCCTGCGGGCCCAGCTCCACCACCTCCCGACAGTGGGGCGGCATGAAGTACAGGAGGTCGTGGTGGAGGTGGACCACGGCCTTCGGCCGGCCCGTGGTCCCGGAGCTGTACATCCAGAACGCCATATCATCCGGAGCGGTGGGTTCCGGCTCGAGCTCACTTGACGCCCGACGGAGCAGGTCGTCCCAGGCGAGCTCCTCTCCCTGTGGTTCCCCCACCACCACCCGGCATCTTAGGGAGGCCAGCGGAAGCTCCCGAAAGCGCGCCGCGACACCCTCATGCACCACCGCCACCTTCGCCCGGCTGTGCGCGAGGAAGTACCGGTAGTCCTCGGAGGTGGCCAAGGTGGTGAGCAGGACCGGAACCGCACCGATCTTCAGCGCTCCGAAGTAGGCGGCGTAGAAGGCGGGGCAGTCCGGCAGGCAGAGGGCCACCCGGTCCTCCGGCTCCACCCCCAGGCGGCGGAAGGCGTTACCGGCCCGGTTGGCCTGGTCCAGCAAAGTCCGGAAGGAGACGGCCTCCTCCCCGTAGAGGAGCACCACCCGGTCCCCGCGGCCCTCCTCCACGTGCCGGTCCAGCAGGAAGGTGGCCAGGTTGAAGGGCGTCCCGGGACCGGCGATGTTCCGGAATCCAAGGTCCATCCCGCACACCTCCGGCACGCCCAGCACATGGGAAAGGAAGGCCTCCGTCAATGCGCTCGATGCATCAAGGAGCTAATGCATCGGGTGGAGGTGCGGTGGGGGCGGATGCCTCCACCACGGAGCGCACGAGGGAGGCCAGGTGGTGCAGGGCGGGGTGGGACGTGCGCTGCATCACCCGTTCCCGAAAGACGGGGATCCACCCGCGGAGGTGGTCCCGGATGAAGGCCGCGCGGGCCTCCGCACACACGCGGGCCTGTTCCGCGTTCCCCACGAGGTGCGCGCGGGCCTCCAGGAGGCACACAAGGGCGAGGAACTCCAGCTCCGCGCTCAGGTGGTCAGGCCGCTCTCCGCGCGCCTCAAACCCGAAGGCCCGGTAGAACCCCGCCACGTCCGCGAGCTGGTGCAGGTTCGGGCCCCCGAAGGGGCCGGAGGGAGCGTCCGTGGAGGCCTCGTACGGCGGTACCTCTCCCCGGACGAACAGCCGGACGTACTCGGATCGGTAGCCTTCCGGATCCCGCTCCGCGTGGTCCCGGAAGGCCCGCAGGTGCTCCACGGGCTCCGCGACGCCCATCCGTTCGAGGACCTCCTGCAGTCGGTCCAGGGATTCCCGTGGGAGATCGCCCTCCGACCGGGGTGCAAACAACCGGGCCAGGTCTCCGCAGGCGAGCGCCTGGAGCAGGAGTTGTTCCGGGTTCATGGCGCGAGCCGCAGCCGGTTGAGAAGGGTGATGGACTTGCGGGCCCCTCGATCGCCCTGCGCTCCCTGCCACACCGCGAAGGCCACCGCGTAGGTGCCGCCCGGGACCAGGGAGACCTCCCGGGGGTCGGAGGCCCGCAGGGGCTTGCCCAGCACCACCCTCCACCACCCCTCCCTCCAAACACCCTTTCCCACGGCGTCCTGGGTGGGCAGCTGCTCCAGGGTGCCGGCGCCCTGGGCGACGAGCTTTTCCACGGGGCTGGCCTTGCGGGGCTGGGAGAGCGGGTTGCCCACGTACCACCCGGGCAGCCACTCCCGGGCTTCAGGCGGGTAAGCTTCTGGGAGTCGGGGCGGGTGCGGCACGCCCACGAGCGGCGGGTAGAAGTCGAAGGCCACGTTGGGGAAGGCGGTCTCCAGGTCCTGGAAGCCCGCGTCGAGGTCCAGTTGCCAGTCCGCCCGCCAGTGCAGGACCGTGGCCGGGGTCTTCGGGGTCCCCATCATCCACTCCGTACTGCCCGCGCCGGCGGGCAGCAGCATGACCCCACACCCGTCCTTGAACTCCCGGGTCTTCACCGTGCGCCCGTCGGGTCGCGGGTCCCGCCACTCGAGGAGGAACGCGATCCGCTCCCCGTCGTGCATCGACCGCACCCGTACGGAAGAGACCGAGGGCCGCATCCGGAACGGGTGTGCCATGGCCTGGCCGAGGAGACTGACTTCTGCCACAGGCGCCCTCCTCCACGCCGCGGCGTCCGGGTCGAGAGGTAATGGCGGTGGAATCCGTACGGAGCGCACCTCCGGCTGCGGTGTCGGCTGGCTGCGCGCGGGCGCCGGGACGGCCAGGGCGCCCAGAGCCGCGAGTCCTGCCAAGGCTTCCCGCCGGCTGATCCTCCGTCCTTCCATGGCCCACCTCACGTCACGTTGTACCGGTACACCCGGTGCTGCGGGTCGTACGCCGGCCGCACCATGGTCGGCTCCCGGAGCGGCACCCGCACCACCTCCTCCCCCCGCTCGTCGTAGCCGTAGGCGTAGCCCCGGGCCACCCGGAACCGGTGCACGATGCGGTCCGTGGACACCGCGAGCAACAGCACGCCCCGGAGCTCCTCGTCCTTGCCCTCCATGGCCTGCCGGTAGGTCCGGATGGCGTGTTCGACCCCGGGCCCGAAGAGCATCTGCAGGAAGCGCAGGTTGCCCACGTGCACGGGCGGGATGTAGTAGACGTTCGCCTCCAGGCCCAGCTGCGGCAGCAGGGGCAGGGCCACCTTCCGCACGTGGACCAGGAAGTCCACGGGGTTGTCGGGCCGCGCCCGGTCTGGGGTGCTGAGGAATCCGAAGGTGCGGATCTTGCCGATGCAGTTCCGCATGCACCGGGGCTGGACGCCCCGCTCCACCGCGGGGAAGCACAGCACGCACTTCTCCGAAACCCGGGTGGTGTGGTTGTAGAACACCTTCTTGAAGGGGCAGTTCTTCACGCACTCCCGGTAGCCCCGGCACCGCTGCTGGTCCAGCAGGACGATCCCGTCCTCCGGCCGCTTGTAGATGGCCGTCCGCGG
>FWWM01003027.1_pt1 | contig 21049 bp, 20 predicted proteins | sample 2228351 | NCBI WGS metagenome assembly FWWM01 (sample SAMEA103939774, study PRJEB20133) | metagenome
CCACGAATAGACTTAATCACTATCGGCAGGCTCGGATTGAGAACAGACTGATGCCCAAGCTGTGCTTTAGTAATCTTTAAGTTGCTAATGGCTGACCACGAGTTATTTTTAATTTCTAACACTACTTGATTTGATTTTTGTTTCATAACTAAGCAACCCTTCACCACAAGCGGTCCTGCAGATGCAAGATGTCCTACAGAAGGGGGGTTGGTAGCAGCCCCTGTTGGAGGCATAGTGGAGCGAAATACTGTTGGCACTGTAGCCGTCATTGCGTAAATGACGACTATCAGGCTCAAAAGTATCAATGCGCCTATCACCCAAGCTATCTTGTGTGCTAATTTACTCGCTGACTCACCTTGCATCGGCATGATTGATATTCTACCCTCTCCAAATAGAGAATGAAGAACTATTATCGTGTGGGGCGGGGGAGGGGTCTCGGCAAAGGATAACTACCTCCACTACCTCCACATTGACAACATGTCATACAAGTACCATTAAGGTTAAGGGTGCTACCTATGCCTATAGGGATACCAAAAATGCGTGTCCAAAGTCCTCCACGAACGACGATATCATACTGTGGTACACAGCAATCCTGCACAGCTTGTACATTACAGTTGTTTCGCTCTACCGTGCCAATAGATACCCAAGCAACACACGAATGAGTACAACCCACCAAACATCCTGTAATTGGATCACACACGGCATTTACGCTAACAATAACCTCTCCAACCTTCCATCCCCATCCAAAGAAGTTTCTAGCCTCCCAGTGCTCACAAGTAAGTCCGAAACCCTGAGTAATATAAAATGATTCTGATAGTATCGAATTATATAAGCAACGCTCTTGATTAGCAATCACCAATGTTTGAATACACATATCGTTCGGCAGCTGCCACTCCACTCGAAACCACAAAGTTGCTTCCTCCGCAAGGGCACGAATTCGGTTCATATAAGTATTGTACTCTTCTGACTGAACAAGATCCGGAAAGTCAGAAGCCCTTTGAAGTCTTAAACTTTCTGGTTCTGTTAATTCTCCAGAGAGCATCCATACATTGACGGGATTTGTCATCTCTGATAAAATTTGTTGCCTATTATAGTTATCTGATATTTCTCCTTGTTCAATTACCCCTGTACATAGAGCAACATAGCCATAATGGCTATTCCATAAATTTATTGATACATTTAATTCGGATAATGAAGATTGAGATGATGCTGACATGCAACATCCAGACAGTAGAGCTAACCATACCATAAAACGGTACAAATTAGCTTGAGCCAGCGCAATGTAGATTGCACATAAGCTGAAGTAGCCTCGCCATGCCGATGAATTTGTTGCCCAATATGTCAGTAGAGTCGAGACAGCTATCAACCATCGCTTTTTGCGCCCCATCAATAAGTGGCGAACACCGCGACCATCCAACCGCCACCTAAGCGCAGGGAGATTACCCCCCCGCGCTTCCTGTGTCGTCAGTAAACTCTTCCTCACTGCGTTCAGTGCCTTCATCGTCCATCCCTCCAACTTCAGGGGCATTTTCCCCTGCTACCCTATTAAACGATTCAGAAGCCCGTTTCGATGGGTCATACCCGAAAAACTCCACAAATCGCTCCCGCACATCGGGCAGATAACTGCGCAAAGTGTTGGGGTTCCGCCCCAAAAGACGCGCCGTCTCCTCCCACGAATACCCTTGCAAGCGCAACTGGAGCATTTCGCGTAGACCCTCAGGCAACGAATCAAGAAAGGCTTGCGCATCTATCTCGCCCTGAATCTGCTCCTCCATCTCTACAGAGGCAACCCCTTCGGACAGCTCTTCCCACGAGATTTGCACCACCCGCCCCGCACGCCGCGCCTCATCGATTACTAGCGCCCACAACTTGTCCCGACACCAGTTCCAAGCGTGGCGGGGGTCAGGGTGTTGCCACGGGTAGTGCCGGAAGCGGTCGTGGAAGGCACGGAGGCACTCCATCGCGAGGTCGGCGGCGGTGTGGGCGTCGGGCATAAGCCGACTTGCCCGCTGATACAGATGCTCCATCCAGTCTTTCTCTGTCCACTCGGAGGGTTCCTTTGAGGAGCGCATCGGTGCGTCCTCCTGCAGGGGATTGATTCGGGTAGGGGCGTGTGATTCCTGCTTTTTCTTTTTGGAGGGGGAAGAAGTATAAAAAAATCGCCGCACGGGGCGAGAGCCGTGCGGCGCATCGTATTTTCCCTCGCGCAGGCATAAGGGGAGAGGACCGAGGCTGAAAACCGTTCGTCAGCCCGCGTGAACGGCATGCAGTCTACTGCTTCGGGCATTAAAGCGAAGTTAAGCCCGCATTAAGGTTCGGTAAAATTTGGGGCGATGCGCATTCTGTTTCTGGAGGCGACGGACAGCACGCAGAGGGTGGCGATTGAGTGGGTTCAGCGGGGTGTGCGCGAGTGGGACGCGGTGTGCGCGGACCATCAGACGGCGGGGCGTGGTCGGCGCGGTACGCATTGGCACGATGAGCCTGGGATGAGCCTGCTCGTTTCTCTCGTGCTGTGGGAGGTGCTGCTGCCCGACCCGCCCGGCTTGCTCGGCATCATGACTGCCCTCGCGACGGCAGAAACGCTGGAACAGTGCTTCCCGCCGTTGAAGATTCGGCTCAAATATCCCAACGATTTAATCTTGCAGGGGCGCAAACTGGGCGGAATCTTGGTGGAGATTGCCGACTCGGTGGCGGTTGTGGGTGTTGGGGTCAATCTGGCACAGCGCGAGTTCCCCAAGCCGCTCGATGAGATAGCGGTTTCGGTCTGGCAGGGATTGCAGGGACAAGGTCATTGGGACGAGGGGCTGGTTTCACGCGAGGGGCGTGCTCGACTGATTGAGGGGATTGGCGCACGCCTGCACGAGCTCACAGTGCAGACGGCTCAGTATGGGTTGCCGATGCTCTATGCGCTTTGGCAGGCGCGTGATGAGACATCCGGTCGCCCCTATCAGGTGCTCGATGTGCCCGGACAGCCTGTCGGGATTGCCCTGCAGGTGGAGCCAGACTTCCGCCTGCGCCTGCGCCTGCCCGACGGCAGGGAGATTTGCACCTATCTGGTGCAGTCGATCACTCGTTGACACAGGACACAACGCCTGTGGGTACAATAGGCTCGGAGGAGCGAGGCGATGAGCATGAAGCAGACACTGAGTGTGGAGGGACAGACCTACACGATTTTCAGCCTTCCAGCGTTGCAAGCGCAAGGTGTCGGCACTATCGAGCGGTTGCCCTTCTCGATACGGGTGCTCTTGGAGAACATGTTGAGACTAACAGAGACACCTGAGGGCAAAGCGATACTGGGCGACGAGGCGGACGCAGTCATTTCCGCGCTTGCGAAGTGGCAAGGGGAGCCAGAGCTGCGCGAAATCCCCTTGATGCCCGCGCGAGTGATTTTGCAGGATTTCACGGGCGTGCCCTGCGTGGTCGATCTCGTCGCGATGCGCAACGCCATTCAGGAGCGTGGGGGCGACCCGCGCAAGATTAACCCCGTTGTGCCCGCCGATCTGGTGATTGACCACTCGGTGCAGGTGGACTACTTTGGCACGGAGTACGCCTTCATCCTGAATGTGGAGAAGGAGTTCGAGCGCAATCGCGAGCGGTATATGCTGTTGCGCTGGGCGCAAGAGGCGTTCGATAACTTCCGCGTGGTGCCGCCCGGCATGGGGATTGTGCATCAAGTGAATCTGGAGTATTTGGGCAGGGTGGTGCAGACGAAGGCGGTCGATGGCGAGATGTGGGCGTTCCCCGATTCACTGGTAGGCACCGATAGCCATACCACGATGATTAACGCGCTTGGGATTTTTGGCTGGGGCGTGGGGGGTATCGAGGCGGAAGCGGTGATGCTGGGTCAGCCCTACTATATGCTCATCCCGCAGGTGGTCGGGGTTAAGCTCATGGGGCAACTGCCCGAAGGCGCGACGGCGACCGACCTCGTGCTGACCGTCACGCAACTCCTGCGCAAGAAGGGCGTGGTGGACAAGTTCGTGGAGTTTTATGGACCCGGCTTGAGCAGTTTGAGCGTGGAAGACCGCGCCACGATTGCCAACATGGCGCCCGAATATGGGGCGACGATGGGCTTTTTCCCTGTGGACGCGCGCACGCTGGACTATCTGCGCTTCACCGGACGCCACGAGAGCCTGGTGCGCCTCGTGGAGGCATATTGTAAGGAGAACGCGCTGTTCCGCACGGATGAGACGCCCGACCCCGAATACTCGGATGTGCTGGAGCTGGATCTGAGCACGGTCGAGCCGAGCTTAGCGGGTCCGAAGCGCCCGCATGACCGTGTGCCCCTGCGCGAGGTCAAAGCGAGCTTCCGCAAGGCGCTCTACACCCCTATTCGCGAGGGAGGCTTCGGGCTAACCGAGCCGGGGGACGACCGCTGGGAGACCGAATCGCCAGCGGAAGGGGCGCCGCCAGAGCGCGAACATGCAGGCGTGCCCGTGCTCATCGATGATGAGGAGGTGTTCCTGCATCACGGCGATGTGGTCATCGCGGCGATTACGAGCTGTACCAACACTTCTAACCCCGCGGTGATGGTCTCAGCAGGACTGCTGGCGAAGAAGGCGGTCGAGCGCGGGTTGACGGTCAAGCCCTATGTGAAGACCAGCCTGGCGCCGGGGAGCCGTGTGGTAACGGACTATCTGTCTGCGTCGGGACTGCTGCCCTATCTGGAGGCGTTGCGCTTCCATGTGGTCGGCTACGGCTGTACCACCTGTATTGGCAACAGTGGACCGCTACCTGAACCCGTCGCGAAGGCGGTGCGCGAGGGCGATTTGGTGGTCGCGGCGGTGCTGTCGGGCAATCGGAACTTCGAGGCGCGTATCAACCCGCTGGTGAAGGCGAACTATTTGGCGTCGCCACCGCTGGTGGTCGCCTATGCGCTCGCCGGCAGAATCGACATCGACCTTTACAACGAGCCGTTGGGATACGACCCGAACGGTCAACCTATCTATCTGCGCGACCTCTGGCCCAGCCCGCAGGAGGTGCGCGAGACGATTGCCCGCTCGGTGCGCTCCGAGATGTTCAAGCATCGCTATGCCAGCGTCTTCGAGGGCGACGAGCATTGGCGCTCGCTTCCCATCCCGCAAACGCAGGTCTATCAGTGGGACCCGAACAGCACCTACATTCAGCGACCGCCCTATTTCGACGGGATGCCTGACACGCCACCGCCACTGGCGGACATCCACAACGCGCGGGTGCTCGCCATCTTTGGCGACAGCATCACCACCGACCACATTTCGCCTGCAGGGAGCATCCCTGTGGACAGCCCAGCGGGGCAGTATCTCATCAGCAAGGGCGTGGAACCGCGCGACTTCAACACTTACGGCTCGCGGCGGGGCAACCATGAGGTGATGATTCGCGGTACCTTCGCGAACATTCGCATCAAGAATCTCCTGCTGCCCGGTGTGGAGGGTGGCTACACCATCGATTGGCTGACGGGCGAGCGCACCACGATTTTTGAGGCGTGCGGGCGCTATCGAGCGCGTGGCATCCCGCTGATTGTGCTGGCGGGCAAAGAGTACGGCTCAGGCAGTTCGCGCGACTGGGCAGCGAAGGGCACAGCATTACTGGGCGTGCGGGCAGTGATTGCCGAGAGCTTCGAGCGCATCCATCGGGGCAATCTCGTCGGCATGGGCGTGCTACCGCTCCAGTTCATGCCCGGCGAGAATGTGCAGACGCTGGGGCTAACAGGCGAAGAGGTGTTCCATATCGAGGGCGTCTCCACGCTGACCCCGCGCAAGACGCTCACAGTGCGTGCCGTCCGACCCGATGGCTCCGAGCGCGTCTTTCAGGTGGTGGCACGGGTGGACACGCCTATTGAGGTGGAGTATTATCGGCACGGTGGTATCCTGCCGATGGTCCTGCGCAAGATGATGGGCGCGTGAGCGCTCAGCGAGCAGGCACTTCGGCGTGGAGCCACCGAAGGAAGGGCAGGTTGACCTGCGTCGGCGCGAGTTCGGCGATGAAATTGGTGTAGGTGATGTGCTCCTGCAGAACCTGCTGGATGGCGTCGAAGTAGCCCTCGCGCGTCTTGACAATCAGCACCACTTCTGGCTCCTGCACGATGTTGCCCTCCCAGCGATAGGCACAGGTAATCGGGAACCAGTTGACGCACACGGCAAGTTGGCGCTCCAGCAAGGTGCGCCCGATGCGTTCCGCCTCGTCTGCACTGTTGAGTGTGATGTAATAGAGCCTCATCTGTGCGCCTCCGTGTGGGATTGTACCGTTCTACTTTATGGGCGAGACGCCCAAGCCACAGAAAGTAGCCCGGGCGTCCCGCCCGTGCTACGCGCCGTTATCCTCATCGCCGATTGCGAGTGTGTCCAGATGTGCTTGCATCTGCTCTGCGAGCCAGTGCGCCTTCTGGTCGTAAGCCATTTTGTCTTTCCATGTGTCGCGCGGGTTCAGCAGTTCGGCAGGCACATCGGGGCACTCGGTGGGCACGGCGAGTCCGAAGATGGGGTCTTGGCGGTAGGGCACGGTGTCGAGCAGACCGCGCATGGCGGCGCGTATCATCGCACGGGTGTAGCGGATAGGGATTCGCGTGCCGACGCCATACGCGCCTCCTGTCCAGCCAGTGTTGACCAGCCACGCCTGTGCTGAATGGCGTTCCAGTCGCTCGCCCAGCATCTGCGCGTAGCGACGCGGATGCATCGGCAGGAAGGGTGCACCGAAACACGCGCTGAAGGTCATCTGCGGCTCGGTGATACCGCGTTCCGTGCCCGCCACCTTTGCCGTGTAGCCCAATAGGAACATGTCCATCGCCTGATCGATGCTCAAACGGCTGATGGGCGGTAGCACACCGAACGCATCGCAGGTGAGGAAGAACAGGTGCTGGGGATGCCCCGCGATGCTGGGGATGACCGCGCCCGCGATATAGTCCAGCGGGTAGGCGGCGCGGGTGTTCTCGGTGACGGAGTCGTCGTTATAGTCGGGCAGGCGCGTTTTGGGGTCGACCACCACATTTTCCACCACGCTGCCGAACCGAATGGCGTCCCAGATTTGGGGTTCATATTCGCGCGAGAGCCGAATACACTTCGCGTAGCATCCGCCTTCGAAGTTGAAGATGCCCTCGTCCGTCCAGCCGTGCTCATCGTCGCCGATGAGTTGGCGTTCGGGGTCGGCAGAGAGCGAGGTCTTGCCCGTGCCGCTCAGCCCGAAAAAGAGCGCGACATCGCCTGCCGTGCCTACATTCGCCGAGCAATGCATCGGGAACACGCCTTGCAATGGCAGAAGGAAGTTCATTACTGTAAAAATCGATTTCTTAATCTCGCCCGCGTAGGCTGTGCCTGCAATCAGCACGATGCGCCGACGAAAATCGAGCGCAATTACCACCTCACTGCGCGTGCCATCGATGGTGGGGTCGGTCTTGAAGCCGGGCGCGGACAGCACGGTAAAACTGGGGCGGAAGTCGCTGAGTTCATGCGCCTCTGGACGAATGAACAACTGCTTCGCGAACAGATTGTGCCACGCATACTCAGTGATGACGCGCACGGGGAGCCGATAGCGCGGGTCTGCCCCTGCGAAGCAGTCCTGCACATAGAGCGGGCGATTGTGCAGATACGCCGTGACGCGCGCGAGCAGCTGCTCAAAGACCGTTGACTCCATCCGTTGATTGATGGGGCCCCAGTCGATGAGCGATTCATATTCTGGGCGGGCGACCACGAATTTATCTTTGGGCGAGCGTCCGGTGTATTTGCCCGTGCGCACCACTAAGGCGCCGTTCGATGCCAATTGTGCCTCGCCACGCAGGAGCGCATGCTCCACCAGCTCAGCGACAGAGAGATTATGATAGAGGGGCGCCGCCTGCCCCAATAAATGCTCAATTTCTGGGTTCTCCACGCTTTGCGCCATTTCGATCTCGGCTAACATCACTCCGTTCCTCCTGCATATCTCCGCTTCGAGCAGAGGGAAGGGTGCTCCCTCTGTTGCCCGCTGCCTCGCGAGCCATCGGTAAGTATACCCTGCGCGGGGTTCACTTCGGCTGTGAATCTCGCATGGAGCGGCCAGCAGAGGGTACAATATTCCCCACAGAGGAGAGGAGGACAGGGATGAAACTGCGATGCAATCGGGAGCAACTGGATGATGCGTTAGGCGTGGTGGCGCAGGCGGCGGCTTCTCGCTCGACTTTGCCGATTCTCAGCCACCTGTATCTGGAGGCGCAGGATGATGGGCTGCGCCTGGTCGGCAGCGACTTGGAGCAGTGGGTCGAGTGCAGAATTCCCGCCATTGTGGGCGAGTCGGGCGCCACGACCGTCAGCGCGAAGTTATTGTCCGATCTGATCGGCTCGCTCGGCACCGAAGAGGTCAATCTGGAGACGGGCGACCGCTACCAGCTTATCCTTGAGGCGGGCGATTCGCGCTACCAGCTGGTGGGTCTGCCCCCTGACCAGTATCCGCCCGTACCTGAACTGGAGAGCGGGACGCAGTTGATGGCGTCCGCCCCGCTCCTGCGCGAGATGATCGATTCGGTCGAGTTTGCTGTTTCGCGTGAGGAGGTGCGTCTGACGCTCACGGGCATTCGGATGGAGTATGACGGCTCCAATCTGCGGCTGGTGGCGACCGACACCCATCGGCTGGCGGTGCGCGACGCGCAGATAGGCGACGGTGGCGAGCCTGCCAGTGCGATTGTGCCGCTCAAAGCCATCCAGCTTCTGCAAAAGTTGCCCACTTCGGACACCATCACGATACAATTGGGCCCGCATCGCGCCGCCTTCATCGGTGAGAACGCCAGCGTGGTCACCCAGCTCATCGAGGGGCAATATCCGAACTATCAGCGCGTCATTCCGCAGGAATATGCGCGCCGCTGGGTGCTGATGGTGGATGAGTTCCGCGATGCCCTGCGCCGTGCCTACCTCATCGCGCGCAGTAATGCGAACAAGGTCTACCTGCGCACGGAGGGCGAGAAGCTGGTCATCACCGCGCAGGGCGATGCAGGCGAGGCGAAAGAGGCGGTGGACCTCGTGCGCGAGGGCGACGACCTCGAAATCGCTTTCAACGCCAAATATCTCCTCGATGTGCTGGATGTGCTGGAGAGCGAGGGCGTCGCCATCGAGCTGACCGAAGCGTTGCGCCCTGCCGTGTTCAAGCCCGCCGATCGGAGTGATTACCTGTGCGTGATTATGCCAATGGCGCTCTGAAGCCGTTCACCGGCTGGGTCGGAGGCAATCTCAGGCGATGCAACCGATAGACCTGAGCCGGGTTGAGCGACTGGTGATTCTGAAGGTCTCCTCGATGGGCGATATCGTGCATGCGTCGCCTGTGGCGGCGGTGCTGAAACGCGCTTATCCCCATCTGAAAATCGGCTGGGTGGCAGAGGATCGCTATGCAGGCGTGATTGAAGGCTCGCCTTGCGTCGATAGACTGCATATTGTCCCTCATCGCCTGCTTTGCGAGCGTCCGTTCAGCCGCCCAGCCTTGCGAGCGTTTCGCTCGCTTGTGCGTGAGATACGCGCGGAGCGGTATCAGGTCGCGCTCGATTTGCAGGGGCTGTTCAAAAGCGCCATCTGGGGCGTGCTGGGCGGTGTTCCCATTCGTCTGGGCGGGCATCGCATGCGCGAGGGCACATGGCTGTTGATGAAACGGCTCCCTGTGCCCGATTTGCCGAACCACCATGTGGTGGTGCAGTATCTGGAGGCGACGCGCTGGCTGAGCATAAAGCACACGACACCCATCGAGTTCCCGTTGTTCATTCCCGACGATGCCCGCCAGCGCGCCCGCGCCCAACTTGCCCAGATTGGCGCCACAGCACCGTTCCTCTCCATCAATCCCTCTGCAGGCAGGGAGTGGAAACGCTGGCACATCGCGAAGTTTGCCGAGCTGTCCGACCGCATCGAGGCAGAGTGGGGACTGCCTGTGGTGTTCATTGGTGGACCGGGCGATACCCCGCTGGAACAGCAACTGCAAACGCTCAAACAACGCCCGTTGCGCAGTCTCATCGGGCGCACCAGCCTGAAGGAGGCGATGGCAATCGTGGAGATGTCGGCGGTGCATCTCTGCGGGGATACGGGCACGGCGCATATTGCCGATGCACTAAGCGTGCCGTGTGTCGCGCTCTACGGTCCCACCAACCCCGACCGCACGGGTCCGTTCGGACAGCGCGAGCGCGTGCTCTATAAACGCCCCTTGTGTCGCCAGTGCCCGCCTGACCGATGCGTCGATCGTGAATGCCTCCAGTGGATTACGGTGGAGGAGGTGTTTGAAAAAGTACGCGAAACCCTAAACGAGAGGTATTCTATCCACCCCTCAAGGAGGCTTCTATCCGGTGAGTGACATCTTGACATGCAATGTTATCTGCATGAAGTGGGGCACGCTTTATGGGGCAGAGTATGTGAATCGGCTCTATGGGATGGTTCAACGCCATCTTCGCCTGCCCCATCGGTTCATCTGTTTCACCGACAACACGGAAGGCATCCGCTCCGAGGTGGAGGCGCTTCCAATTCCTGAGATTGACCAGCCTTCCATTCCCGGACGCTGGCGCAAACAGCGTGTCTTTGTCAACCCGCTGTATGATCTGCAAGGGACAGCGCTCTTTCTCGACCTCGATGTGGTGATTGTGGGGTGCTTGGACGACTTCTTTACCTATCCTGGGGAGTTCGTGATGATTAAGGACTGGGGACGCACGCAAGGGATTGGCAACTCCTCGGTGTTCCGCTTCCAAGTTAATCAGCACAGCGATTTGCTGGAAGAGTTTCGCAAAAACTGGCAGTCCATCCATGAGCGGTTCCCCAACGAGCAAGAGTACCTGACCGACTTTATGCGTCGTAAGGGGGTGCTGAGTTTTTGGCCTGCTGAATGGTGCGTGAGTTTCAAGCGTCATTGCTTGCCGAGGTTTCCTCGCAATCTCTGGCAAGCCCCTACTTTCCCGCCTCATAGTCGGATTGTCGTTTTCCATGGTCATCCGAAGCCCCATGAGGCGCTGATGGCAAAGCGCAAGAACCTGTTTAAGCAGATTTATCCCGCACACTGGATAGCAGACTATTGGCACGAATGAGGGAACCGCTGAGGTATAGTCAGAGAGCCGCAATAGGACACCCATAGCCTTTCACTCTTGCAGAGGATGTACCTCGAGGAATGCGATGGCGACTTCGTTGTGCCAGAGAAGCCCTCTGCTCAAGAGTAGGCTAACACCGTCCACGCTCGGCTCAGGATAGGGGGCGTCAGCGCGTCGGCTTCTGGATGTACCATCAGACATCACCTACGAACTTCACCAGTGGCAGGTTCCTAAAGGGTTTGGAGGTCTTCCTCGAACTCCGCAATATCATTTTGGATTATACCTTACTGACTGTTGCCTAAACACCGTATGGTTCGCGGTTACAGTACCTTATCGTGAACCTTGAGACCAATAATACAGAACTAGAACCGCAGATATCACGAATAAAATTATTCCGTTCATTACGAACACGGCTCTCCACCGCTCGTGTCCGAAGATTTTGGAAATCTGCTTGCGCTTCCAGCGATGGTGAGGCAGGATGGTCTCCCCTAACAGTGCCTCCACAAGGTAGACTATCCCCACCAGTGCCAACAGCAACGCGATGATGAGTGTCATACTTTCCACCGTTTCTCATACTTTGTTGATATAGTCTTATCGCCGCCACCAGTATTCATCCCCCATATCTCCACCCCAGTAACCACGATTAGCATCCGTCTTGGCGATAATCGAGTCTACCTCCTTTTGATAGATTCTGAACCGATCACCCATACAGGAGTGAGGTCTTCCAGGATGATATGCATCAGCAAGCCAATCGTATATAGGCTTATAAATGGGAAGAAGAATACTGCCAATGAGCAAATCATCAATTGGGGTCGCGATGATGATGCCTATAAGCAGTTTAATCAATCGCGCCCGCGAGCCGTCATAGTCGACAAAATGCAACGGCTCATTCACACAATAGGCATATGCATTTAGCGTCAACGGAACATACACCGAACCTAACCACAGGTCTTTCTGCAAAAACCGCCCCACCACAGGGTCATACCACCGTACCCCTACCTTCACCAACCCACCTGTCAACGGCTCGTTCCGATAACCCCACACCCCGTTCCAATCATACACCTGACGAGTGCCCGATACCCAATCCCCAAACGCATCCGTAATCGGTGCAGGGCTGAACACTCCGTTCCTATCCGACTGCGCCACCAAATCCCCACGCACGCTCCAGTGCTGGAAAGTGTCCCTATTGGCTTCTACGAACCGATTCCCCGAATAATCCTTCGGAAAGCAAGAGAGGCTATGCAACGCCTTCACCCTCCCTCCAGCGGCAACGCTTGAACCCCTTCATAGCCACCAATCCATAAGCGTCCCTTGAAAAGGGCTAAACTCTGCACCCCCGTAATTTGAGCCTGCTTCAGCCACCACCACCGCGCCTGCCCGTACTCATACACGCCAACGCCACCCTGTACCGCCCCCTTTTCACGCTCCGCGCCAAAGCCCATATAACCGATCCTTGTTTATCTCGTTAGGAAGCGGGATGGGACGAAATGAAACACTGCCATCTACCATCAAGGTCAATCGCCATAGTCCTGCTCCACCTGCCCACACTCCATCCTTCATCGGTACAACGGCTTCCACCCAACCAGGCAAAATAATTTTCCACTCCTCATAGTAGGACTCAGGGGACATCCACGGTTCCCAATCCTCTAAGGAGAGTCCCATCAGGTAGGACATGGAGCCAATCCATACCCACGGCTTATGCGCCGCAGCGCAGGAAGTGCGATAGGCGAAGCGAGGCGTTATGAAGCGGGGGAGTGGGATTTTCTTGGGCGAGGCATTTTTATCGTGGATACGCCCTATCTCACCTTCCATCCAGGTGGTGTACCAGAGGGAGCCCGCCCCAGTGGCGAGATGAGTGATATAGCGATGTGCTCTGGGATAGAGTCGCCACTGCTGCCCCTCTTGGTAGAAAAGCCCTTTTCCATAGCACGCCGCCCATAGCGTGTCTTGAAAGACCGCCAGCGAGGTCACATTAGTTGGATTTTGTTGCTCAAAAAACATTTCCTCATCGCCCTCGTCTCTTCGACTTCGGATGAGTAGGGTGAAAAGCTTCTGGGTCAAACCCCTCACACGGCTCTACGATAATAATCCCGCCTTTTCTCCTGCCGAACTTGTCAACTCCATCGTCAGAAAGGAGAACAGGTCCACGACCTTCATACTTAATGCATGCCAACATATCAGCACCTCGTTCGCATCCAAAAACCGCCACCAAATCCCCCATCACAAATAAGGCTGGTAGGCGATTCAGACATGGACCTGCCGAAATCAGACATGTCCGTCACCGTCGCCTCACTACCTCATTACAGACCTAACCTGATAATCTCTCTTACGAACACGGATCTCTACAGGCACTTTCCGCTCCTTGTCCTCCTTGCGATAGAAAAACACATAGAAAAACTCTTTGTCCTCTTGGAACTCTACCACACTTTTATCTATTTCCTTGAACAAAGGAGTGTTCGCATTGCCCACACGACGGTACTCCTCGTATATGGCAAGGAACACCTTCAGATAGATACCATCTATCCATGTGCTTCCCATCTTCCGCACCTCCTATCTGGGTCTCTTGACCCGCCCAATGACTGTGATAGTGTCCGTCGCTGGGTCATACTTCGTAATTATTCCATCCCCATTATAATCTACCAAAGGCGGTGATGCCGTGTAAATGAGGATGCACACTTGTCGGGCGAACGCCTTGTCTGGTTCGCTCGGGTACATAGTCCACGGATGCGTATGATAGCCTCCTACACGACTTGCTCCCTTGGGAATGTCCTTCTCGGGTGGATCAACCCTTGTCTCCTCCCCTGCATGGGGAGGAGTATACGAGTACGTTCCGTCTGGATTTTTGTATATCCACCCTCCAAATTCTCTACCTTCTATCTCCTCAAAATGATCGTTCCATATGTCTTGCAAGGCTGCCTTCACCGCCCCATCTGCCGACTTATACTTATCTCCTGGCTTCCAACCCCAAATATCCACCATATTCACAGGGTCATTCACACAATAAGCATACGCATTCAAGGTGAGAGGCACATACACATCCCCCAACCACGGGTCCTGCTGGAGAAACCGCCCCACCACTGGGTCATACCACCGTACCCCAACCTTCACCAACCCGCCTGTCAACAACTCGTTCCGATAACCCCAACCACCGTTCCAATCATACACTGGGCGCGTACCCGATACTAAATCGCCAAACTCAGCATTCACCATCTTAGAAACATCACCTTTTAGCGGTTCTTTGTTGAATTTAGCGCGCTTCTCAGTGTCAAACCACAAGAGCGCAGTATTTTGCTAGCTTGTATATCACTTTGAATTAGTATACTAAGAAGTATATCATGTGTCCCTATCCAATTTTGTCTATTGATTTTTGAGAAAACACTTGATATTAATACAGTATCAACTAATTCCTTGCTCATAAACATTTCCATGTCTTCCCTGTTTTCCCTTACGGAAGGTAGAGAGCGTAAATAGTCCTCTAATTTACTCTTAACCAGTCCTATATCAATATTTAGATTGTTAAGAATCTCAATAGATACCCCTTGATCTTGATTGATTATCGAAAGCAATATATGCTCTGGAGTGACCTCCTCATGTCCATATGCTTCGGCTATCAGTTTAGCATCATATATTGATTTTCTAGCAATCTCACTGAGAAGAGACCAACTAGGATAAATCTTATTTTTATTTATTAATTTCATAAACATAATCAGAAAGATAGCAATATAAGCATATATAATCATAATACTATCTGATACAAAAGCAATTAATCTCTGTACATTTCTCATCTCTGTATCCCCACGCTTCGTTTATCTGCTTCATACTTATCATAATGCTGTTAGAGCAGCAGCGCTTTTCAACTGCACTGCCTGCTCTAACTACTACAATCCCCAGTGCCAAGGTGTTGGCCATAGATTGTAAAGCCACTCGCCGGCTTCCTGGTACCAGGGCTTAGGAATGACATGCTCCGAAACAAGACTCCCTACACCCCAACCTAAAGTAGCTACAGTAACACATAGCCCTACTACACCCGCGCCTCGTACCACTGGTGGAATCCGCGGCGTTCGCGGCTGAGGAATTCGAGGCAATCTCGGGTTTTCTGGCTCAGGGTAAGGCCAATTGCGGAACGGGGGATAGTCGTAATCGCCTGGCATCCAACGGAAATCACCTGGAGGTCTGCCTGGAGGCATATTGGGGTTTTCTTGTATCCAATTGCGCCATACCCAATCTGGCCATTGCAGTTGCTTCCCACTCGGATCCACCGCGTTCACAGGGTCATTCAAGCAGTACGCATACGCATTCAAAGTGAGAGGCACATACACATCCCCCAGCCACGGGTCTGGCTGCAAAAACCGACCTACCACAGGGTCATACCACCGTACCCCTACCTTTACTAACCCACCTGTGAGTGGCTCGTTCCGATAACCCCACGCCCCGTTCCAGTCATACACCTGACGAGTGCCCGACACCCAATCCCCAAACGAATCGGTAATCGGTGCAGGGCTGAATGCACCACCCGAACCCGACTGCGCCACTAAATCCCCACGCACGCTCCAGTGCTGATAGGCGTCGGTAGAGGGACTGACACCTCCGCGAGCATACATCGCCAAACCGTACCCATAATAGACCCAGTCCAAACCGTTCCCCTCCGCTACCACCGTGTCCCCAGAGTACAAGTAGTTCACCACGACACCACCTCGCTCACTCCGAACCCGACGACCTAACCCGTCATAACTATACTCCCAACCCACCACATCTCCTGCCTTGCGCAGACTCGTCAGATTGCCTTCACTGCAAGATTCTTCAAACGCATCTCAAAATCATAAATTACCGATAACTAAAATGAAAACGAAAACTTTTCAACCTTTTTCTATTGTCATAGTCGTACCGAATCTGAAGACCTATTTCCTCAGGTGAAAATGCTTCACAGGTGAACTGCTGAACCTTCCCCGATTTCGTCGCAACTGTGAATTTAGCAACAGAGCCAATCGGAGGTTGCAGAATTTGATGAAACTTTTCTTGGTCTAAATAATCTATTCTTTCATCATTTATAGATAAAACACGCACCCAATCTCCAGAAACAGGTGATACAAAAAAATAGCCATATAATCTGCGCAATGAAGGCGTATAAGGTATAAACCCATATGTTCCTTTTTGATTTGTCTGAGAAAAAGGTAGAAAATACACCCGCAGATTGCGATGGTCTAAGACAATCTCATACCTTTGCAAGATTCCGCTACCGATGATACCTTTTACATATGGCGGAAAGGTAGCAAAGGGAAGCTCCTGTTTCTGCTTTACTATTGCAGGAAGCCATAAAGGAATACCCTCTATTGATCGGAGTGAGATAGGAGCGAAAACCATACTTTGCAACTTAGACATAATCCCAGAGCTTTTGCTTTTGACACTTATGAAATGAACATCTGACCCAGTATCAATCAAATAAAAACTATCTCCTTCCATAGTAGATAAAAATACAGAAGGACGTCCTTGATAGATTCGTAGTGGGAACGATCTGGTTTGAGCATGCAGAGTGGGTGAATGTACACTAAGAACCAGTCGGTCTTTAGAAATCCTTACAAAGGGCCACTTCCTAATCAGGTCGTAGCCCAAAAGCCCAAACACAGGTCGTCCTCGAAACTGCGAGGGCAAGAAAGATGGTAAGTTAGCAACATTAACCACAGGGTTGCGGAGCTCCCAGTTTGCTATTCGAATATATTGGACTTGAACTTTCTCTGAAACAATTGATGTACCAGTAAAACCGAATACTGCTTTATTAAATAAACCAAAAGTTTTTGTAATTTCACTTTTTATAAGCGTTTTGTTTAGCAATATCTTTGAACAACCAGTATCCACTATCATCCATCCTTCCTTAGTTCCAACCTGCACCTGTACAAAATAATTTTTTGTTACTATTGGGTCATAGTAAAGGGGTATCTCCACCGTATCGGAATAGGAGGTGTTTGCTCGATGGGATACAAGTAAGCCCCACACTAAGACAGTAGCTGCGGCAGCAATTGCCGCAGCTATAACCGGTAGAAATTTCGTATTGTGTGATTCGCTTCTCACCCACATAGCTCCTTACAGCCCCCACTTATGGGTCTCGGTATTCACCTTCAATGATCCACCCCCCACTTCCATCTGGGCGAATTTTGAACTTAAATTTTATCCGCCCCTTGCCTGGATGTGGCGGCTGTATTATCGGAGGAGGTGGGTAAGACGGCTGCGGAGGAATTTCTATTCTTATATCGCGGTCATCGATAGTGTTGTTATTTCCAATATTCTGGTTGCCTCCGCAGTTAGAATTGCCCCCTCCAGAACCGCCAGGGGATTGAAAAGTCCCACCTTCTCCGGCGTTGCCCTCATTTCCTCTACCCCAGAGGATGTAACCTATGCCGACACCAATTGCTACCCCAACCCCTACAGCAATGATTATTCCTACTATAGCCTCTCCTCTCGGATCCACCATATTCACAGGGTCATTCAGGCAGTAGGCATACGCATTCAAAGTGAGCGGGGCATACACCGAACCCAACCACGGGTCCTGCTGGAGAAACCGACCCACCACAGGGTCATACCACCGAACACCCACCTTCACCAACCCACCTGTCAACAACTCGTTCCGATAACCCCACGCCCCATTCCAGTCATACACCTGACGAGTGCCCGATACCCAATCCCCAAACGCATCCGTGATAGGCGCAGGGCTGAAGGCACCACCCGAACCCGACTGCGCCACTAAATCCCCACGAACGCTCCAGTGCTGATAGGCGTCGGTAGAGGGGCTGACACCTCCGCGAGCATACATCGCCAAACCGTACCCATAATAGACCCAGTTCGTACCGTTGCCTTCCGCCACCACCGTGTCCCCAGAGTACAAATAGTTCACCACGACACCACCTCGCTCACTCCGAACCCGACGACCTAACCCATCATAACTATACTCCCAACCCACCGAGTCTCCTACCCTCTGCAGACTCGTCAGATTGCCTTCGCTATCATACCCCAACTGCCAACTCTCCCCGTTCACCCGACGCACCACCACATTCCCATCCAAATCGTACTCCCACACCTGACCGTTGAACGAAACGAGCTGGTTCGCCTCGTTGTACCCCAGCACATCGGTGTAGGCAGACGCATCCCCCACCTGCCGCGTGCGACTCAGCCGATTGCCCGCTAAGTCATAACCATACACCACCCAATACGCATTCGCCCCCACACGCTCCTCCCGCTCCAACTGACCCTGAGCGTCATAAGTATACTCCGTCGTCGCCTCCAACTGCCAACCACCCGAACCGCTCGGCAGATACTCCCGCTTCCGCCACAGACGACCTAACTCGTCCCGCTCATACACCACCCGCCGATAGGGCACAGAACCCGCCCGATAGGTCGCGCTCTCTACCTCATCCGCAGAGTTGTACCCGTACTCCACCTCCGTCCCGTTCCGATACCGCACCCTCCATAAACGCCCATCCCCATCCCCCCACACATACTGCACCTCCACCTGACCCGTCCCATCTTTCACATATTCCAACTCATCCGCAGAATTATATTCATACCGCCACTCCCGAGCAGGCGCACCCCCAGAAGGGGATACCTTCAACGCCGACAACCGCCCTTCGTTCCAGCCATACTCCACCTCGCCCTCAGGGCTGTTCACCTTCCACAAAAAGCCCGATGCATCCTGATAACTCCACCGAGTCTCACGCAACAGCGCACCATCGGGCAATATCTCCTTCATCTCCAGCAACCGCCCCTCACGGTCATACCTGTACCGCACCGTCTTCTCGGGCAACTGCTTCTCCCGCAAACGCCCCCAACTGTCATACCGATACACTATCCCTTGCCCACGCCCGTTCGTCAATTGCGTCACCCGCCCTAACACATCCCGAACTGCTACTCCACCACGCCCCAGCGCATCCTTCACCGACACCAACTGACCCCAGTCATCATAGAGACGCTGTTGCACCCGATGACCGTTCGCATCCCACGCCTCCTTCAGCAATCCCCGCTGGACATCCCACACATACAAAGTGTTCGCCCCAGCAAGGTCGGTGACTTGCACCAAGTCGCCATACCCGTTGTAGCCGTAGAAGAAGCGATACTGACCTGCAGGGGTCAAGGCGTCTCGCACGCTCTTGAGCCGATTGAGCGCCGTCCACTCCAGCTCTGTCCAACGCCCCAGCGGGTCTTCCACCCGGGTCAAGTTCCCTCGCTCATCCCAACACAGCTGCCAAGTCGCCCCCGAAGGCGACTGCACCCACGCCAATTGATACAACCCGTTCCAGCCCATCTGGCTCGTGCGCCTCAGCGGGTCTATCACCTGCACCAAGCGCCCCAACGGGTCATACACATAACTCCACTGACGCCCCGCCACCCCAAACTGCACCCTGTAGGTTCCACCCAGCAACACAGGATACAACACCTCCGTGGCAGGACACACCTGCTCCACCTGATTGCCCCCCGACTTCCCCTGATACCGAAAACCGATACACCGCCCTGAACCATCATCATATCTATAACGCACCTGATACTCCTCCCGATCTGTCAGCAGGGTAAGCCGTCCATAGCCATCGTACTCAAACTGAAACGAACCTACTTGAGGTGGCTCCTCGCCATAAGTTAGCTCCGGCCAGTGAACCACCCGCAAGTTCACCCACGCATCCTCCAGCACCGCTTGATACTCAAACCGCCACACCCGCCCCAGCGGATCCGAAACGCTCTTCAAATGCCCCACCCACGCCGAGCTGACATTATCGCTCTCCGTGTAGTACGCCAACCGCAACGACCGACCCACCGTGTCCGTTATCGCCACCAACTGCCCTGCCTCGTTGTACGACAAACTCACCCCCTGACCGTGCAAGTCCCGTATCTCGGCTAAACGCCACCCATTGCCTCCCGCCAACTCAAACACCCACCGCACCTGCGACGAACGCACCACCTCATACCGACCCTCCACCCAGCGCAACTGGTCATACACCCCCTTCATCCCCACATACGACCCATCCGGCTGCTGAGCAAATGCCAATTGACGCCCATCTGGCTCGTTCACCCACACCAACGGCGGATTATGATCCGCCTGCACCACCAACGACGCCTCATAACTATGACGCCACCCACGCCCCAACACCCCCTCACGGGTATCTTGCGCGTTATAGATCAGCCCAAACGCCACCCCACTCTGACCACCCCAGCCAACCAGTCCTAATCCAAGCACCAAGTTGCCATTCACAGGATTGATGACCCCATAGGGCGTCGGTATCCGCCCTTGCCACCCAAAGGGCGTGCCATAGGTGTTCGGCACAGGCGCACTCGCCTGCACCTCTTTGCGCGTAATCGTGAGCCAACTGCCTCCTTGCGGAGCCACCACTTGCACCGCATAGACGCTGTTCGTCGGCACATTCAGCTCCACCACCTGCAACGCCGAACCCAACGCCACTGGCTGGGCATAGATCACTCCAGTCGCCCTGTCCTGCAGGCGTACCTCCACGCTCATGCCTGTCGTATCCCCGACGAACTCGCCCAACTGCACGGCAAATTGCAGCCGATACCAGCCGGCAGGGGGCGCAAAAGTGCCTTGCCACGGGCTATCCCCCACCAGCCCCAAGTTCGCTTTGACTATCTCTAAATCGTCTTCCTTGACCCTGCCATCCCCGTTGAGGTCGGCTGTGGGTTCGGTCGTGCCCAACCACCTCTCCACATAGGCAAGGTCTTGCTCGTCAATCTGCCCATTCCGAGTGGCGTCGCCATTCGGAAGGGTCAAAATGGGGATGTCAGGGGGACAAGGAACAAAAAGCAGCGCGGAAAAATTGAACAAGGGGAACGCCGTCGTGCTGGTTATAGGGGTTAATGGAGTGATAACACTATTTACCCCCCCCCGCATAGGCGAGGGAGAAGCCGTAGCCTAATTGCGGCGGAACCACCAACGCTACCGCCAGCCCACCTGCCACAACCTTCCCAACTGTCCTCTGCGCCACCGATTTGCGCACCTGTCTGAGATTGAGCCGCATTGTCCTGACCTCCTGAAAAGAATGACCGCCTAAATATATAGCCCATCGGGAG
>FWWM01007833.1_pt1 | contig 21026 bp, 23 predicted proteins | sample 2228351 | NCBI WGS metagenome assembly FWWM01 (sample SAMEA103939774, study PRJEB20133) | metagenome
CAGCCCGTGGTCAACGACACCCAGGGGCGTACCTCGTCCCACACGGCAGTGCCATCCGCACGACACCGGTGCAGCAGACGCGTGTAGGCATCATGCGCCGGACGGTTCGTGGGCGCTCCCGGATGGCAGCGTGCTGCTTCTGTATTGCTGAACACGTGCTGCGCTGCGACCAGAACGTGGATATAATCCAGTTCGTCACATGTCGGTGGGTTCATCAGCGTACACCTCCATCATCAGCCAGAAACACGGGAGACGGAGCGACAAGTGCAACAAGTGTGAACACGGTTTATCGCCTCACGTATACTTCATCGGGAAGGAACTGCGTAACTCCTATCAATGTTGATAGTTCGTCATAAACATTGCTTCTGATGATTATTGAATTATTCCACGTGGCTTCTTGAAGGGTTGTAGAAACAACATACTTGGGAATGCTGTTCATTCTTACGCCATAATCGCCTGTGCCAGACATGTTTGGCCAGGCGGCTGCAAACCCTTCATAGGTTATTCGTCCCAAAAGAAGAGCGTCGCAAGCAAAGAGTTCGTCATATTTGTACTTCTGCTGTTCTGCACTCCCAAACTGGAAAGACCATTGATTTGGGGCTTCCATAACACCGTCCAACGTCATGAACATTGATACAACGATTTTTCTCATGTGAATTCTCCTTTTCTACTTGTTAAAAGATGTGTTTTGGTGATTAAGGCATAAGACCAATATGCAAACTTGTGTGAAACGCCCAACGCCTGAATTAGGCCGCACTCGCACCCAACATCCTGTTACCCCACGCGCGTTGCGATCCACCAAGTGGTACCCCCGGCGTCTTTGACCCCGCCACGCTTGTCCTCATCGCCTTTCTGCACGGGCTCCTGGATGGAAACTGCACCTTCATCCAACGCCTGTCTGTAAGTGGCATCCACGTCCTTGACATAGATATGCACATGGGCCGGAACGGGTGGCCAGCCTGGTGCAGAGTCAGCCAGCATGACTACCGTATCGTCTATCCGTACCTCCGCATGCATTAGTCGGCCTTGGTCATCTGGGAAGCTCCTCAGTAGCTCACCATTGAAGACGCGCTCAAGGAACCGAATTGTTGCTGCCGCATCTGACACGATCAGATACGGCGAGACGGTTGTGTAGCTGTCCGGCTTGAAGTCAGTCATGAGGGTGTCCTTGTGTGGCCTAACGCCTGAATTAAGCCGCACCACGAAGCGGCGTCGGCTTGAATGAATTGTTAGGCGGCGGCTCCGATGCCATGACCGCCAACTGGAACAGTCTCATGGTGCTCGTCCAATGCTGCAATCAGTGGTCTGCCACAGGCAATGGCATCTTGGACAGACGGCAGTGAGAGTGACGCCTTGTGGCTCTCTGGGCTGTCCCAAACCTCTGTGATCCAGATTGCGTCAGGATCTTTGGGGTCTTGAGCGACAACATAACTCAGGCAGCCCGGCATGCTCGAAGCACCTTCAACGAGAATGGCGATCAATGCGTCACGCTGTCCTGGTGTGGCCCGCATCTTGCCGATTAACCCATACATGCTTTTTCTCCAGTGGTTGAAACCATTGATGCAGCAGTGAGTGCCACGCAACCAACGACGGCTGTAACGACAAATATTCGTCTGCTGAGATGCACGTGAGCCGCCTAACGTTCCGATTCAGCAGCGCTATCGCGCCGTCCGCGGCAACCAGTTGCTGGCAAACAACTATGAGAACACCTACCGCGCACGCACATATCGACACACTAACGCGCCGGTGCTGGCTCTGGCACTTGATACCAATTCAAATGGAATCAGCGCTCCGCCCCTGGGGAAAATTGTCTTCCCCCCACCGAGGACAACCGGTTCTATTGTAAGCAACAACTCATCGACAAGGTCGGCGGCCAGTAACGTCTGGACCATCATCGCACTTCCATAGACATAGATATAGCCACCCGGCTGTGCACGGAGATCGGCCACTGTCTTTACGAGATCGTTGCCCCGAATAATCGTGGTCGGATGCCATGTGATGTCTTGATCGGTGAGCGTATTGGAAACTACATATTTCTGCACACGGTTGATCCAGTCAGCAAAAGGGTCTCCGGAACGTCCAGGCCAGGCGGCGGCTGAATTCTGGTAGGTACGACGACCTTGCAAGAGTGCATCGCTCTGACTGGCCAGTTCGTCGAAGATACCCCCCATTACTACCGGGTCGAAATACTGTACCGACCATCCACCGTAACGAAAGCCCCCGTCGGTGTCCTCATTAGCTGCCCCTGGAGCCTGTACCACGCCGTCGAGACTCATAAATTCCGTGATGAGTGTTTTCATCGTTCCACCCACGTCATTGATGTTCTGATGAATGTGTGTGTACCAGACCAAAGCCGGATCAGGTACGGGCATCCGCAGTGGGCCTGCCGTATACAGATCATCGAGTTCGCCGAACCAAACGGCCACGTCGCCATCGACAATGATCGAATATTCGCCAGCATAATCACCGTCTGCATGCCATCTGTGCGGTCTGGCACTGGGACAAGCCACAGCCCGGGAAGCAGTGCGCACTCGCCGTCGCCCAATACGTATTGGATGGCGGGCGTATCAACCCACTTGCAAAGGGTGCAGGCATCCTTGTTGCGAGTGTCATCACGCTCTCGATGCTGGACATTGTCGGCTTGCCGGCAAAGAGATAATTTCCGCCACAATGGTCGAAGGGCAGATGAGTGTTGACAACGATGTAAACGCTGGCGAAATCAAAACCCTGCTCGTTCGACGGATAAGTTTGGAGAGGCATAGCCGCTGCCGGGTGAAGTTCTGTTATGCCGGTATCGACCAGCCTGCGCCCGTTGGGATGAACAATGGCATGTACATAGATATTCACTCCTTCACAGCAGGTCGTTCGGCAATGAGGACGGACGTGACAGCGATTACCCTTTCCACGGGAATGCGGCTTGATCGTTGTAGATAGTATAGAACATATTTTCTATTTGTCAAGACGACAAATCGCTGTCGCTCCGCATGGTACCAGCAACGTGAAGCGGAGCGCCTGATAGTTGGCGAGACAGATCACACAACGTCATCGATCATCGCCAATGTGAACAAATCCTTCCAGCCGCCGTATCGGCGATAGAACTCGTGCAAGCGATTGGGAATCTACAGCGCAAGCGGTTGCTGTTGTTGCAACCTTATATTTACTGCACTGATTAATTCAGATCGCCTTTACCACGTATGTAACCGGTCAACGATCAAACCCTCATCTTCACCGTACACGCGAAACGCCGTTGCGCCGCGGGTTTGCTTCGCGCCAGACGCGTACAGCACCGCGAATGAAACGAAAAGCAACAAACGCCAGGATCAGGGCAATAACGAACGCCAACACCGGTAAGAAGATCGATAACAGGCTGAGTACAAACGACAGCGCATCTTCCAGAAAGCTCACAAATGAGTTGGCTGTCCCTCCGGTAGCAGCAGTCACCGCCGGACGAATACTGGTGCGCGCACTCTGGGTACCAGCAGCGGCAATGATCGCCGCACCGGCAACAACTGCTGGATGGATAGCGACAATATCACTTGAGGCAGCCAGGGCAACGATTGCGCCGGCAATTGGACTGATGACCAGGCCGATAATGTGCAAGACACTATCACTTGAGGCAGCCAGGGCAACGATTGCGCCGGCAATTGGACTGATGACCAGGCCGATAATGTGCAAGACACTATCAACCGCCGGGACTTTGTCGCCGATAAAATCGACAATGGCCAGTATCACCAGCACAATCATCGTGATCGGGTGTGAGAGCAGATCGAACGGTTCACCCAATTGAATCAGGCCAAGGCGGGAGAGAACACTGACGGTGAGGAGAGGAAGATACGCATTAAGACCGGTAGCCGTTGCCAGACCCAATGAGCTGGCCAGCGCAATGATTGTCTCCATAGCCATACTCCGCGGTTGAACGGATTGCGCAAGCGCATTATTCTTGCATGCAGAAAACCCGCGTTACCCGACTGGTAACACTCTCTGATTAAACGCGCAACCGGGCTGAAAAGTTGCGCGGCAATTAGCGTATCATGCTAACACACTGCTACCCATCCTGGGTACCACAAAGCACACGGAGATGGTATGTCTCGTCCATTTGGCGGTCGTCCGCGTCCAATCCCTGTCCGAGCACGTCCACAAACCTGGCGGCAATGGGTACGAGAGACCCGTAAAGCCTTACGCAATGTTCCCGCAGCCTTCCGCCTGGTCTGGCAGGCTGATCGTACCCATACGATTGCGATGGCATGTATCACGCTGCTGGCCGCAGGGCTGCCACTGGCGCAGGCGTATATGGCCAAACAGATTGTTGATACCGTCGTTGCGGCGGTGCAACAGGGTCTCACCGCGCTGAGCGGTCTTGAGCAAACGTTGCCGTGGCTATTGGGCGAGTTCGGGCTGATTACGTTGGGAGCAGTGCTGATGCAGATGCGAACGCTGAGTGAACACATCTTGCATGCCCGGCTGAGCAATATGGTCAACGTCATGATTATGCAAAAAGCGCTGCTCCTCGATCTGCACTATTTTGAAGATGCCCAGTATTATGACAAGTTACAAAACGCACGGCGCGAAACCAACTGGCGGGCAATGGCAATGGTGAACACCGCATTCAGCGCCATTCAACAGGTATTGACCCTTGGATCGTTTGCGGCCAGTCTGCTCTGGTTTAGCCCGCTCATAGCGTTGATCTTGTTTGGCGCAACTATTCCGGCCTTTCTCGCTCAGACTCATTTTAGCCAGCTACGGTTTCGCCTGCTGACCTGGCGCGCACCAGAATTTCGCCGTATGCAATACCTTGAACATCTGCTGACTGTTGATACCGCGGCGAAAGAGGTAAAATTGTTCGCACTTGGTTTGCCATTGCTACAACGCCATCAGGAACAGTATCAACGCTTTTTCGCCGAAGATACAGCCCTCGCCCGCCGCCGTTCGCTGATCAGCATAGTGTGGGGGTTCGTAGCCAGCGCCGGTTATTACGTCGCATACGGATGGATTATCTGGCAAACAGTGACCGGCGCAATTACCATTGGCGGCATGACCTTTTACTTGACCCTGTTTCGCCAAAGCCAGTCAGTCGTGCAGACCTTGTTCGGCAATCTGGCGCAACTCTACGAAGGTGGGTTGTTTCTGGGGAATCTATTCGATTTTCTGGCGCTGGAGCCGCAGATGCGCAGTGGTCGTAACCTTCCGGTACCGCGTATCATCCGCCACGGCATTGAGTTCCGCAATGTCAGTTTTCGTTATCCCGACCGGGAAGAATGGGCATTGCGTGCGATCAATCTGCACATTGCACCGGGTGAGAAGATCGCCCTCGTAGGCGCAAATGGGGCCGGCAAGACGACCTTAATCAAGCTGTTGACCCGACTGTACGATCCGACTGAAGGTCAGATTCTGCTCGATGGTGTCGATCTACGCGATTACGATCTTGAGCAATTACGCCAGCGGATTGGCGTCATTTTTCAAGACTTTGTTCGCTATCAGGCCACTGCTCGCGAGAATATTGGGTTTGGTCAGATTGATGATCTGGCTAACGAACCGCGCATCCGTTCGGCAGCCGAGCGGGGAGGGGCCGATGAAGTACTGCGTCATTTGCCTGACGGCTACGAGACGATGCTGGGGCGCTGGTTTGAAAATGGGGCCGAACTGTCGGGTGGGCAATGGCAGAAGATTGCGCTTGGCCGCGCCTTTATGCGTGATAGCGAAATTCTGGTGCTCGATGAGCCAACGGCTGCCCTCGATGCCGAGCGTGAATACGAAATCTTTCAGCGCTTTCGTGATTTAACTGCTGGACGGATTGCGGTGTTGATTAGCCATCGCTTCTCGACGGTGCGGATGGCCGACCGGATTGTAGTACTCGAACACGGGCAGATCACCGAAATGGGTACCCATCAGGAACTGCTGGCCCGTGATGGCACTTACGCACGGCTGTTCCACATGCAGGCAGAGGGCTATCGGTAGACAAAATTATGTCAAGTAACAAACGCACTCGTGTTGATCCTGATTATGCTACGTCGCTTACCCTTCGCGTGAAGCGCGAAACGAGGTCGGCTGATGAATGCGGTCGGATGTTGTTCGTTGGGTGCGCTGGCGATGGGGGCGCGACGCAAATGCGATTAGTGGCCAAACCAAAGCGGCAATTACTAACACCAGTAAGCCCTGGGTCAACATAACTACGCCGGCCATCTCCATGTTTATGACTCCTTGCAGGATGAAGAACTATCTTATACTGACAATAAGTATACTCTAATATAGTGATTTTGTAAACCAGATACCGTAAAAATGAAGGGGGTTGAAACTGTTCGGTGAGACACGCTTGTCTGATGAGCAGCACAGGTAAGCGTTACCAAAGTAAAGTATGGTTCCCTCTACGCAATCTGGTCTGGAATTTGTTGGGTTATATCAAACCTGGTTTAATAGAAGCCATAACCTGCTATCTCACGTCACCTTAACGCTGTGAGTGTGAGCGCTACACCACTGCACACGAACACTGGTATCCCCTGAGAGCGCGAGCCTACGACTTGCTCACCACATGGAACCGCACACCCTGCTGCCCCGTTTACTTCCGCTCCCAGCGGGGTAGTGCACGCCTGAACCAGCGTAAGACAGCGGCGGCACACTCTGGATTGAAGACTCCCGCCGCCAGCGGGGGCAGGTGGGAGCACGTCGCAGATCACTGCCAGGCGCAGCGCAAACACGATACGCTCGCCATCTATCACCCCGGCGCTGCACCTGAGCGCGACTGCACTGAACCAGTCAGTGCCAGTGCCTGCGACAACCCACCAGCGGCTCGCTGATGAAACGCCTGGCAGCACTCCAGCACGGGGCCGATAATCTGAATAATGCACAGTGTCAGTGAAGATTTGATATTGGTGACACAGCAATGCCTGGAGCATTCTGCTCGTCAATGCCCACAACATCATCCGCACCGTGCACCAATAACACCGAATACACGCCGTGCCTTGAAAGTATTGTCCTCACCCGCATCTTCAGAATCTCTTCAGTTTTTCTTCGGTTTCTGTTCAGGCTTGATCGGTATACTGCCATTGCCGACAGCGATGAATACGGCAAGGAAAGGATACAACAATGATACGTTATCTCGCTATTTTATTCGGCATCACGACGCTCAGTACTCTGATCTGGCCTGCTGGTGCCGTTCACGCTCGACCGGGTCAGCCTGATACACCGGTCACCGTCAACGGTACGGTCGTATCGTTCAAATATGCGCCACGGGGTGAAATAGATGGCTTCTATCTCGATAGCGGTGTCGAAGTTCGCACGCCGAAGCATTGGGAATGGGAACTTTCTCAGACCATCACCGTCGGCTCACCGGTACAGGTAGATGGCCGCCAGCGTATCGGGCGTCGGGGTGAAATCCACGTGAAGGCACAGGTTATTACCAACCTGACCACGAACGCCCGTTTAGTTATCGAAGAGGTCGTCAACCTGCAAGGCCAGGTGGTAAACTACACCTATAGCCGCAGTGGCCGGATCGATGGCTTCGTACTCACCACCGGCGATGAGGTACGCACACCACCACACCTGTCGGCAACCATTTCCAACATGATTCCGGTCGGTTCCCCGGTACAGGTATCTGGTGTGCGTAAGACCGGTAAATACGGTGACGTGCATGTCAAACCTGATACCATTACCGATCTTGCAACCGGCACGGTAATCGTCATTCCGTAGCAAGAAGGCCACGCTTACTGTGATGCTGTCGGAAGGTTTGGGTGCGACCGTCATGGTCGCATCCGAATTCCATTTCAACCGCAACGGCTGCTACGAGTCAGGGGTAGTTCAATGAAATCAACAGAAACTGATCGCGAATTACACATTCTGGTTATCGAAGACGAGCCAACCATTGCCGAATCCCTCCGGGTTGGCTTAACGTATGAAGGGATGCGGGTCACTGTGACGTCTGAAGGACGGAGCGGTTTACAGGTTTGCGAAGAGCAAGAGATTGATCTGGTCATCCTTGATCTGATGCTCCCCGACATCGACGGCATGGTTGTTTGTCGGCGTCTGCGTGCTCGTTCCAGCACACTACCCATCATCATGCTGACGGCCCGTGGTGAGGTGCAAGAGCGGGTACAGGGGTTACAATTAGGAGCCGACGACTATATCGTCAAGCCATTTAGCTTCGATGAATTATTAGCCCGCGTCTACGCTGTCTTGCGGCGAGCTGGTGTCAGTCGGCCATCAACCGTGCTGCGGATTGCCGGTCTCACCCTCGACACCGAAACCCGGGAAGTGACGCTTAATGGCCGGCAATTAGAGTTGACCCCCACCGAATTCGCACTCCTTGAGCTATTCATGCGCCATCCCCGTCGGGTATTTACCAGAGAGACCCTGCTCAGTCGGGTATGGGGGTTCACGTATGTCGGCGACTCAAACATCGTTGAAGTACATATGAGCAATCTACGTGAAAAGATAGGTGATCATGAGCGCAAACTCATCCGTACCATCTATGGCGTCGGCTACTGTTTACGGCCTGAAGATGAAACAGCAGTGGCATAGATTATCGTTGCGGCAACGACTGGCGTTGTTGTACAGCGGCCTGCTGGCCCTGCTTTTATGTCTACTTGGCTTCGGCTTCTACCTCGATATGCGCCAGTTTCTCTTTGAGAGCACCGGTCTGCGGATTCGAGCGCAAGCCAAACCAGTGATCGAACAATACCTGTTTGAGCACCCTGACCCGGCTACACAGTTGCCGTTAATTGCCGAACAGTTGAGCCGTGATCTGACCTCGCGCGATACCACCGCTCTGATCTTCGATCAGGCAGGGGCGTTGTTAGCCAGTGGTCGCCGATTACCAGAAGAGCCGCCGGCTCAACCGGTCGAAGCTTCGTATGTCAATATGGCACTGGCCGGCCACAATAACGTGAACGTTATTCAGGATGATGGCGATCAGCGGATGCTGAGCCTGCTGATCCCACTACGACCGGCACCAGGAGCACCCCAAGTGTTTGGCGTGGTGCAAATGAGCACTCCCTTAAGCCCAATTGAGACGACTCTGCAACGCCAAAGCATCATTATTGTGTCAAGTATCGTCATCGTTCTCCTCGCAGGCAGCCTCATCGGCTACTGGTTAACCAGCTCGACGCTGCGGCCATTAAGCGACTTAATCGTTGCCTGTCAGAAGATTGCCCAGGGCAATCTCCGCCAGCGCGTACCGGTGATTTCGCCGCACGACGAGATTGGCAAGCTGACGCAGGCTTTTGACGAGATGGTTGAGCGCCTGGAACAAAATTTTCAGGCTCAACGACGCTTTATCGCCGACGCTGCTCACGAAATGCGCACACCGCTAACCGCATTACGCAGCGGGCTAGAGGTGCTGTTACGCGGTGCCCAGGATGACCCGCAAACGGCCTTCCGCCTGATCCAAAGTATGCATCGTGACGTTGTCCGCCTGTGCAATGTCAGTGAACAGTTACTCGACAAAGCCCGCTACGAGTCGGGTCGTTCATTGAACATACAACCGGTGACAATGACCGATTTTCTCGTCGAATTTACCGCCCAGGCCCGGCTCTTAGCCGGCGAACGACGGGTAATCCTCGAAAGCGGGCCACCCATTCAGGCCTGGATCGATGGCGACAGCGTCAAACAAGCGCTTTTTCACCTGGTTGATAATGCGATTCAACATACGGCGGCGAACGGTACCATTCGCTTAGGCTGGAAGGTTGATCAACAACGGTTGTGCTGTTGGGTGAGTGATAATGGCGAAGGAATTGCCGAGGCCGATCTGCCCCATGTCTTTACCCCATTTTATCGAGGTGACCGCTCCCGTTCGCGCCGAACCGGTGGTACTGGCCTGGGACTCACGCTGGTGCAGAGCGTTGCCCACGCTCACGGTGGTGAGGTTGCGATTTCGAGCCGGCAAGGCGAGGGGACAACAGTGACGATCATTCTGCCTCTCACACCACCACAGACAAATCACAGTAGAACTTAGAACATGTTATGTAAAGTTGAAATTGAGGATGAAAAGGTGCGAGAGCTGCATCCTATTCACCGTATCACTCTCGATCAGGTGACTAACGCACTATCACGATGGCACATTGATGGGCAAGCGCTGCCTCTACCGTCGCAAGGCACTACGTTGATGCCCATTGCAAACAGCGATAGTGTGAGGATTCGGCGTGTTCTCAGGTATTCAGGAGTGGTGCACGTTTGCAGAAGCGGTTCTCATGGCAAGCCAGAATCGCTTCTAAGCAATCATTAAACCACACTTGAACAAATCTTGAGCTTCATTCTGCATACTGGCTCTGCTGAAGTCGGTAATGACGTGTATATGCAGAGATGGTAGATGCAGCGACTATTTGTGTTCTTGCTGGTGATCCTGGCGGCGTGTAGCCAGTCAACACCCGCAACCCCAATGAGTGGCATGGATCACTCAACAATGCCGATGGCCCATGGCAATGAGCCATATGATGCCCTGTTCATTGATAGCATGATCGTCCATCACGAAGGCGCGGTCACAATGGCCCGCCAGGCCTTGCAAGAGAGTCAGCGTGCCGAGATTCGGCAACTGGCCGAGGCGATTATCGCGACCCAGGAAGCCGAGATTGCCCAGATGAAAGCATGGCGACAGGAATGGTATCCCGATCTGCCACCAACCGCCGGTATGGCGATGGAGATGGGGCCAATGACAGTTGCCGAGGGTGATGCACCGTTTGACCAGCGTTTTATCGAAGCGATGATTCCTCACCACGAGGGTGCGATTGCAATGGCTCGTGATGCGCTGGAAAAGGCCGAACATGCCGAGATCAAGGCGCTGGCCGAGGCGATTATTTCTGCTCAGGAGGCCGAAATTGCTCAGATGCGCGAGTGGCTGCGCACGTGGTTCGGCAAATAGCAACATGTTCCTGTGACCGGATAAAGAGACCACATGCGAGCAGTGTCGGGCGGTAAATCAGCTTCATCTGTGACTGAACAGCGCAAGGCACTGCTCTCACTATCTTTCCTCTGCAAGTTCTGCTCCACAGCACAGCGCCTCACCTGTTGGATCGATGGCAAGTGTACTCCTCTCGTTCAGTCAATCGCAGTCCTGGCCGCATGTAGCCGCATCCTCTTTGCACAAGTGGGGCGAACCGGTAGGTTCTCGATGCAAAGCATCTTCGTTGTTCACACACAGCGCAACAATTTGTTATGATGCTGGTAAGCCAATCTCTCTGCGCAAAGCGAGAGAACGTAACGTTGGGTCATTGCATCATATCGCGGATTGACCATGCACACACCCCTGATCCTCATTGTTGATGACGAGAATCGGTTGCGCGAACTCATTCAGCGCTACCTTATTCAGGCTGGGTTTCGCGTCGCCCATGCCGGCGATGGTTTGAGTGCCCTTGCCCAGGCCAGGACACTCCGCCCCGATCTGATCATCCTCGATCTGATGTTGCCGGCACTCGACGGTTTTGAGGTCTGTCGCCAGTTACGAACATTTTCTGATGCATACATCTTAATGCTGACCGCAAAAGTAGAGGAACCTGATCGCGTCAAAGGGTTGGAGGTTGGGGCTGATGATTATCTGGTGAAACCCTTTTCACCACGTGAATTAGTGGCCCGCGTGCGCGCCATGTTTCGGCGTCCCCGCCAATCGGGGTATATCGATGAACCCTCGACAATGACGGTTGGGCCACTCACTATCGATAGTGAATCGCATACTGTGCGGTTAGATGGAGTACCCATCAATCTGACCCCGTTAGAATATCGGCTGTTAACCATACTGGCTGCCGCTCCCGGACGAGTCTTCTCACGCGCCCAATTGCTTGATCAAGTTTGGGGAAACAATTACTTCGGCGATGAACACGTTCTGGAAGTACATATTGCGAATTTACGCAAAAAATTGGGCGATGACCCGGCGCGCCCCCGCTTTATCTTTACCGTCCGGAGTGTTGGTTATCGATTCGGAGAACGAACGTGAACGGTTGGCTGAAGCGTGGTGGATTACGCTACCGTCTGTTATTGTCCCATCTGCTGACCATTGCTGCCGGTGCGCTAACTCTCTTGACGATCACAATCATCTTTGCCCCCGGCTTACACGATCAGTTGATGATCGCCTGGCTGGGGCCGCACTGGACTGAGACGGCTGACGCAAGTATGGTCGAGATGGAACGTGCAACCAATGCGATTTTTACGCTGGCTATGATACAGGCATTGACCATCAGCAGCGGCGCAGCCGTCACCGTCGCGATCATTGTGAGTCTGGTAGCTTCACGACAGATCGTACAGCCCATTGATCATCTGTTGCAGGTTACACGTCGCATAGCTGCCGGTCACTACGCTGAACGGGCACCGCTGATCGGAGATCGCGAACTGACACGCCTGGCTGCCCAGTTTAACATGATGGCTGAGGCCCTTGAACGTGCCGAACAGCGTCGTGTCGCCCTGATCGGTGATGTCGCGCACGAACTACGCACCCCTCTGGCGACCATTGCCGGCTATGTTGAGGGAATACTGGATGGCGTTGTTGAAACTGATGAGGCGACCTGGGCACTCGTTCTCGACGAAGTCAACCGTCTACGCCGATTAACCGATGATCTCCAGCAGCTATCGCGGGTTGAGTCGCGCCAGATCACGCTCGCACCAACTCCGGTAGACCCGGCTCATCTCATTGAGGCTGCGGTAACGCGACTAACCCCTCAGTTTACGGCCAAAAACATTGAGCTACACGTGAACATCGAGCAGCACCTGCCGCCGGTATGGGCAGATAGTGATCGCATCCTGCAAGTTCTGATCAATCTCTTAGGCAATGCGTTGCAATACACACCGGGGGGCGGACGGGTTGTGATCGGGGCAGAGCATGCAAGCGAGGCTATCCGCTTTTGGGTGCAGGACAGCGGAATTGGCATTGCCGCCGAACACCTGCCTCATCTGTTCGAGCGCTTTTATCGGGTTGACAAGTCGCGTACTCGTGCGACCGGTGGCGCAGGCATTGGCCTCACCATTTGTAAGGGGTTGGTTGAAATGCATGGTGGACAGATTTGGGCTACCAGTGCCGGGCCGGGGTGCGGTGCAACCTTTTACTTCACGCTCCCCCTCTACGGACAACACGAGTAGAATCCAGATCGTTTCTTTTGAGCTATTTTGTTTGTGCCACAGGCAAGACAGCAGTAATAGGAAGACAATCTGATGAATCCACCCAGAGATACGCTGCCGGGTTATCTTCGCACTCAGTGATCCACGTGTTCCTTACCTGACTTACAGCAGCTAGACTGCCATACCCTCTGTGATCCGTTCTGGATGGAAGAAAACGAACTTTCGTAGCTGTCGATAACACACAACGCTTGTACGTGCTCGTCATAACCAGGTAGCAGGTTCCCGTAGCACAGTCACTGCGGCGAGATCGTCAGTTAATTGCTCCGTGTATACCACCGCCCTCGCACAACCCTCCGACGATGTATCGGGTCACTGATGCACATAGTTCTACCCTTCCCCCCGCAGCCGACGCAATTCTGCCTCAAGCTCGCGTAAACGGGCCTCGACCTCAGCCCGCGCAGCCGCTTCTGCCGCCCGTGCCTCGGCTTCACGCCGCGCCTGCTCTTCGGCAGCAGCGCGCGCCTCGGCTTCGCGCCGCGCCTGCTCTTCGGCAGCAGCCCGTGCCTCGGCTTCGCGCCGGGCCTGCTCTTCGGCAGCAGCGCGGGCAGCCGCTTCTGCCGCCCGTGCTTCGGACTCACGCCGGGCCTGCTCTTCCGCGGCAGCGCGCGCCTCGGCTTCACGCCGCGCCTGCTCTTCCGCGAGCCGTGCCCGCTCTTCAGCCGCCGCCCGCGCTTCGGCTTCACGCCGCGCCTGTTCCTCAGCAGCGGCGCGGGCCTCAGCTTCACGCCAGGCCTGGGCCTGCGCCGCTTCCGCCTGCTCCATCATCGCGGTGTAGTTCCCCATCACCTCGCCCCGCTCGTTGTAGCACACTACGTGGTTGTCCGCGATCCCCAACCACAGCCGGGCACTCTCCAGATACACCCGTCCGTGCTCGTCCGCCGGGTGCAGCACGTAGCGCTCCCCCACCAGCCGGTAGTCCAGCAACCGCAGCCGGAGCGGCTCTTCCCGCTCCAGATAATCCACGATCACGTACTGCGCGACCCCCGCCCGTGCATAGTGCTCGACTTTGCGCACCAGATCGTTCTCGCGAGTCTCCGGTGAGGTGATTTCGATGATCAACGCCGGGCGCTGCCCCTCCTGGGCGACGTCAAACGTGCTCCAGTTGTCCCGTTTGGTGATGCCGGGAATCACCATCACGTCCGGGCTGTGTGGCCGCAGTCCGGGCACGTCCCAGGCGATGCGGATGTCACTCATCACGATGGCTTCGCCGGTGCGTTCGAGCCGCGCCTGGAGCACATCGGTGAGATAGCGCTGGTCGGTTTCGTGACGGATGCTATGCACGATGAAATCTCCCACCTCGGGATGGAGAACATCCTCGAGGGTGAGTGGCACCTGCTCGAGGTGGGATGGGTCGTCGGGGGTGGGACGGTGCACAAAGCGCCAGCCGTAGCGAAACGGGTCGTCGGCTGGGGGCGCCTGTCGTGCGCGGGTACGCGACACCTGTGATTTGAGTTGGGTCATCGTGATACCTCCCTGGTGGTGTGGGATGTGGTATGGGAGCAGCGTTGGGATGGTATTGTAGCACACCATCTGTTCGGCGTGCCGGGTGATACCGACGTTGGGCGTACTGCTCGGTACTGATCGGTGAACAAAGGCAATAGCGGAGAGCGCATGGAAGAGAGCACTGCAACATAATGCACCCCTGAACGAAATGGCGTCCTGTATATAAACCGGTTCAGGAGCGCAAACGTTGCGCGGAAACATGAAAAGAGAAGCAAGGTGATCGGATAAGGGTGGGTTGGTGTGTGGGATGTCCTGGTGGATAGTTCACCTGGCGGTTACGAGGGCAGCCTTACTACCATGAGTATGAGCATAGCACTGCTGAGAACAGTGAACGCATGAATCTGCTATCCAATGACTATCCTGGCGCTGCTCCTGAATGCAACTGCACGTGAGTCGGTCAGTGCATCTGCAACGACCCACCGATGATATGCCCGGTAGTGATTCAGCACAGGCATGCCAGCCTGACTGATGCACAGTGTCAGTCAGGATTTGATATGACCAACAAGCAATTAAGAACATAGCGTGTAGAGACAGGTATATCATCGCGTAGCGTCCCAAACTAACGGAATGAAACGCCACAGCATCTTGCAGGCCCACCCGTACCACATACAGGGCGAGGATTTCCACATGACTACATACTCTTCACACTATAATTTAAGAGGTATTCAATGCCTGAAATAAAGAAAGATCAATCAGCACCGTTTATAACTGAATTGTTTATGACCTAAATCTCGCAGTATTCTTATGTCTCATAAAGCGTAAGCCTCAATCTCACCGGTACTCCTATTATCAACTTTATCTGAAACATCTCACTTTCTCCTAAGAGACGGTGAAAACTATTCAACAACGACGAATAACGCACTGGCAATCCGCGGCCCTAACACCAGCACTCGCTGATCCACGACAATCACGTAGCGCTGGAAGGGATCGGGCACACGCACAAAGCTACGTCCTGGCAGAAGCTCATGACTCCACAATCGCTGTAACAGATGTGTTTCATAGCCAACCCACTCGGCAATACGAGTGAGACGACAACGCTGCCCCATCGGTGCATTCGGTAAGCATACCTCCGTCGTTGCCAGATCACTGCGCCCAGGGATCGGATTACCATGCGGACACACCGTCGCATGGCGGGTTAATTCAACCACACGTTCAAGAAACAGGGGCGAAACAACTGGCGCTAACCGGGCAGCCTCGCGATGAACAAATATCCACGGCACGCCAACCACATCCAACAAAAACCGCTCCAACAAGCGATGGCGGACGATCAGGTGCCGGGCCAGCAAATAACCATTTGCGGTTAAAGCCAGTCCACCTCGCTCTACAGCCGTAACCAACTGGCGCGTGAACAGATGCTGCAATGTCTGCAATAGCTGCTCAGGCTCAATATGTAAACAACGCACCAACTGGTCAGCAAAGACCGGTTCGTCGTGTTCAGCCAGATCGGCCAGAGCGAGCAGGCAGGTGGCTTCAGGTTCGGCAAGCCGCATGGTTCCTTGTACGAAAAAGAGCGGTAGATGGGATGTAACCATGAATGACGCTCCTGTTGAATTACAAGCAGACCACCTATCAGGTTATGACATCAACAAAAATTATGTCAATTTGATGTAGATCGGCGTCATATAGGTCCAGGCTGCACGACGCCGATCTACCAGTGTTTCCTCTCCAATCCGTGAGGTATTTACCCGCTCTCAATGCCAGGCACCGATCAGTTTGATCATTGCCCAAAACGCAAGCGCCATCACTCGCCATGTACTTTGAACGGCTTCCCCCGTGGCTCAGGCACCAGATCGGGCCGGGTTGTATCGAGAATAATCTCGTGCAATTCGAGTTTATTGGGGGCAATGAATGCTTCTTTCGGCAACGTACCGGAACGAGCGTGCCCCTGACGAAATTCCTCTGAGCGCACCCACGCTTCAAAGTGTGCCCGGCTCTCCCACGTCGTTAGCACGATATAGGGGTCACCCGGATTGACCGGACGGAGTAACTGGTTACTGATAAAGCCGGGCATTCGATCCACCAGACGGGCACGATTGCGGAATGTCTCTTCAAACAGGTCTGCATAGTCGGGATGAACAAAGATGCGATTTGCAGTTGTGATCATGCTGTCTCCTTCCATCTCAACTGAAGCCATAGTGTCGGCGTGTACGCAAGATCAAGGCCAGAAAGAATGGCCCACCCGCGAAAGAAGTGAAAAGCCCTACCGGAATTTCAGCCGGTGCTGCCAGTGTACGAGCCAGCAGATCGGCCAGGATCAACAGGGTTGCGCCACCAAAGGCACAGGCTGGAATGAGCCAGCGATGATCGGGACCGATAGTCAGACGCACCATATGGGGAACAATCAGACCGATAAACCCGATTGGCCCGGTCAGCGCGACCGCTGCACCGGTCGCCAGCGCCGCCATCAACACCGCTGCCCGCTTAATCCACTCCACATTCACACCAAGATGGCGGGCTTCCGCCTCACCCAGTGCAAAGAGATTGAGATAAAATCCCAGCCTCGGCGCTAACACAAGCACGATCAGAATTGGCGGAGTCGCAGCCAGAACCGTCTCCCACAGCGCTCCCCCCAATCCACCCAGTGTCCAAAAGACAATCGAACGCAACTGATCATCATCGGCAAGGTAGGTCAGCAGACCGGTTGTTGCCCCCGCTAATGCATTAAGTGCCAGACCAACCAGCAAGAGCATCGCCACATCGGTTCGACCATGCCGGCGCGACAGTCGGTAAACGAGCAGTGTCGTTGCAGCGCCGGCCAGGAATGCAGCAACCGGTAAGGTGTAGATACCAAATACTGCCAGACCACTAATGATGGTGAAGACAGCTCCCAGCGCTGCCCCGCTACTCACCCCGATCAAACCGGGGTCGGCCAGGGGATTACGGAAAATCCCCTGCAAGAGTGCTCCACTTACCGCCAGCGCTGCACCGACCAACCCGCCGAGCACGACTCGTGGCAGACGAATATTCCATAACACTGCCATCTGTTGTTGCGAAACCGCTGTTTCAACTGAAACACCGATCTTGCTCAACAGAATGGCTACTACCACATCAGGCGGAACGGCCACCGCACCAATACCGACCCCCAACAAGAATGCTACAGACAAGACCACTGCCAGTATCGGCAATAACCAGCCCCGCCCGGCAAAACGTAAGCGGAGGCCAGGAGCAACGGACGTCACACTCATGATCCACCCGTTTGTGCTACAGCATCCTTGAATGCTGCCACCAGATCGGCCAATGCCTGACCGGTGCGTGGCCCCATCCCCAACAGATAGAGATCATCGAAGTCTACCACCCGACGCTGTTGACCGGCTGGAGTGTCGGCAAGACCGGGAATTTGCAAGAGACCATCAACACCACCAACCGACTCCAGACCTTTAGTGAGCACCAGAATGACATCAGGCTGCGCAGCGATTACAACCTCTGCACTCAACGGCGCGTAGTTTACGATACCGGCCTCAGTTGCCGCGTTGACACCACCGGCGGCGGTAATCATGGCATCAATCGCAGTATTGGCACCTGCCACCTGCTGAACATCAGTCCCCCGCAGATAGAGGAACAATACACGGGGTGGTCGAGGTAGCGTTGCAGCATCAGCCCGGGCACGCGCAATCTCTGCCTCCACCTGGCCGGCAAGCTCGTATCCTCGTTCAGGAATGCCGAGGGCGCGGGCCACAAAGAGAATCTTCTGCATCGGCGCATCCATCGTCGGCGGATCAGCCACCAACGCTACCGGAACACCCGCAGAACGAATCTGCGCCAGCGCCTCCGGTGGGCCGGCAGCCTCATCACCAATCACCAGCGTCGGGTTCAACGCCAGAATACCTTCGGCATTCAAACGCCGTTGATAGCCAATGTTAGGCAGGGACTTGGTCTTCTCGGCAGGATACGTCGCACTGGAGTCCACACCAACGATATAGTCACCCATTCCCAGCGCGAAGATGATCTCGGTAATATCGCCGGTAAGACTGACAATCCGGTCAACGGACTCAACCACCACCGTCTCACCCTGATAATCGGTCACCGTTGCCGGTAAAACAGGCGTAAGTACAGCACTGGTCGGTTCAGGTTCAGCGACCGGCGCTGTCGTTGGCACAGGAGCAGCAGTCGGCGCAGGAATAGCAGTTGGTATCGCCGTTGGTTCCGGTACCGCTGTCGGTACTGTTGCCGTTGATCCGGCTCCACAAGCACTCAGCAAAACCAGAACGAGAGCAAGGGTTAGCGACTTAACGAGCTTCGGCCACATAGGTATATCTACTCCCCGTCATATCTTCTGGTAAGCTCAAAACAAGAGGTGTTGCCGCTCGCGGATGCGGTTGCACCGTAACCGGCACACCGTACACATCGCTTAGCAACTCAGCGCGCAGTACATCCCATGGCGTTCCAAGTGCACATAGCGCACCTTGATGCATCACTCCGATACGATTGGCATAGAGCGCAGCCAGATTCACATCGTGCAAAACAATCAGAGCGGCGCCACCCTGATCGGCTGCACGGCGGGCGAGGTGTAACACTCGATGCTGATGACGCAAATCGAGAGCCGCAGTCGGTTCATCGAGCAGCAGAATCGGCGTGGTCTGGGCCAGCACCCGCGCCATCTGAACTCGTGCCTGTTCGCCACCGGAAAGCGTCGGTAAGGGGCGCGCAGCAAACGACGCTGTTTCTGTTTGCACCAAAGCTTCCTGAGCGATGGCCCGATCATGATCGCTTTCCGCATAACCACGTAAATGCGGCGCCCGACCCATAAGCGCCACTTCCAGCGCGGTAAAAGGGAAAGTTACCACAATTTGCTGGCGCAACACGGCGCGCCGTTGCGCCTGTGCCAGCGCCGACAGTCGGTGAAGTGGCTCTCCTTCGAGCCAGATTTCACCGCTGGTAGGGGGCAAATCGCCGGCCAGCAAACTCAAGAGCGTGCTTTTGCCGGCACCATTCGGGCCAACCAGAGCAACAACCTCACCGGCGGACAGGGTCAGCGATACCGACTGCACCAGCCAGCGTCCGTTAATGTGATAGCCAATATCTTGTGCAACCAGGAGTGTCATAGGCGGTGACCATTGTCTAGGTATGTGCTAAGCGACGCTATTAGAATACTCTAATTTAACTAGTTTGTCAACCAAAAACCGTAAAAATTAAACACTCGGATTGCTCAATAACGACCGAAATCGTGCGGAAAAGCAAAAGAGGCAGGCACTTGCCTGCCCCTCGTCTCTCCGCTGAACCGGCGCTCTTTACCAGACACGCCGTCCTGGTATGTCGAAGGTTGCCGTATTAGGAAAAGAGGCAGGCGTTTGCCTGCCCCTCGTCTCTCCGCTGAACCGGCGTTCTTTACCAGACACGCCGTCCTGGTATGTCAAAGGTTGCCGTATTAAGGATGTCAATAATCGTCGGCAGATAGTTGATCAAGATCAACACCGCCGCCACTGCCACCCATACCAGCAACCGGTCGAGAATTTTTGGCGCATCTTCCGGTCCGGAGAGGGCACGCGCAAAGGTAATATCAGGAACTTCAGCCAGCTTCTTTCCTCGTGTCAGCGTCATTATCATATTGAGGTAGTAGAAGATGGCGCTGACAAACATGATCAGGCCACCGATCATGGCAAAGAAGAGGAAGAAGCGCCATTCGTCTTGTACATACGGTGCACCGCCAATGTCAGTACGGCGCGGCATGCCACGCAGCCCCAGCTCGTGCATGAAGTGCGAGAAGAGGCCCATACCCACGAACCAGAGCCACGCCTGCGCCACACCCAGACTCTTGCTCCACAGGGCACGTCCGGTCAGGTGCGGTACCAGCCAGTACGTAATCCCCATAAAGCTGAGCGCCACTGCTGTGCCGACGGTCAGGTGGAAGTGACCGGAAATCCACGCGGTGTTGTGAACAACCAGGTTAACGTTGTACGAGGCATTGACCAGGCCGCTGATACCGCCAAAAGCGAAGAGCATCATTGCCACAATCTGGGCCGAAATCTCAGGTTTACCCCACGGCAGGTTGAAAATCCAGGCCAGCCAGCCTTCACCACCGTTACGCCGTCCCGCATACTCTAGTGAGGCGACAACGTTGAAGAAGGTGAGCAGGCTGGGGAAGAAGACGCCAAAAGTAAAGACGGCATGCACCAGTTTCCAAATCTCGGAGATGCCCGGATCGGTCACCTGATGGTGCATACCGATGGGAATCGACAGAATGAGGAAGAGAATGAATGAAACACGGGCCATTGGATCGCTGAATAGCTTGCCACCCGCCTGCTCAGGTACCAGCGTGTACCACGAAATGTACGCCGGTAACAGCCAGAAGTAGACAATCGGGTGACCGGTGAACCAGAAGAGGGTGCGCGCCAGTACCGGATCGGTACCGCCAACCAGTCCCAACGACCACGGAATCACCAGGAAGATCATCTCACTGGCAACACCGATAGTCGAAATCGTCCACATCAGCATCG
>FWWM01007839.1_pt1 | contig 21014 bp, 25 predicted proteins | sample 2228351 | NCBI WGS metagenome assembly FWWM01 (sample SAMEA103939774, study PRJEB20133) | metagenome
AAATGAAAAAATTTATTGATGAAAGTGTTAAGTATTACAGAAAGATTGAAGGAAAACTTATTGCAGCATTTACATCCACAGGAATGATTGGTGGAGGTGGAGAAACTGTCTGTCTTGACATTTTGAAAGCATTCTTAATTCACGGATGCCTTTGCCTTGGGTTTACAAGATTAGGACATTATGGACCTGTCTCAATTGGAAACCCTGATAGTAGAGTAGAGAGAGAAATAAAGGAAATGGCAAGCAAATATGCGGAAGTGTTAAATAGGATTTAGTAATGTTTGACAGAAAAAAGCAACTAAGGTGGGCGTCCCTTAAGGTCGGAATTGTTATCACCGTTACTTTGCTTATTGTATTTTTTGTCATTATGGTTTCTGGTGGAATTCACTCTCTGCTTAGAGAAAGGGTTTCTTTTAATATTTATGTCCAAGATGTAAGAGGTCTAAGAGTTGGTGCTCCTGTGATGGTTGCGGGAGTTGATGTTGGAGAGGTGAAAAAAATAACGCTGAGCAGAGAGCATGGAATAGTAGTTAAGGTCTCGGTAAACAAAGATGTGATTACATATCTTAAATCCGATGCCAAAGCCAGAGTCCAAAGCTTGGGTTTGCTTGGAGATAAATATGTGGAAATATCACCTGGCGAAGACCAAAAATCCTTTGATCCTGAAAAAGGAATGTACGGAGAGCCTCAAACTGAGATAAAAGACATTGTTGTCACAGCGTCATCCACTTTAAGCAATGTGGAAAATTTTATAAAAAGGCTTGATAGATTTATTGCCAAGTTTGATGAATCCCGGGGTACTTTCTCAAAATTACTTTCTGACCCAACACTTTACGACAATTTAAACTTTGCTGTAGCAGAGCTCAAAAAAACTATAGAAGAGATAAGATACGGCAGTATTGGAATGCTTGCAAGAGATAGAGATTTTTATGAAAGGCTTTCAGGTACTTTGAAAAATCTTGAGGATGTATCTAATAAAATAGCCTCCTCAGAAGGAAGTCTCGGTAAATTGATAAATGACCCAACTCTTTATGAAAATCTGGTTCGTTCCTTCCAGAAACTTGACGCAATTCTTAAAGATATTGAGACATCTGAGGGCACTTTTGCTCTTTTACTTAAAGACAGAAAAACAGCTGAAGATTTAAGAAAAAGCATAGAAGAAATAAAGGAGCTTATTGAAGAGATTAAAAAGAATCCTAAAAAGTTTTTTAAATTTAGTGTTTTTTAAGTTATAATAATTCATGGCTGTGCTTGAAATCAGAAAATATCCCGATGAAGTTTTGAAAAAACGGGCTGAAGAAATTGAGAATATAGACTCGGAGCTTCAAAAGCTCATTGACGATATGATTGAAACGATGTATAAAGCAAATGGAGTAGGACTCGCAGCTCCACAGGTTGGAGTTTCAAAGAGATTGATAGTAGTTGATACAAGCCCCCGTGAAGAGAATCAGAAACTTATAGTTCTCATAAATCCTGAAATCCTTCAGTCAGAAGATGAAATACTATCTGAAGAGGGATGTTTGAGTCTTCCCGGATTTATCACAAGGTTAAAAAGAAAAGAGAGAGTATTAGTTAAAGGTCTTGACAGAGATGGAAAAGAAATAGAGATAGAAGCAGATGGTTTACTTTCAAGAGCTCTTCAGCATGAGATAGATCATCTTGAAGGTATTCTTTTAATAGACAGGATAAGTCCTCTTAAAAAAGAGCTTTTTAGAAGAAAATATCAAAAAATAAAAAAGTAGACTTTACAATGCCTTCCCAATCAAAAGGAATAATTTTTTTTGGCACCCCAGAGTTTGCTGTACCTACTCTTAGAGCATTGATTAAAGCCCAAGAGGAGATTCTTCTCGTTGTAACTCAGCCAGACAAACCAAAGGGAAGAGGTAAAAAAGTTCAACCAACACCAATAAAAAAACTTGCCCTTGAATACGGGCTTCCTGTCATACAGCCTGAAAAAATAAGAGATGAGAGTTTTATAAATACGATCAAGAAACTAAATGCAGAGTTTGGTGTAGTTGTGGCTTATGGAAAAATTCTTCCTAAGGAGGTTTTTAATGCTCCACAATATGGTTGTATAAATTTACATGCATCACTTCTTCCCAAATACAGAGGAGCAGCGCCAATACAGTGGGCTTTGATAAAGGGAGAAAAGCTCACAGGTGTTACGATAATGCAAATAGATGAAGGACTGGATACAGGACCAATATATTTGCAAAAAGAGGTTTCAATTGATAATGACGACAATGCAGAAACACTTTCTAAAAGGCTTTCTGAAATAGGAGCCGATTTGACTGTTGAGGCAATAAAGAAGATAAGACAGGGCTTAAAACCTGTTGCTCAGCAAGGTGAGCCTGTTTACGCTCCTCCTCTAAAGAAAGAGGACGGAAGAATTAAATGGGAGGCATCTGCAAGGGATATTTTCAATTTAATACGCGGCACATACCCGTGGCCCTGTGCTTACTGTTTCTTTAAGAATGAGAGGATTAAAATAATAAAGGCAGAGGCTTTGCAAGGAAAAGCTCTACCAGGCTTGATTGTTAAAGCAAAGAATGACTTGATTGTTGGTACATCTGATGGTTTGCTCAAAATTCTAATTCTTCAGCCTGAAGGTAAAAGAATTATGACATCACAAGAATTTATTGCTGGAAGAATAATAAATGAAGGGATGGACTCATTTTCTTAGGGGTTTTGTGCTTAAAGTTTTATATCCAATTCTTATGTTAATTGGTGCATTTTTCAAATCAAAAAAATCGGATTTCCAAGCCTTAATCGTTAAGTTAAATAATTCACTTGTTATGAGAAATCCTGTTTACGCAAAGAAGATACTTGTTCTATTGCCACACTGTATTCAGAATTCCAAATGTGATGTAAGGCTTACATTTGATGTGTTCAAATGCAAAAGATGCGGAAAATGCAAAATTAAAGACCTTATTGAACTTGCAGAAAAATATGGAGTAGCTATCTCTGTTGCAACAGGAGGAACAATTGCAAGAAAGGTTGTAAAGGAAGTAAGACCAGATGCAATTGTAGCAGTTGCTTGCGAAAGGGATCTTTCCAGTGGAGTCGTTGACACCTATCCTTTGCCTGTAATAGGAATTACTAATGAAAGACCGAATGGTCCTTGTATTGACACAACTGTAGATTTACAGAAAGTTGAGAAAGCCATAGAATGGTTAATAAAAAACAAAACCCAAGACAAACAGCAGTAAGAATTTTAACCTGTGTATTGGACAAAAAAAGGTCCTTAAAAGATGTTCTTACCGATAAAATTCTTTCTGAGTTTGCAAAAAATGATAGAGGATTTCTCATTGAGGTTGTTTATGGAGTTTTGCGGAATCTCTACTACCTTGACTGGCTTCTTGAGGAGTTTTATAAAAACAAATCAGGTCTTGCCTCCTGCACAATAAATAATCTGCGATGCTCTATTTATCAGCTTGTTTTTATGGATACTCCTGCCTATGCAGTAACAAATGAGGCTGTTAATACTGAAAAGTCATTTCATGGAAAGCCCTCTGTAGTAAATGCCATACTAAGAAATTTTCTGCGAAAGTACGGAAATGAGAAGTTAAACGAGCTTTTACAGAAGAAAAAACCTGATTCTTTGTCAATTCTTTACTCCTATCCTGATTGGTTGATAAAAAGATGGGCAGAAAAATTTTCAGAAGATGAGCTGATAGCATTTCTTAAGGCTAATAATGAGAAACCTCCTTTTTGCATAGCAGTAAAACCCGAGCAGAGAGACACGGTAGCTAACTATTTTGAAACCAGGGGTTTTAAAACATCTTTTGCAGAGCATGTTTCCTCAGGATTAATAGTTGAAGGACAAGGATATGAGATACGGCAGGCTTTAGTAGAAGCTTCATTTTTTTGGATCGTTCAGGATTTAGCAAGTCAACTTGTATGCTTCTTTCTTGAACCCTTTGAAGGGGCAAATGTATTAGATGCCTGCGCAAGTCCAGGAGGTAAGACTCTTTTGACAGCAGCTTTAATGGGAGGAGGCAAAATCACAGCTGTTGAAAGGGACAGAAAAAGATATAAAATACTGCTTCAAAATATTGAAAGAAATAGAAAGTTTCTAAAAAATATTGTGTTTGAATTGGTTGAGGAGGATATCTTACGATTTGAAACAGATGTTAAGTTTGACAGAATAATTCTTGATGCCCCTTGCTCATCTCTGGGAGTAATCCGTAGAAATCCTGATGTAAGATACAGGATAAGTGAGGCAGAAATTGAAAGGATCTCAAAAATTCAGGAGGCAATGCTTGACAGAATTTGCAAATTTTTAAAGCAAGATGGAATTATGGTTTACTCTGTATGTTCAACAGAGAGCGAGGAAGGAGAAATGGTAATTGATAAATTTTTGCAGAAACATCCTGAATTTTGTAGTATAAAAATATTACGTACTTTTCCACATCGGGATAAAATGGACGGATTCTTTATGGCTAAGCTCAAGAGGATAAAGGGATAGATGCAAGTGGTAATAAAAAAGATAATCTACATAGTTGCGGTTATTATTGGAGGTTTTCTTGCTGGGTATGTCTCTCTTACGATTTTTGTTTCAAGCGGTAAAACAGAAGTTCCAGATTTAAAAGGGAAAGATATTGTTCAAGCTAATCAATTATTAAGAGAAAGAGGCTTACACATAAGGATTGATGGAGAAGAATACTCAGAGCTGCCAGTTGCAACAATATGTAAGCAGACTATTCCACCTTACACCAAAGTAAAAAAGGGAAGAGAAGTGGGAGTTGTGATCAGCAAAGGAGTAAGATTCTCAGTTTTGCCTGATGTAACTGGTATGTACCTTGAGGAAGCTGAAAAGATTTTAAATGAAAAAAGTATTCCATTGGAGAAAGTTATCTACATCTACTCTGATAAATATGAGAAAAACACAGTTATTGCCCAAAGACCAGAGCCTGAAGAGGGCGGTAAATCTATAAAGTTGATTGTAAGCTTAGGCAAAAAGGAGGATGAATGAAAAATATTATTGAGATGGCTGAAAAATTGAGAGAGAGCGGAGATTTTAAAGAGTCCCTCAGGCTTTGGAAAAAAATTAATAAGTCAGCATTAAAAAAAATGGACTCCTATCTTACTCTTGACTCTCTTATTGCTCTGGCTGATATTTATAGGATAATGGGAGATTTCAAAAAATCTGAAAAATTTTACACGGATGCTTTAGAGGTTGCAGAAGCCTTAGATGATGAGGTAAGCTTTGCAGATGCCTTAACAGGACTAGCACTTTCAAAAAAGGCGATTGGAAATTGGAAAGAGGCATTGACAATAGTAAGAAAAGCTCGCTCAATATATCAAAAAAGCAAAGACAAAAAAGGCATAGCTTTTACTTATTGGGCTGAAGGAGCATGCTGGAGGTTTGGTGGAAGAATAAAAAAATCTCTGGATGCTTTCATGAAAGCCTTTGAGCATTTTAGGGTTCTCAAAAATAAAAGGGCAATGGGATACATCTATTGTGGACTTGGAGGAAGCTCAAGGGTTTATGGAAATTTTGAAAATTCCATGGAGTACTATCAAAAGGCAAATAAGATATTTGCAGAAATTGGAGATAAATTCGGACTTGCCTATTCATTCTGTGGATTGGGAAATGCTTACAGAATGAAAGGAGATTTTGAAAATGCTAAGAAAAACTTTAAAAGAGCGATAGATATTTATAGTAAAATAGGAGATATTGTAAGTTCATCCTACACACTTTGGAGCATTGCTATGCTTAAAATCTTAGATAACAAACTTCCAGAGGCAGAAAAATACATAAAAAAAGCTGAGAAAAATTTTAAAAAATGCGAAGACATCCGTGGCGAGGCATATTGTAGAATTCTTAGAGGAATGGTAATGTATGTAAAGAAAAGAAAAAAAGTAGCACAGAGACATTTTAAAGAGGCTTTGAGAATTTGTGAGGAGTCTGATTTTAACTTAGAGAAAAAATATGCAGAGAGCTTTTTAAGTGGAAAACTTCCTATTCCCTATAATATTCCCTAAATTATGAATACTGTAAGCGATAAAATAATCACTCTTCCGAATATTCTATCTTTGATAAGGATAATTCTTATTCCCTTTTTCATACTCTCAATGAATGTAAAGGATTACTCCTCAGCCTTAAAAATTTTAATCATAGCAGGAGTGACAGATTCTCTTGACGGAATAATAGCGAGAAAATTCAATCAGATTTCTAAATTTGGGATATTTCTTGACCCCTTGGCAGACAAACTTCTGCTTTTGAGCATAATGATAACATTTTACATTAATGAACTTGCACCTAAATGGTTTCTCGTACTTGTTTTTACAAGGGACACTCTTGTTGCATTTGGATGGCTTGAGAGATATTTGTCAAGAAAAAAAATTAGCAAGCCAACAATTCTCGGAAAAATAAGTAATGCTTCCAAGGTCATAATATTTAGCTATATTCTTCTTACTCTTAATTTCCATGTGCCAAAAGTTCCCGTTTATGCCTATTATTTGGTAAGTATTATCTCTGTTGTCTCTCTGATTCAATATGTTGTCATGCGACTGTCAAATGAATAGAAGAGGATTGAAAATTGAATCAGTACAACCGGATAGTTCTGCCTATAAAGAAGGAATAAGACAAGGAGACAGAATAATCTCCATTAATGGGCACCCGGTCAAGGATGTGTTAGATGTTATGTTTTTTTCAGATTCTGAAGAGTTAGATATTGTTGTTTTAAGAGATGGAAAGAAATTAAGATTTAAAATACGTCGTGAATTTGAACCTCTGGGATTAGAAGTTGAGCCATTTACTATAAAAAGATGCAGAAATAGATGCATATTTTGCTTTGTTGACCAGTTACCAAAGGGATTAAGAAAATCCCTATACGTCAAGGATGAGGACTACAGGGCAAGCTTTCTTTACGGAAATTACATAACACTTACTAATCTTAGTCAAAAGGACTATGAGAGAATTAATAAAATGAGACTGAGCCCACTTTACATATCAGTCCATGCTGTGAATCCAGAAATAAGAAACATGATGTTAGGTAATTATGATGTGTTACCTGTACTTGAAGAATTGAAGAAACTTGCAAAAATGAGAATAAAAATACATACACAGGTCGTACTCTGTCCGGGAATAAATGATGGAGAAGTTCTTGAAGAAACGATAACAGAGCTTCACAAGCTTTATCCATATGTATCATCCATAGCAGTTGTACCTGTTGGACTTACTAAATATCATAAAAAAGGACTTCAACCAGTTCTCAAACAAAAAGCTGAAGAGGTTATTAAACTTGTTGAACCGTTTCAAAAAAGATTTCGCAAAAAGCACGGTCTCACTTTTGTTTATCTGGCCGATGAATTCTATATAAAAGCAGAAAGGGAATTTCCGCCTATTAAAAATTATGATGATTTCCCACAAATTGAAAACGGAGTTGGCATGGTCCCTCTTTTTATGCATAAGGCTATGAAAATAAATATTCCCGCAAGAAGGGTAAAAAATCGCTTTGTAACCTTCACAGGTATTTCATTTTATCCTTATCTTCTAAACTTTATTGACAGAATAAAGCAAAAAAATATTCCTATTGAGGCTTATCCAATAAAAAACAATCTCTTTGGAGAGACTGTTACGGTAGCAGGACTCCTTCCTGGTGAGGACATAATCAAAGAACTTGCTCCTTATGTAGAACCAAATGATATTGTTCTTGTTCCTGATGTTACAATGCGAGATTCTGAGAACATGTTTATTGACAACTTAACTCTGTTGGATATTGAAAAAATACTAAAAGTTAAAGCTATAAAAATCGGTACAGAGCCAGAAGACCTTTTATCAGTTATATTTGAATAAATAAAAAGTTGGAGGTAAACAATGAAAGCAGGTTTTATAGGACTTGGAAATCTTGGAAAAGCAATGGCAAAAAGATTAATCTCAGAAGGAGTTGATTTAATCCTCTGGAATAGAACGATTGAAAAAGCGAAGGATTTAGGTTGCTCTCTGGCAGATACTCCCGCAGAGCTAGTATCAAAGACAGATGTAGTTATTCTTAATCTAAAGGACAGCAATGCCGTAAAAGAAGTACTTACACAAAGGGACGGAATTGTTTACGGAGAATGTCAAGGAAAAATAATTATTGATACTACGACAAATCATTTTGAGGAAGTTTTTAGTTTTTATAATATCTTACAAGAAAAACAAGCTTCTTATCTTGAAGCTCCTGTATTGGGAAGCGTAATTCCAGCTTCTCAGGGACTTTTAACAATTCTTGTTAGTGGTGATGAGAATTCCTTTGTAAAAGCAAAACCTATTCTGGAAAAGGTTGGAAAAAACATTTTTTATCTTAAAAAACGAGGAATTGCAACAAAGATGAAACTTATTAATAATCTCGTTCTTGGCAGTTTTATGGCTACCATTGCTGAGGCAATTGCCTTTGCTGAGGATGCGGGTTTAGAGAAGCAAAAAGCAATAGAGATACTCTCCTGTGGAGCTGGGAATTCTATGGTTTTGAATGCGAAAAAACAGAAGCTCATTGAAGAGGATTTTTCTGTTCATTTTTCAAATGCTCTGATTTATAAAGATTTGGATTATCTGCAAGACTTAGCAAAAAATCTCAAAAGACCTCTTTTTACTGCAAGCATAGTAAAGGAGTTGTATGCTATTGCCATAGCAAAGGGTTTTGAATCCGAAGATTTTTCTGGAATATATAGGGTTTTCAAAAATTTTTAAATTGGAGGAGCGATGAGTTATAAAATCTTTGTTACAGGAGGAGCAGGTTATATAGGAAGTCATGTGGTAAGGGATCTATCTGAAAGAGGATATGATGTTCTTACATATGATAATCTTTCATATGGACATCTGGATGCTGTTTTATATGGAAGGCTTGTCGTTGGAGATTTAGCAGATAAGGAAAATCTCAGAAAGACTTTTAAAGAATTTAAGCCCGATGCAGTAATTCATTTTGCAGCTTATGTAGTGGTTCCAGAATCTGTGAAAGAACCTGTAAAGTATTATAAAAACAACTTTTGCAACACTCTCAATCTTGTGGAGACATGTCTTGAGTTTGGTGTGAAAAATTTTATTTTTTCCTCAACAGCTGCTGTATATGGTATTCCAGAGAATATTCCTGTAAGTGAAGATGCACCGCTTAATCCAATAAATCCGTATGGAAGATCAAAGGTCATGGTTGAGCATTTACTTGCTGATGTATCAAATGCATATGATTTTAGATACATATCGCTTCGTTACTTTAATGTTGCAGGTGCGGACATGAAAGGTAGGCTTGGACAAAAAAGAAGAGATGCAACTCACCTTATTACACTTGCAGTTAAGACAGCACTTGGCAAAAGACCTTATCTTGAAATATACGGAACAGACTATCCAACACCTGATGGAACATGCATAAGGGATTATATTCATGTTGATGACCTCTCAGAGGCACACATTATTGCTCTTGAGTATCTTTTAAAAGGTGGAAAATCTGATGTATTTAACTGTGGCTATGGACATGGATACTCTGTGAAAGAGGTGATTGAGGCTACGAAGAAGGTTACTGGAGTTGATTTTAAGGTGATACCTGCACCAAGAAGAGAAGGTGACCCACCAGTGCTTATTGCTCACAGCAGTAAAATTAAAGAAAAGCTTGGCTGGAAACCTAAATATGACGACCTTGAGTATATTATAAAAACAGCATTTGAATGGGAAAAAAAGATTAAAGATTAAGCTATCTGAGAAGTTCCCTTAGATTATTTGCGAGATTTTTATCTAACTTTAACAATATTGACAACTCCCGGTAGGCATCGTCTTTCTTGTTGTTGAGATAAAATAATATGCCTTTGAGATAATGTAAATAAGGAGAATTTGATTGCAAATTGATGGTTAATTTCAATGCTTCATTAAATTCTTTCTCAATTATATAGAGGCTTGCAAGTTTTATTATATTTTTCTCTTCAAGGGGAAGTTTTAAGAGATAATCCTTTGCCTTTTTATAATTACCTGATTTATAGCTTAAATTTACAATCTTTTCCAATAAATCTTTGTTTTCATAAGATTTTTTATACAGTTGCTCATAAAGATCTAAAGCCCTATCAAACTGTCCTATATTTTCATACTTAATAGCCATTGATAAATAATCTATTTCAGGTACAGAAGGCTCATAAAACTCTTCGGAGGTTTTTTTGTATTGAGGAAAAATTTTTTCTAATTTTGATGAGATTAATTTCTTGTCTTCAAGTAAAACTTTTATATCTCTCTCAGCAATTTCTCTGTTGAAGTAGAACGGTCTTCCTTGTTTGGTATCAATCAACAACAATACGATTCCTCTTTTTTTATCATAAATAAAAGAGTCATTTACTGGATATGCAACTCCATTTTTTACAACAATTAATCGGGATTTTGAGGTAATAATCCATTTTTTCAATGGCTCCACTTTGCTTATAAAAATCTCCTCCCTTTGCGTGGGAACAATTGCATAGGCTGAGATTGGATTTAGATGCTCGTCAACAACAACTACATAAGATAGATTATCTGCATAGGCGGACACAGAAAATATACAAAAAAATATCAGAAAAAATGCTTTTTTCATTAAGATATTTTACTGTTCTTACTTATTCTTTTGGCAACAATGTATGCCTGTCCTAAGGATATGCATGCGTCATTGCAAGGAGAGTTTTGGTGAAGTAATGCAGTAAATCCTTCTTTTCTTAAGATTTTGGTCGTCTCTTTAAGAATATAAGCATTTTGAAAAACACCCCCACTTAACCCGACTTCTCTAAAGCAATACTTTTCTTGAATAGTTTTTAATGTATAAAAAATAGTTTTAATCACTGAATTGTGGAATTTCCATGCAATTTCCGTTATGCTTTTTTTTGCCAGATAATCTTCTACAATCTCTCTAATAGCTTGCCTGTAATCAATTAATAATTCGCCGTTATTTTGGTGAATAACCATGTTATAGCTGTCTTTAATTGAAAATTCAGCGGATGAAGGAATCAGAGCTTCCAGTGCTATTGCTGCTTCCGCTTCAAAGGAGTTGTAATGGCAAACTCCAATGAGAGAGGAGATTCCATCAAAAAGTCTTCCTATCCCGCAGGACAAAGGACTGAATTGGTTTGATTTTTTTATTTTTAAAATTTGCCTAATTTTACTATCATCCAACATTTCGGCAAAAGGAAGCTTTTTAATTAATTCATAATCTTCTCCAAAGGTCTCATCAATCAAGGATAATGCTATTCTCCAAGTTTGTTTTATTGCTCCTTCTCCCCCTGGCAGAGGAATATAATCCATATGAGCAAGTCTCTTAAAATTGTCAATTTTACATTTCAAAAATTCACTTCCCCAAATTTTTCCATCAACTCCATATCCCGTTCCATCAAAGGCAACTCCAAAAAGTTCATCCAATCCGTATTCAGCCATGACAGAGGCAATGTGACTGTAGTGATGCTGAACCGAAAAATGGGGAAGATTATACTTTTCTGAATAGCTGAGAGCCAAATTTGTTGAATAGTAACCAGGATGAAGGTCATGTCCAACGGCAATTGGTTCAACCCTGTACACAGATTTAAGATTTTGAAGAACTTCTTCAAAGAAGTTTAAAGTTTCCAGATTTTCCATGTCTCCAATGTGCTGACTCATTATCGCATAATTTGATTTTGTAAGGGTAAAAGTATTTTTTAGATCAGCTCCAAATCCGATAACCTCAGGAAGTTCCTCTTTGAGAGGAATTGCTTTAGGAACATAACCCCTTGCTCTTCTTATAAAATATATCTTTCCTTCAAATTCTTTCACTACTGAGTCATCTACTCTCATAAAAATCTCTCTGTTATGGACAAGAAAGGCATCTGCAACATTTTCTAATTTTTCAAGTGCCTCTTCATTTTTGGTTATAATAGGCTCTTCTGATATATTTCCACTTGTCATGACAAGTGCTTCAAAGTGGGGAATTATATTTTCATACTGGCAGTTTTCTGCTTCATAGTCTGTGGGGTAATAAAAAAGAAGATAATGAAGTGGAGTATAAGGTAGCATAAAGCCGAGATAAGGATTTTTGGGAGATACTTCCTCTGGCAGTTCACAATTGGGCTTTTTTCTCAAAAGTAAAATTGGACGCTCCTTTGACTGAAGTATTTCTTTTTCAAACTCACATATAAAGCAAAATTTTTCTATATACCTTACCGATGGAGACATAAGTGCAAAAGGTTTGTTGCTTCTTCTTTTTCTTTTTCTTAATTCATTCAAGGCATTTTCATTTTTCGCATCACAGCAAAGATGAAATCCACCAAGACCTCTTATTGCTAATATTTTTCCCTGTTTTATCATGTGGATTGCTTGAGGAATAGGATTTTGAATTTCAACGAGGCTATCGCCTTCTTTTGTAAAAAGCTTTACCTGAGGACCGCACACAGGACAAGCATTAGGCTGAGCATGAAATCTTCTATTTGTCGGATCCTTATATTCTTTCAGGCATTCTTGACACATCTGAAAAACTGACATTGTGGTATTTGGTCTGTCATAGGGAATTTTGTAAGTGATTGTATATCTCGGACCACAGTTTGTGCAGTTTATAAAAGGATAAAGATATCTTCTATCATTTGAAGTGAAAAGTTCTCTTAAACAATCCTCACAAATTGATACATCCTCTGAAATGTGAGTGAATCCCGCCTCATCAATACTTTCTATGATTTGAAAATCTTTGTCTCCATTCAAAGGAATTTCCATTGACTCAATAGAATAAATTTTTGCAAGGGGAGGATGCTCTTTCTGCAGAATAGTTAAAAAATCGTCTGCTTTTTGACCCTCTACTTCAATGGTCACGCCCTTTGCAGTATTGGTGACAAAGCCTGTTAGATTTAGGCTCTTGGCAAGATTATATACAAAAGGACGGAAACCAACACCCTGCACAACACCTTTGACTTTAATGCGAATTCTCTTCATTAATTTAGAATAACATTAATTCTCTTACTGGTGAAAAACTCTTTCTGTGGATTTCGCAGGGACCGTATTTTTTTAATGCATTTATGTGTTGTTGCGTTGCGTATCCCTTGTGTTTGTCAAAGCCATAATTGGGATATATTTTATGATATTGTTTCATTATCCTGTCTCGTGTGACTTTTGCGATGATGCTTGCAGCAGCAATGGAAGCACTCTTTTGGTCACCCTTGATTATAGATTTTTGATTGACTTTCAAGTCAGGTAAGGTTATGGCATCCAGAAGAAGCAGTTCCACATCTTTTTTAAAGCTATTCAATAAATCATTGAAAGCTTCTTTCATTGCGAGGCGAGTTGCTTCAAGAATATTGAATTTTTCAATTAAATCAACATCAATTATGCCAATTCCAACAAAGGAATGCTTAAGTATTTTTTCAAAAGTCTTTTCTCTCTGCTCTGCAGTGAGCTGTTTTGAGTCATTTATGCCTTCAATAAAAACATTATCTTTAAAGCATACACATGCTGCAACAACAGGTCCAGCAATACAGCCTCTTCCTGACTCATCTGCTCCAGCAATTATATTAAAACCTTGAGCCCGAAAAGATTCATCAAAGGCAAAAAGGCTCATGCCTTGTTGTATTCAGTTTTTTCTTTAACCTTTGCCTCTTTACCTTTCTTTGTTCTTAGATAGTAAAGTTTTGCTCTTCTTACATCTCCTCTTCTTACTACCTCAATTTTGTCAATAATTGGACTGTGAAGAGGAAATACTCTTTCTACACCAACGCCAAAGGAGATTTTTCTTACTGTGAAGGTTTCTCTTAAACCACCTCCTCTGCGAGCAATAACAACACCCTCAAATATCTGAATTCTTTCTTTATCTCCTTCTTTTACCTTTACATGAACTTTTACAGTGTCTCCAGGATTAAAATTAGGAATATCTGCCTTTTTATATCTCTCTTCTATTGACCTAATGATTAACTGATTCATCTGTACCCTCCAAAATTTTAGTATTTATTTCCGAGCAAAGCTCTTTTAGGATTTCTAAATCATCTGAAGATAAATTTTTTAACAAATCTGGTCTTTTCTGAATCGTGTTTTTTAATGCTTCCTTTTTTCTCCAGTAGGCAATTTTTCTATGATCTCCCTTTATGAGAATATCTGGAACTTTCATTCCTTCAAATTCCTCAGGTCTTGTATAATGAGGATAATCTAATATTCCCATCATAAAGGAATCCTCAATGGCTGATAGCTCGTCTCCCAAAGCTCCAGGAATCAATCTCACAATAGTATCTATTATAACCAATGAAGCCAATTCTCCACCACTTAACACATAATCGCCAACTGAGATCTCTTCATCAATAAAAGCCTTAATTCTGTTATCAATGCCTTCGTATCGTCCACAAATTAAGACCATAGGAGTTTTGGCATTAACAAATTCACGAGCAACATTTTGTGTAAATCTTCTTCCCTGTGGTGAGAGCAAAATAATTTTTTTTGATATGCCATCTTGTCTGATATGTTTGATTGCATTGTAAAACGGTTCTATTTGCATAACCATTCCTACTCCACCACCATAGGGATAATCATCAACTTTCTTATGCTTATCATTTGAAAAATCTCTCAAGTTGTAAATTTTAACCTCAGCAAGTTTTCTTTTAATAGCTCTTCCCACAATTCCATACTTTACATAACATTCAATTACTTCAGGGAATATGGTTAAAACTTCAAATTTCATAAAAAGAAAAGGGCGTGACTCTCACGCCCTTTATTTAACTAATTTTAAGCTGGACTATTCTAAAATTTCAAGGACACATCTTTTGCCAACTTTTGTTCCAGCAGCACCCAAGATTGTCCTCATAGCCCTTGCTGTCTTACCCTGTTTTCCGATGACCTTACCAAGATCACTTGGAGCAACTCTAAGTTCATATACAGTGGTTTTTTCACCCTCAATTTCAGTTACTCTGACATCCTCTGGTTTGTCAACCAGTGCTTTCGCCATTGTCTCAATGAGTGTCTTCATGCTCATGTTCTAACCTCCGTGCAAAAAGAGTAGTAAATACCCCTCTGGGTATATTAAGCAGAAACCCGTTCAATTAATTTTTTTACAGTATCTGTAGGTTGTGCTCCATTTTGGAGCCAGTATTTAACCCTATCCATATCCAGCTTTATCTCTGGAGGCTCTGTTTTTGGGTTGTATGTTCCTACAATTTCAATATAAGGTCCATTTCTTCTTGCCTTTGCATCAGCAATAACTACTCTGTAAAAGGGCTTTTTCTTTGCTCCCAGCCTCATCAATCTTATCTTAACCAATTTTACCCTCCAATGATGTAGTAGTCCTATAATTTTTAAATATATTATATTCACCTCAATAAATGCAACTGCTTGTTTTGAAATTATTATGGAATAGGCATTTCTGCTATTTTATAAAAAATTTTTTCCGCTATACTCTTAAAATCGTAATCTCCAGTTATATCAAACCATAATATATCTTTTTCTTTCTTAAACCATGTAAACTGCCTTTTTGCATACATTTTTGTTCTTTTTTTGATTAACCTAATTGCCTCCTCAATATTATAAATATCTGCAAGATACCCAGCGATTTCTTTATATCCTATTGCCTGCAATGCGGGAAGAGGAAAATGAGTATTAGCATGTTTCTTTATCAAAGTCAAAACGAATCTTACCTCTTCAATCAAACCAGCATGAATCATTTTTTCTACTCTTTCTTCTATAAGGCGATATAACTCTTTTCTGTCCCTTTTCAGCCCAATTTTTATGAAATCATATGGAAAAGGAGCTGTTAATTTTTTTTGTATCTCACTGATTCTCATTTTACCCTTAAAAAAGACTTCCAACGCTCTTATAATTCTGCGGAGATCAGTTGAGTAAAGTTTGTTTGCGGTCTCAGGGTCAATATCTTTTAAAATTTTATAAAGGGAACCAGGATTTTTTTTCTCCTCTTCTATTAATTTTTTTCTTAACTCCCAATCTGCATCAGGTCCTTCAAAAATTCCCTCTGTCATTGCTCTTAAATAAAGTCCAGTTCCACCCACAACGAGAGGAGTTTTATCTTTCTGGAACAATTCTTCAATAATTTTTTTAACCCTTTCTATATAACTGCCTGTGCTGAAGTATTCCCATGGATTAATAATGTCTATCATATGATGGGGAACTTCTTGCCTTTCCTTTAATGAAGGCTTTGCTGTTCCAATGTCCATATATTTATATATTTGCATTGAATCTGAGCTTATTATCTCTGCATTGAGCAATTTAGCCAGATGAATTGAAATATCCGTTTTTCCTACTCCTGTAGGACCAAGTAGGATGATAATTTTTCTCTGTATCACATTTTTATTATAATCCATATAAAATTATTGATAATTACATCCGATAAATTTATAATATAGAAAAATGGATTTCATTGCCCTGATAGGATTAATTTTAGGCATTGGAGCAGTCATAGCGGGAAACATTGTAGAAGGAGGTACATCTGCTCATCTTGTTCAAGCAGCTGCAGCCATTATTGTATTTGGTGGCACTTTTGGTGCAGTAGTTTTTAGTTTTCCCTTGAAAGATTTAATAAATGCCTTGCAAAGCTTAAAATTTATCTTTATCAATAGAAAGATAAAATATGATGAAACCGTTGAGACCATTTTAGATCTCCTTGTTATTGCCCGAAGAAAAGGATTATTAGCTCTTCAAGAGGAAATAGAAAAATTATCCGATCCTTTTCTAAAACGAGGATTAACATATGTAATAGATGGAGTTTCTCCAGCTATTATCAAAGACTCGCTTTATCAGGAGATTTATTCTTTTGAAGAAATTATAAGGCGGGCATCAAAGGTCTATGATGCAGCAGGTGGTTATGCACCAACAATTGGAATCATCGGAGCTGTTCTTGGACTCATACAGGTTCTTAAAAATGTTACGGAACCTTCTGTAATAGCTAAAGGCATAGCTACGGCTTTTGTCGCAACAATTTACGGAGTTGGTTCTGCTAATTTAATATTCATACCAATGGCAAAAAGAATAATTAATAAACTTGAGGATGAGGTTCTCTTAATGGAGTTAATGGTTGAGGGAATATTAGGTATTGAGTCAGGAATGAATCCTTACTTTTTGAGAGCAAAACTTGAATCTTTCATAAGAGAAAGACAGAAAGAAAGGATATGAGAAAAAGGAATAAAAATGATAAAGAAGAAAATATTCATCGCTGGCTTATATCATATTCTGATTTTCTAACCCTTCTTTTCACTTTTTTTGTTGCCCTTTATGCCTTATCTGCTGTGGATATTTTAAAGGCAGAGAGATTTACGGTTTCCTTAAGAAAAGTTTTTAAGGTTATGGATGAACCTATTCAACTTGAGGAGGACAGAAGAAATTCAATTGTTGAAGACCTAAAAAAGCTTTTAAAAGACTCTCCTGAAGTAAGTATAATTGCTTCTTCCAGAGGCGTTGTGATTAATTTGCCAAATTCTCTTTTGTTTGACTCTGGTTCAGCCAGATTAAAACCTGAGAGTGAAGAAGTTCTTGCAAAAATTGCTGAAAAAATAAAGGAAATACCAGCAAAAATATTAATAGAGGGTCATACTGATAATGTTCCTATTGTTTCTTCTTCTATATACAAATCAAATTGGGAGCTTTCTGCTGCAAGGGCTGCTTCAGTTCTTCATTTTATGCTGGAAAAAGGCCTTTCTCCAGACAGATTTACCATTGCTGGATATGGCGAATACAGACCTGTAGATTCTAACGAAACGCCTGAAGGAAGAGTGAAAAATAGAAGAGTTGAAATTGTTATAGTAAAATAAGTATAATTTATAAGTTAAAACTTGCAGGTTATAAAAAATGAGAGAATACTCCCGAGTAAATGCTTCAATTCCATTAGGAATAAGATTAATTCCGGAAGAGGAAAAGCACAAAATAAAAACAAGAGTTTCCGGAGATATAAGTTTTTTGCACATTCCCCATGAAGAACCAACAGATAAAGTGCTTGCTGAGTGGTTAAAAATTATAAATGCTAAACTTGATCATATCATAAATTCGTTAAATTTACATCAGGAAGGGTTCACCTGTTTGCCTATTTATGATGTAAACATAAGCGGAGGGGGTATGAGTTTCACCTCTGAAGTGTCCTATGATATTGGAGATATTGTTGAAATTAAAACAGTTCTTGAAACTCCTTCTCCTGTTGCCTTATATCTTTATGGCGAAGTGATTAAAAGTGAAAAAGCCGATAATCATTGGAAAATTAGTGTAAAATTTATTAATATATCCGAAGAAGTAAGAGATTTCATCATTAAATTTGTTTTTCACAGAGAAAGACAAATTTTGAGGGAAAAAAGGGAAATGTAAATGACAGCAATAATAGGTATAGGTGTTGTATTAGGAGCTGTTGTTGGTGGATACATAATGGAGCACGGAAATCTTTCTGTGCTTTTTCAGCCTGCTGAGGTTGTTATTATTTTTGGGGCAGCCATAGGAGCGTTAATCATTGCTGCTCCACCTAATGTGGTTGGAGGAGTTATCAAAGGAACTATTAGCACAATAACTGGTGGTAAGAGTTATTCAAAAAGAGATTATCTTGATGTGCTCTTGCTTCTCACAGAGCTATTTACAAAAATCAGGAAAGAAGGTCTTATCTCAATTGAGCAGGATGTAGAGGACCCTGAAAACAGTGCAATTTTTTCAAAATATCCAAAATTTCTTAAAAATCATCACGCCCTTCATCTCCTTACTGACACTTTAAGAACAGTTATGACAACAACCATATCGCCCTATGAGCTTGAAAGCATGCTTGACAATGAACTTGAAACACTTCATGAAGAAGAATCTGCACCTGTGAAAAATCTTACAAACATAGCTGATTCCCTTCCTGGACTCGGTATAGTTGCGGCGGTTTTAGGAGTTGTTTTAACAATGGGTAAAATGAAAGAACCACCAGAAGTTTTGGGACATAGCATAGGAGCCGCATTGGTTGGTACATTTATGGGAGTTTTAATGTGCTACGGCTTCGTAGGACCGCTCGCAAGAAGAATGGAAGCATCAGTTAATGCTGAGAAGGAGTATCTCCTTGTGCTAAAATCAGCTCTTATATCATTTGTAGGAGGTGCAGCACCTCAGATTGCTGTTGAGTTTGCTCGCCGAAGCATTCCACCAAATGTAAGACCCTCTTTCCATGAACTTGAAGAAGAAATAAGGGCTTTAAAGAGTGGCAGATAAGTCAAAAACAACTATAATAATTAAAAAAGTCAAGAAAGGTCATGGCGAGCATCATGGCGGAAGCTGGAAAGTTGCTTATGCAGACTTTGTCACCGCTATGATGGCTTTTTTCTTGCTTCTTTGGCTAATAACAATGGTAGAACCTGAAAAAAAAGCTGCTGTTGCTGACTATTTCAGAAATTTTTCTCTCTTTCAGCAATCAGGTCGTTCTTTTATGGAGCAGTCCTCTGCCATTCATCAAGAAGTCAAAACTACAGTTGAACCTGTTACCGGAGAAAACATTGTAGAAAAATTTAAAGAACAGATGAAAAAGGCAATTGAGGAGAAATTAAAAGATCTTCAAAATCATGTAATTATAGAAACTGTTGAGGGTGGAGTAAGGATTGAGATTGTAGACCTTGAGGGTGATCCTCTTTTCCCAAGTGGTTCTGCTGAGCTTGCACCAAAGGCAAAAGAAATTCTAAAAGTAGTTGCCGAGAATATTAAGGATGAAGATGCAATGATCGCAGTGGAAGGTCATACTGATGCTGTGCCATTCAAAGGAGGTGGTATATCTAACTGGGAGCTTTCAAGTTATAGAGCCTCATCAGCAAGAATAGAGCTTGAAAAAAATGGTGTTGACCCATCAAAAATATCAAGGGTTGTAGGTTTTGCAGATACATTACCTCTCATTAAGGAAAATCCTAAGGATCCAAGAAACAGAAGAATAAGCATTGTTTTGCAGTTTGAGAAAGGAAAGAAGCCTAATAATCTTGATATTTTAAAGGAAAAACAAGGTTAAGAGCATTTTTAACAATTTTTATCTCAACAGGAGTTTTACCAAAGTAGTCACCATCTATTTGAACATGTGCATCCCCGCGAATTTTTATATGTTCCGAATGAAAATAATCTATTTCTTTCATCTTTAAATGTCTTTTGAAAATAACTCCAATAATCTGTAAAGCAAGTTTAAGACGAGAACTTGTTTTAGATAAAAGTACTCCAAAATAGGGCTCTCTTAAATCAGTATCAGGAGCTATTTTGAAGCTTCCTCCATAACATGAAGCCTTTGCTATTACAGCAGAATAGGCAGTTTTTTTCTGCCCATTGATTATTTCTAATTTTTTAGGTTTATCTTGTAGAATTGTTTTAACACCAGCTATAATGTAAGCAAGCTTTTTTAAAAAAATTTTTCTTTCCGGTCTTGCTTTGTAAACTGCATTTCCATCAAATCCTATCCCTGCCATCAAAATAAAAAATCTTTGCTTTTCATTGTTTTTAATTTTTCCAAGATGAATTTTTTTTGTTTTCCCATTGAGAGCAAATTCAATTGCTTTGTCCAAATTTTTCGGAATATTTAACTCCTTTGCAAGAACTGATGTTGTTCCCATTGGAAGAATTGCTAAGGGAATATCTGAAAATACCAATCCGTTGACTATTTCATTGTATGTACCATCACCTCCAGCACCTATTACAAGTATCCTTTTGCCTTTGTAGCTTTCTGCTAAGTTCTTAGATAAATACTCAGCATCACCTCTATTTTTTGTAAGAAGTGTCTCGAACGGTATGTTTTTTCTTTTAAGTATTTCCTCAACTTTTTGAATTCTTTTTAAAGAGCCACCGCCTGCAATTGGATTTGCAATTAGGAAAATCCTTTCGTAATTCATACTATAATCACCGGAGTTTTTTCCAGAAAATGTATTAATTCAGCAATGTTACAGGGCATTTTTATAAAGAATGCCCTTCCTCCATATTGGTCTCCTCTGTTTTTTATATTTGTAATTCTCAAATATCCTAAATATTTTGATGCTAAATATCCAGTTGTGTAATCTGGATTATCTGATATACAAAGCTCGGCAATTATCTCATTACGAGAGCTTACTTTAGATGCAATAGTTAAAGCCTCAGTAACTCTCAGTGGCTGAGGACTTATCTTTTT
>FWWM01004130.1_pt1 | contig 21009 bp, 21 predicted proteins | sample 2228351 | NCBI WGS metagenome assembly FWWM01 (sample SAMEA103939774, study PRJEB20133) | metagenome
GATCCCCCCGTTGAAAAAAGACGTTGGGAAGCGGCGTCGCTTACGGTCTCGGCGTGCAGGAGGTCGCCATGGTCCTTTGGAAACCGGACCCGAGTTTCTATCCCTCCCCTCGGTTGGCCATGCAGGCGCCGCCGGAGCGCCTCGCCTACGTGGCGACGATCAACCCGAATCCCGACGGGCGGCCTGACGCCATCGCCGTGGTGGATGTGGACCCTCGCTCGCCGACCTACAGCCGCGTGGTGGGCCGGGCCGATCTCCCTTGCCCGGGCGATGAGCTTCATCACTTCGGCTGGAACGCCTGCAGCTCCGCCCTGTGCCCCTACGCGCCTCACCCCCACGTGGAGCGCCGTTACCTCGTTGTCCCAGGCCTGCGATCCTCACGAATCTATATCCTGGACACGAAGCCGGACCCCCGTCACCCGCGGGTGGTGAAGGTGATCGAGCCGGAGGAGGTGGCCGCCCGGACGGGCTACTCGCGGCCCCATACGGTGCATTGCGGGCCCGATGGCATCTACATCAGCGCCCTGGGGAGGCCGGACGGGGATGGGCCGGGAGGGATCTTCGTGCTCGACCATTACACCTTTGAGGTCCTGGGGCGCTGGGAGGTGGATCGGGGGCCTCAGTTCCTGGCCTACGATTTCTGGTGGCACCTGGGCTACGATGTGATGATCACCAGCGAGTGGGGCACGCCCCGCATGGTGGAGAACGGGGTGGATGTGGAGGCCCTGCTGAACGGCCGCTACGGCCACCGGCTCCATATCTGGGATCTGCGGCGCCGCAGGCACGTGCAGGTTCTGGATCTCGGGGCGGAGCATCAGATGGTCCTGGAGCTCCGGCCGGCCCACGACCCCACGAAGGCCTACGGCTTTGCCGGGGTGGTCCTCTCCCTCAAAGACCTATCCGCGTCGGTCTGGCTCTGGCATCGGGGGAACGGGTCCTGGTCCGTCCGCAAGGTCATCGAGATCCCGGCGGAGCCAGCGGATCCGGAGAAGCTTCCCCCCATCCTGAAGGACTTCAAAGCCGTCCCCCCGCTGGTGACCGACATCAACCTCTCGCTGGACGATCGCTTCTTGTATGTGTCATGCTGGGGCACGGGGGAGCTCCGCCAATACGATGTCTCCGACCCCTTCCATCCGAAGCTGACGGGATCGGTGCGCCTGGGGGGGATCGTGGCCCGGGCACCGCATCCGAGGGATCCGGCGCGGCCTCTGAGCGGAGGACCGCAGATGGTGGAGGTTAGCCGGGATGGCCGTCGGGTGTATGTGACGAACTCTCTTTACCTGCCGTGGGACCCCATCTTCTACCCGGATGGCATCCAGGGGTGGCTGGCCAAGGTGGACGTGGGCCCGGACGGCGGGCTGACGGTGGATCCGACGTTCTTCGTGGAGTTCGGCGATTACCGACCCCATCAGGTCCGGTTGGAGGGCGGGGACGCCTCTTCGGACTCCTTCTGCTATCCCTGAGCCGGGGTGGGGGGAGCTGGTGTGGCGCCGTGGCTGGTGCTCTTCGGGCTGGGCGCGTATCACGGCCTGAACCCGGGGATGGGATGGCTCTTCGCCCTCGCCTTAGGCCTGCAGGAGCGCTCGCGGCGGGCGCTCCTGCAGGCCCTGGTCCCCATCGCCATCGGCCACTTCCTTGCGGTCGGCCTGGTGGCCCTCCCGGCGGCCCTCCTCCAGGGTCTCCTGCCCCTCCGCCTGTTGCGCGGCGGAGCCGCCCTGGCCCTGCTGGCCATCGGGATCTACCGATGGATCCGCGCCCGGCACCCCCGTTGGGTGGGCCTTCGGGTGGGGTTTCGGGAGCTTGTGGTTTGGTCGACCCTGATGGCCTCCAGCCACGGGGCCGGTCTGATGCTGGCGCCCCTCCTGCTGGGGCCGCTGTGCGTGGTCCCTGGGCATGGCTCCGGCGCCGTCTGGCTGCTTTGGAGCCTGTGGAACGCCCTGGGGGCGTCGGCGGTCCATACGCTGGGGGCCCTGCTGACGATGGGGCTGGCTGCCTGGGCGGTTTACGAATGGGTCGGCCTGGCGATCCTGCGCCGGATGTGGGTGAACATGGATCTCCTCTGGGCCCTCGTCCTCATGCTCACGGCGTTCCTGATCCTCCTTTGAGACGCCGGCTGCGGAGAGATCAGATCCCCTCGATCGGCCCTCCGGGTGTCCTCGCCCTTTGTTCCGAAACGCACAAAAATTGACACCCCCTCCCCTTGTGGTAAAATGAACGAAAGCCTCGGTAGGGAAGACGCCCGTGCCGACGGGGATGCTGCTCGAGTATGTGCCGATCCTGACCCTGCTTCTGGTCGGGTTGGCCGTGGGGGGGGTGGCGCTCGCGGCTCCTCAAATCCTGGCCCCCAAGCGGCCGAGCCGTCGCAAGCATCTCCCCTACGAATCGGGCATGGTCCCCATCGGGCCGGCGCAACGGCGCTTTCCGGTCAAGTTTTACCTCACCGCTCTGCTCTTCATCCTCTTCGACATCGAGATCATTTTCTTTTATCCGTGGGCCCTTCAGGTGCGGTCTCTCAAGATCTTGGCCCTGATCGAGATGGCCCTCTTCGTTGCGATCCTGCTGGTCGGATATGTCTACGCGTGGCGGAAAGGAGCCTTCGAATGGGAGCGGTGAGCGCGCCGGTGGCGGTGTCGGGGCAGAAGACCGGGGAGATGGGGGTGGTGGTGACCACCCTGGAGGAGGCCCTGGAGTGGGTGGCCTCCTGGGGGCGCACCCGGGCGATGTGGCCCCTGCTGTTCGGGCTGGCGTGTTGCGCCATCGAGATGATGGCCACCCAGGCCAGCCATTACGATCTCTCCCGCTTCGGCATGGAGATCATGCGGGCCTCCCCGCGGCAGGCGGATCTGATGATCGTGGCCGGGCGGGTGAGCCGGAAGATGGCCCCGGTGGTCCGCCGGCTCTATGATCAGATGACCGAGCCCAAGTGGGTGATCGCAATGGGGGATTGTGCCTCCACGGGCGGCGTGTTCAACAACTACGCCATCGTCCAGGGGGTGGACGAGATCATCCCGGTGGATGTCTATGTCTCCGGCTGCCCGCCCCGCCCGGAGGGGCTGATCGAGGGGATCCTTCTGCTCCACGAGAAGATCCGCCGGGGCGGCCGGGTCCCTTCGCCCCGCGGGTGAGGCGGGCGAGGTGGTCCCCAGGTCCGGAGAGGGGGCTGTTCCGAGGCTGCTGGAGTTGGCGATCAATAGATCCCTGGGCTCAGGAGGGCAGGGTTGTCGCTCGAGGAGGTGGTGGAAGCGGTTCGGGCCCGCTTCGGCGAGGCCCTTCAGGAGGTGATCGAGTTCCGGGGGGAGACCACCCTGGTGGTCCGTCGGGAAGCGTTGGTGGAACTGTGCCGCTTCCTCCGGGATGATCCAGGATGTCGGTTCAACTTCCTCTCTGATCTGTGTGCCGTGGATTACTGGCCGGATCGCCCCCGCTTCGCGGTCAATTACCATCTCTACTCGCTCCCCCATAACCTCCGGCTTCGGGTCAAGGTCTTCCTCGAGGAGGAAGACCCGGTGGTCCCCACGGTGACCGGGGTCTGGCCCACGGCGAACTGGCACGAGCGGGAGGTCTACGACCTCTTCGGCATCCGGTTCGAAGGCCATCCGGACCTGCGCCGCATCCTGTTGCCGGAGGATTGGGAGGGGCATCCGCTGCGGCGGGATCACCCCTTGGTGGTCGAGCCGGTCCAGTTCTCCTTCAACTGGCGCGAGATCGACGCCCGCAAGCCATATGCCAAGGAGTGAGGGGCTTCCCCGCGCGGGGGAGGACGGTTCCTCCCCTCCCCCTGCTGGGCTCAACGGCGCAACGCCTGAGCGGAATTCTCAGCGGGCTGAGGCGACCATGGCCCTGCAGGAAGGTGCGGTCCAGGAGTTCACTCTGGAGCAGTTGAAGCACCTGGTTTCGGAGCGGGCGCTCCGGGGCGAGACCATCCTGCTGAACGTGGGCCCCCAGCACCCGAGCACCCATGGGGTGCTACGCCTGCTGGTGGAGCTGGACGGCGAGACCATTGTCTCGGTGGTGCCGGACATCGGCTATCTGCACACCGGTATCGAGAAGCACTGCGAATCCAAGACCTACACCAAGATCATCCCCCTCACGGACCGCATCGACTACCTCTCGCCGATGTCCAACAACCTGGCCTACGTGATGGCCGTCGAGAAGCTGATGGGGGTGGAGGTCCCCCTGCGGGCCCAATACCTCCGGGTGATCCTCACGGAGCTCCAGCGGATCGCCAGCCACTTGGTCTGGCTGGGGACCCACGCCCTGGACATCGCGGCGATGAGCGTGTTCCTCTATTGCTTCCGTGAGCGGGAGATGATCCTGGACATCTTCGAGATGGTCTCCGGCCAGCGGATGATGGTCTCCTATTTCCGGGTCGGCGGGCTGTGGCGGGACGTCCCGGAGGGCTTTGAGGAAGCGGTGCGCGCGTTCCTCAGGCTGATGCCGGCTCGCATCGCGGAATACGAGCGCCTGTTGAAGAAGAACCCCCTCTGGCTGCGGCGGACGAAGGGGGTGGGGGTGATCTCGCCCGAGGACGCCATCGCCTGGGGGGTCACCGGCCCGTCCCTGCGGGGCTCCGGGGTGAACTACGACGTCCGCAAGGCCCAGCCCTACTCCTCCTACGACCATTTCGAGTTCGATGTTCCCCTGGGGGAGAACGGCGACGTATACGACCGCTTCATGGTGCGCATCGAGGAGATGCGCCAGAGCCTGCGCATCATCGACCAGGCCCTCCGGCGCCTGCCCCGGGGGCCTTACATCACGCCGGATCGCAAGGTGACGCCGCCTCCCAAGGAGGAGTTGGCCTGGAGCATGGAGGCCCTGATCCATCACTTCAAGTTCTGGACGGAGGGCTTCAGCCCGCCCCCGGGGGAGGTCTACCACGCGGTCGAATCGCCGCGTGGGGAGTTCGGGGTCTATATCAACAGCGACGGCTCCCCGAAGCCCCGCCGGGTCCATTTCCGGGCGCCCTCGTTCGTGAACCTGCAGGCGTTGCCGATCATGGCCAAGGGCTGCCTGGTGGCGGATCTGGTGGCGATCATCGGGAGCATCGACATCGTGCTGGGCGAGGTGGATCGCTGAGGGCCACGCTTTCGGCAATCCTCGCTTTCGCCACATCCGAAGCCAGAAGGGGGTCAAAATGCCTGAGGTGCTCATCCGTGGACGTCGGATGTTCTATGAGGATCACGGAAGCGGATTCCCGGTCTTGTTTGGGCACAGCTACCTCTGGGACGCCCGGATGTGGGATCCCCAGGTGGAGGTGCTCTCGCGGACCTATCGTTGCATCGTCCCCGAGATCTGGGCGCACGGGCGTTCGGATCCGCCGCCGCATTCCCCTTACCCGGTGGATGACCTAGCGGAGGATCTGTGGGCCTTCGCCCAGGCCTTGGGCCTGAATCGGTTTGCCATCGTCGGGCTCTCCGTGGGCGGGATGTGGGGGATGCGGGTGGCGTTGGCGCATCCGGAGGCTGTTGCCGCCTTGATCCTGATGGACACCGACGCCGGCGAGGAGCCCCCCGAATCCCGGCAGCGATACTTCGCGATGATGGCTGCGGTGGAGCAAGCGGGGGCGCTCCCGCCGCCGATCTTGGACGCGCTGGTTCCGTTCTTTTTCTCGCCGAGAACGGTTCAACGTAACCCCGATCTGGTGGCCCGATTCAAGGCCAGCCTGGCCGCCATACCCCCGGAGCGCTTGCCGGGGATCCTGGCCATCGGGCGGGGGATCTTCAACCGATCCTCCGTGCTGGAGTGGCTGGGCGAGATCCGGGCGCCCACGTTGGTGATGGTGGGCGAGGACGATATCTCGCGCCCTCCCCACGAGGCCGAGCGCATGGCGCGGGCGATCCCCGGGGCGCGCCTCGAACGCATCCCGGAGGCGGGCCATATCGCCAACCTGGAGCAGCCGGATCGGGTGACTCCCATCCTGGAGTCGTTCCTGGCGCAGGTGCTCGGAGGAGCCGGATGATGGATGGGCAATTGACCAACCGCTATGCCCGTCAGATCCTGGAGGCCGCCCGCCAGGTCATCGGCCCAGACGCCTGGGCCCAGGCGTTGATCGATGCAGGTCTGGAGCGCTATCAGAGGGCGCTCCCGCCGGCGAATCCGGACCCCGGCATGTCTTTCGCCGAAATTTCACTGTTCTGCTGGAAGATCCGGGATCGTTTCGGCCACGATGGCCCTAAAGTTCTCCGACAGATCGGCCACGAGATGCTGCGTCGGGGCCTGGAGGCCTATGGATGGGTGGCCAACCTGATCCGCTTGACGACGGGGATCCTGCGATCGCCTCGGGAGCAGGTTCGCACGGCCCTGCAGCGGGCGGCAAATGTGGTGCGCTTGGAAACCGGCTCTGCGCCTCATGTCTGGTGGGAGGAGGGGTCCTTTTACTGGGAAAATCTTTCTTGCCCGTATTGTGTCGGCATCCGCTCCCCGGAGCCTTGCTGTGATCTCCCGGCGGGGGCCCTCGAGGGCTTGGTCGCCTGGGTGCTGGGGAAGCCCCTGGATGCCGTGCAGGTGGTCGAGGTCTCATGTCGAGGGGTCCAGGAGCGGGCGTGCCGGTATCGCATCGGATGGGGGGCTGAGACGTGAACGGCCACATGGATGGGGCAGCCTCTTCCCCGACGGCGCCTGTGCTCCCCGATCTTCACTCTGAGGGCCGATGATGCTTCGAGAGAAATACGCGCAAGAGATCGAGGCCATCCTGTCGAAATACCCGGTGAAGCGCTCGGCGGTCCTCCCCCTGCTTTACCTGGTGCAGCGGGAATACGGTTACTGCACCGAAGAGGGCATCCGGGAGGTGGCGGAGATCACCGGGGTCAGCCCGACCGAGGTCCGGGAGGTGGTGGGCTTCTATACGCTCTTCTACGATCACCCCATCGGCCGCCACCTCATCCAGATCTGCGACGATCTCCCGTGCGCCCTGCGGGGGGCGGACGATCTGGTGGCGCACGCGGTCCGGCGTCTGGGGGTGCAGCCGGGGGGGACCACCCCCGACGGCCGCTTCACCCTGGAGACGGTCATGTGCATCGGGGCCTGCCACCGGGCGCCGGCCATGCAGGTGGACCTGGAGTTCGTGGAGAACGTCGCCCCTGAGGTCTTCGATCGGATCGTTGAGGATCTCTCCCGGGATGGCGGGTGATGGGGCGCTACATCTTGCTGCGGCATCGGGAGATCCCGGACCTCCACCGTCTGGAGGTTTACGTCCGCCACGGCGGGTATGAGGCCTGGCGGAAGGCCCTCACGGCCATGACCCCCGATCGGGTGATCGAGGAGGTGAAGGCCTCGGGCCTGCGGGGGCGGGGCGGGGCGGGCTTCCCCACGGGGACGAAATGGTCCTTCGTGCCGAAGGACGTCTTCCCGAAATACGTGGTGGTCAACGCCGATGAGTCCGAGCCGGGGACGTTCAAGGATCGCGAGATCATGGAAGGGAACCCGCATCAACTCATCGAGGGGGCCCTCCTGGCCGCCTACGCGATCCAGGCCGAGCGCGTTTACATCTACGTCCGCGGGGAATATCGCTCGGTGGCCCACCGCCTGGAGGCGGCCATCGCCGAGGCCTACGCCGCTGGGTTCATCGGCCGCAACGTCCTGGGGACCCCCTATTCGGTGGAGATGTTTGTCCATCTGGGGGCCGGGGCTTACATCTGCGGGGAGGAGACGGCGCTCCTCGAATCCCTGGAGGGGAAGATCGGGCATCCTCGGTTGCGCCCGCCCTTCCCGGCCACCTACGGCCTTTACGGGAAGCCGACGGTGGTGAACAACGTGGAGACCCTGGCCAACGTGCCGCCGATCATCCTGAACGGCGCCGCCTGGTATCGGACGATGGGGACGGAGCGGAGCCCGGGCCCCAAGATTTTCTGCCTGAGCGGCCGGGTGCGCCGCCCGGGCAACTACGAGGCGGAGCTGGGGAAGATCACCTTCCGCGATCTGATCTTCGGGGAGGAATACGGACAGGGCCTGCTCGAGGAGGGGCGGACGGTGAAGGCGATCCTCCCGGCGGGCGCCTCAGCGCCGATGCTGCCGGCCTCCGCCCTAGACACGCCGCTGGATTACGAGTCGGTCCAAGCGGCGGGGTCCATGCTCGGGTCCGCCTCGATCATCGTCCTGGACGACACGGTGGACATCGTCTGGGCGGCGTATAAGATGGTGCGGTTCTTCCAGCATGAGTCGTGCGGCAAATGCACCCCGTGTCGGGAGGGCACCTACTGGCTGCGCCGCGTCTACGAGCGGCTGGTCGCCGGGCGGGGGCGGCCGCAGGATCCGGACCTCTTGGAGAGCATCGCCCGCCAGATGGCGGGCAAGACGCTGTGCCCGCTGGGGGACTTCGCCACCAGCCCGGTGCTCTCCAGCCTGAAGCATTTCCGGAAGGAATATGAGGCGTATCTCCGGCAGGCGGTCGAGGCACCGGCCGAGGCGCGCCCCGGATAGGCGTGCGGGCGGGGGGATCTCCCGGGCGGGCCGGGCAACCTCTCCTATGGAAGGCGCAAGCGTGCGCTGGGGGAACGATGGCCCGCGCATCCTTCGCATGGAGCGGGGATTTAACGGAGGAGGAGGTTCGGCGGATCCTCCGCGAGGGGGATCCGGAGGAGCGGGCTCGGCTGATCGGGCGGATCGTCTCTGAGGCGCCCTTCGAGGAGATCTGGCGGTATGTCTCGCCGGAGGACATCGCCGCGAACTGGCCGGTGGTCCGCCGCTACATCTGGCCGCCGGATCTGCGGGAAGTCTGGGAGTGGGGGCTCCGTGTCTGGGGATACGAAGTCGTTGCTGACACCCCTTCAGGAGAGGACGCTTAAGGGGTTTTTCGCGAAGTCCTCCTTCCAGCGGTTTGTGTTGACTGGGGACACGGCGCTGTCTGCCTTTTACTTGTTCCATCGGATCAGCGAGGATCTGGATCTTTTCACACCGAATCCCGAGGATATGCGAGACGTGGAGGTGGGGATCAGGGACTTGGCCCTTCAGGAGGGGCTGGCCCTGACCCTGGAACGGCGTTCGCCGTTCTTCTGTCGGGTGTTTCTCTCCGAACCCGGAGGCGAGACCCCCCTGAAGGTGGATCTGGCGTATGATCCGGGTCCATGGTTCGGCTCGCCGATGGAGGTGCACGGCGTCCGGGTGGATTCGCTCGAGAACATCGCGGCCAACAAGGTGACGGCTTTGATGAGCCGTGGGGAGCTTCGAGATTTTGTTGATCTGTATTTCATCCTGAAGGAAACCCGCCTGACTTTCGATCAGTTGTTGGAGATGGCTCGCCAGAAGGATCCCGGCCTGAAGGAATTCTATCTGGCTGGATTCATCCATCAGCAGCTGAGGCGGATCCAGCGCCTTCCCCCCTTGCGCAGGCCGTTGGATCTCGAGGATTTTCGTCGTTTCTATGAAAACCTGGCTGAGATGCTGATGCGTCGCTCGAAGCCCGGCGCGGGGCCTGCCTGAACGTGGGGCGGCCCCGATCTCGGGGAATCCGCCGGGGACGGATCCCATCCAAGAGGTGCTCGGATGGCAGGAACGGTGCGGATCGTGATCGACGGCCGCTCGCTGGAGGTGCCGGCCGGCACGCTGGTGGTGGACGCCGCCAAGCGGGCGGGGATCGATATCCCGGTGTTCTGCTATCACCCGAAGCTGGAGCCGGCTGGGATGTGCCGGATGTGCTTGGTGGAGGTGGGGACCATCAAGGTGGACCCCCAGACCCGACAGCCGGTGCTGGATGAGGAGGGGCGCCCCGTGGTGCAATGGATGCCCCGCCTGCAAACGGCGTGCACCACCCGGGTGGCGGACGGCATGGTCGTGCGCACCAATACCCTTCAGGTCCGGGAGGCCCAACGGGCGATCCTCGAGTTCCTGTTGACCAGCCATCCCCTGGATTGCCCGATCTGCGACAAGGGTGGGGAATGCCCCCTCCAAAACCTCACCATGCGTTACGGGCCGGCGGAATCCCGCTTCGACTACGCGGACAAGATGCATCTGGAGAAGCGGGTGCCTTTGGGGGAGCTGATCATCCTGGATCGGGAGCGGTGCATCCTCTGCGGCCGGTGCATCCGCTTCCAGGAGGAGATCGCCGACGATCCGGTGCTCGGGTTCTCCGACCGCGGGCGGGGCATGGAGATCATCACGTTCTCCGACCCGCCCTTCGCCAGCTATTTCTCAGGGAACACCACTGACATCTGCCCGGTGGGCGCCCTGACCACCACGGACTTCCGGTTCCGGGCTCGGCCGTGGGAGATGACGCCGATCCCCAGCATCTGCCCCCACTGCCCCGTGGGCTGCAACATCACCCTGGATGTCCGCCCGTCGGCCCGCAAGGGAGGCTGGGACATCATGCGGGTGATGCCCCGCCAGCACGAGGAGGTCAACGAGATCTGGATCTGCGACAAGGGCCGCTTCGTGCACCACTTCGCCACGGCGGAGGACCGCCTGCGGCAGCCCCTGGTGCGGTGGGACGGCGCGCTCGTCCCGGCCTCCTGGGAGGAGGCCCTGGATCGGGTGGCCGAGGCCCTGCGGCGGGCGGGCGCCCAGGCGGCAGGCCTCATCGGCGACCGCCTCCCGAATGAGGATCTCTATCTGTTCCGGCGCCTGTTTGAGGAGGGGCTGGGGTCCTCGTGGATCACCATGGATCCCCCCGTCTTCGGCGGCGAGTGGGTGGCCCGCTACGGCGTGGGCGCCGGCACGGATTTCGGGCGGATGGGGCCGGGAAGCCTGATCGTGGTGATGGCGGGGGATCTCGAGGAGGAGGCCCCCATCGGGTTCCTGCGGGTCCGGGGCGCGGTGCGCCGGGGCGCCCGGTTGATCGTGGCGGGGGGCAAGCCCCAGAAGGCCGAGCGCTACGCCCACCTCATCCTCCGGTATCGCTTCGGGACCGAGGCGCTGGTGCTGATGGGGGTGCTGCGGGTGCTGTTGGAGGAAGGACGGATCGCGCCCGAGGCCCTGCCCCGGCTGGAGGGCTTGGAGCGCCTGCGGGAAGGCGTGCAGGGGTATCCCATGGACGAGATCTGCCGCCGGACAGGCGTGCCGGTGGAGCCGCTGCAGGCGTTCGCCCGGGTGGTGGCCGAGGCGCAGGAGGTGGTCTTCCTCTTCGGCCGGGAGGGGGTGGCGGATGGGGAGGCCTTCGTCGGGATGGCGGCGAACCTCCTGGCCCTCACCGGCCATGTGGGCCGCCCCAACAACGGGTTGCTCCCCCTCTGGCCCCACGCCAACACCCAGGGGGCGCTGGATTTCATCGGCGTCCGCCCGCTCCCGGAGGAGGTCCCCCTGCTGTATGTGGTCGGGGCGGACCCCCTGGGCGACGGGCGGCCGATGCCGCGGGCGGGCTTTCTGGTAGTGCAGGACCTCTTCCTCACCGAGACCGCCCGCGCCGCCGACGTCGTGTTGCCGGCCCAGTCCTGGGCGGAGCGGGACGGGACCTTCACCAGCGCTGCGCGTCGGGTGCAGCGGTTTTACAAGGCGATCCCGGCGATCGGGGAGGCCCGCGCGGATTGGGAGATCTTTGTCGCCCTGGCCCTCCGCCTGGGCCAGCGCTGGCTTTATCTCTCCCCCGAGGCGGTTATGGATGAGATCGCTCGCACGATCCCGCGCTATGCGGGGATGGATTACGGGGCGCTGGCCTGGACGCAGCCCCAGTGGCCGCCTGTGGGGACCTCGCGGGATCTATATTTCGGCGGGACGGCGCGGCCGAACACCGGGGGATTGGGCCGGGTCTGGCCCTCCGAGGCGGAGGCCCCCGAGGCGCGCTGGCCGTTGGCCTGGAAAGCCCCGGAGATCCCTGCCGAAGGGACACTGCTGGCGATCCCGACCCGCCGGCTCTATCACGAAGGGACGCTGATCGCGCGCACGCCGCACCTGCGCCAACGGATGGTCCCGCTGGCGGCGAGGGTCCATCCGGAGACCGCCCGGCGGCTCCGGCTGGAGGCGGGCCGGCCGGCGGCCATGCGGGTGAACGGCCAGGAGATCGGCCTGCCCGTGGTCTTCGATCCCGCCGCCCCGCCGCATGGGATCCTGGTCCCGGCGAGCCGGGTGCTCCGCGCCGGTGTCGTGGAAGAGCTCCCCGTCGCGCTCCGGGTGGAGGTGGGAGATGGCGCCCTTCCTCGTTGAAGCGGCCATCAAGAGCGCCATCCTGGTCCTGCTTCTCCTGACCGGCTTCGCCTATCTCACCCTGGCCGAGCGTAAGCTGATCGCGGACTTCCAGGCCCGGATCGGCCCGAACCGCGCAGGGCCGTATGGGTTGCTCCAGCCCCTGGCGGACGCCGTGAAGCTGTTCTTCAAAGAGGATTTCATCCCGGCCTACGCCGATCGCCCTCTGTTCGTGCTGGCGCCGTTGATCACCCTGGTCCCGGTCCTCCTGATCTTCGCGGTCATCCCCTTTGGGCCGGAGCTCACCCTGTTCGGCTACCGGACCCGCCTGCAGCTGACCGACGTCAATGTGGGGGTCCTCTACATCGTGGCCATCACATCCATCAGCGTCTATGGGATCACCCTGGCCGGCTGGGCCTCGAACAACAAATACGCCCTGCTGGGTGGCATCCGGGCCTCCGCCCAGATGATCAGTTATGAGCTGGCGATGGGGCTGGCCATTGTGAGCGTGGTGCTGGCGGCGGGGACCCTCCAGGTGAGTGGGATCGTGGAGGCCCAGCGGGGCGGGTGGTTGATTTTCTACCAACCGCTGGCGGCGATCATCTTCCTCATCACCGGCTTGGCGGAGGTCAAGCGGGCGCCCTTCGACTTGGTGGAGGCGGAGCAGGAGCTGACGGCCGGCTATCTGACGGAATACAGCAGCATGAAGTTCGCCCTCTTCTTCATGGCTGAATACGTGAAGATGATCGGCTTCGGCGCCTTGATGACCACGTTCTTCCTGGGCGGATACCTGGGCCCCTTTGTGGACCTCTATCCTGCCCTGGGGGTTGTTTACTTCACCCTCAAGGTGGCGTTCCTGATCTTCGTGATGATCTGGATCCGAGCCACGTTGCCTCGCATCCGATACGACCAATTGATGGGCCTGGGGTGGAAGGTGTTGCTGCCGCTCTCCCTGGCGAACGTGATGGGGACGGCGGTGGTCATCGCCCTGACGGCCTGAGCGCGAGGTGATCCGATGGTGACCGAATTGTTCCGCGGATTGCTGACCACCCTCCAGGAGTTCGTGCAGACGAACCTGCGCGGCCCAGTGACGTATCCTTACCCCGAGGTGAAGCGGCCGCTGCGGGTGCGGTTCAAGGGGGTGCACGAGCTGCGCCGATACAGCAACGGGCTGGAGCGGTGCATCGGGTGTGCGCTGTGCGCCGCGGCCTGCCCCGCGGACGCCATTTACGTGGAGGCGGGGGAGAACACGGATGAGGAGCGCTACTCCCCCGGTGAGCGCTACGCGAAGGTCTACGAGATCAACCTGCTGCGCTGCATCTTCTGCGGCTACTGTGAGGACGCCTGCCCCACCAACGCGATCGTCCTCACCGACAAGATCCCGCCGTCGGGTTACACGCGGGAATCTTTCATCGTCACCAAGGAGCAGCTGCTCGTGCCGCCGCCGCCCGGCGTCCCCGGCACCCCCCAGCGGACCACGGACCCGGCCCTGCGCACGCGCTCGATCTGGGAGGAGGGGCTGGTGAACGAGCCGGTGTGAGGGGATGGCGGGCGTCGGCCGCCCCTTCCCGCCCGATCTTCTTCCCGCACGGAGGCTCCCTTGGGGGAGTTGATGGCGTTCTATCTGCTGGCAGGGATCGCAGTGGCCACCGCGTTGGCCACGGTGATCACGCGGAACGCGGTGCACAGCGCCCTGTTCTTGGTGCTGAACCTGGTCGTGGTGGCGGTTTTCTATCTGTTGTTGGGCGCCCCGTTCCTGGCCATGGTGCAGATCGCCGTCTACGCCGGCGCGGTGATGGTCCTCTTCTTGTTCGTGATCATGATGCTGGGGGCGGAGCGGGTGGGGGGAACCGTAGGCCTCCGCGGGCAGATCCCCTTGGCCGTCGCGCTGGGGGCGGCCCTGATCGCGGGCGCGCTGTTCGCGTTCCTCCGGGCCCCGGCGGGCCTCGCGCCCGCGGGGAGCCCGCCGGCCCCGCTCGGGGATCCGTCGGCGATCGGGGCTCGGTTGTTGACGGCCTACGCCCTCCCCTTTGAGATCGCCTCGATCCTGTTGCTCATCGCCATCGTGGGCGTCGTGGTGCTCGCTCGGGATCCCCGATCGGAGGGGCGATGATGGTCACGCTGGCCCATTACCTGGCCCTCAGCGCCCTCCTCTTCGGGATCGGCGCGGTGGGGTTCCTGATCCGCCGGAACGCGCTGATCGTCTTTATGTGCGTGGAGTTAATGCTGAACGCGGCGGGCCTGGCCTTCGTGGCCGCCTCCCGCTACCGCGGCCTCCTGGAGGGGCAGCTGGCGATCTTCTTCGTGTTGACGGTGGCCGCCGCGGAGGTCGCGGTGGGCCTCGCCCTGATGGTTGCCATCTTCCGCACGAAGCAGACCACCAACGTGGACGAGCTCAGCGGCCTGCGCGGATAGGGGGCGGCCGGGGCAAGTGGCGGAAACCGTTCCCCCAAGGAGCATCGGGATGGACGCGCTGTTCGGATGGTCATGGCTGATCATCGCCTTCCCGTTGCTGGGCTTCTGGATCAACCTGGCCTCGACCGGCCAGACCCGGGAGCGGACGGTCGGGGTCGTGGCCTCGGCGGCCGCGGCGGCGTCCTTCGGGATGTCGGCCTTGGTCTTCGCCACCCTGCTGGCCCGCCCGCCGGAGGCCCGGCTGGTGGAGATCGCCCTCTACCGCTGGGCGGCCGTTCCACCCCTCACGGTGGAGGTGGGGCTGCGGATAGATCCCCTCTCCGCCGCGATGGCCTTGATCGTGACCTCGGTGGGGACGCTGATCCATATCTACTCCATCGGCTACATGGCCGGCGACCCCCACATCCGCCGCTTCTTCATGTTTTTGAACTTATTCCTGGCCTCCATGCTCCTCCTCGTGCTGGCCGACAACTTCCTCGTGCTGTTTGTGGGCTGGGAGCTGGTGGGGCTCTGCTCGTATCTCCTGATCGGCTTCTGGTTCGAGTCCCCCTACAACGCCTGGGCGGGCCGCAAGGCGTTCATTGTGAGCCGCATCGGGGATTTCGGCTTCACCCTGGGCTTGCTGTTGCTGTTCTGGACCTTCGGCACGTTCCGCTACGGGCCGATCTTTGAGGCGGTGGAGCACCGCGCGGTGGAGGCGGGGGTGGTCACCCTGATCGCCCTGCTCCTGTTCGCCGGCGTGACGGGCAAGAGCGCCCAGATCCCGCTGTATGTCTGGTTGCCCGACGCCATGGCCGGCCCCACGCCGGTCTCCGCCCTGATCCACGCCGCGACGATGGTGACGGCCGGGGTGTATCTGATCGCCCGGGCCCATCCGCTCTTCGCGTCGGCCCCGCTCGCCCAGGCCGTGATCGTCCTCATCGGGGCGGCGACCGCCCTGTGGGCGGCCTTGATCGCCATCGGCCAGTTCGACATCAAGCGGGTGCTGGCCTTCTCGACGATCTCCCAGCTGGGCTATATGGTGGCGGCGGCCGGGGCGGGGGCCTCGGCGGCGGCCATCTTCCATCTGGGCACCCACGCCTTCTTCAAGGCCCTGCTCTTCCTGGGGGCGGGTTCGGTCATCCACGCCCTGGAGCACGCCCACCGTCACCACGGTGGGCCCGATCCCTTCGATCCCAACGACATGCGCCGGATGGGCGGGCTGGCACAGCGCATGCCGGTGACGGCGTGGACGTATGCGATCGGGGCGGCGGCGCTGGCCGGCCTGCCGCCGCTGGCAGGCTTCTGGAGTAAGGACGAGATCCTAGCCGCCCTGAGCGGGGCCGGCGGATGGGCCACGGCCGCGTATGGGCTTCTGCTGGCGGCGGCCTTCCTCACCGCCTTCTACATGACCCGCCAGGCGCTCATGGTGTTCGCCGGCGCGCCCCGGAGCCCGACGGCCGCCCACGCGACGGAGAGCCCGGCGGTGATGACGGTCCCCCTGCGGATTTTCGCCTTCTTCTCGATCGTGGCCGGCTGGATCAACGCCCCGGGCGTGGGGGCCCTCAGCGCCTGGCTGGAGCCCGAACACCTCCCGGTTTTCCACCTCGAGCAGGCTTTGTTGGCCACCGGGATCGCCTTGGTGGGGGTGGGGGCGGCGTGGGCGCTCTACCGGCCGGGGGCATGGCCGGCGGAGGTGGAGGACCCGCTGCGCGCGGCCTTGGGGGGGCTCTTCACCGCCCTGAACCGCAAGCTGTATGTGGATGAGCTTTACGATGCCCTCTTCGTCCGGCCCTTCGAGGGGCTGGCGCGGGCGGTGGGGACCGTGGTGGAGCCGTATGGGATCGATGGGGCCGTCCGCGGCCTGGCCCATCTGGTGGGGGCGGCGGCCGGTGGGGCGCGCCGTTGGAGCAGCGGCTATGTGCGCCAGTATGGCCTCTCCGTGCTGATCGGCGCGGTCCTTCTGGTGCTCTATGTCCTCTGGGCGCTGCGGTGACGTCGGCGCGGCGCCGATCCGGGTGGAATGTTTAAGTAAGGAGCGCAGACGTGGCGGATTTCCCGATCCTGACCGGGATGTTGCTCCTGCCCCTGGGGGGCGCGCTGCTGATCCTGGCGATCCCGCGGGAGCGCGTGGGGGCGATCCGCTGGACGGCGCTGGGGGTGAGCGCGGCGGTCCTGGGGCTGGCCGTGGGGTTGCTGCTGGGCTTCGACCCCGCCCAGCCCGGGCCGCAGTGGGTTCAGCGCTGGATCTGGGCGCCGTCCGTCGGCGCGGCCTACGCGGTGGGGGTAGATGGGATCAGCCTGTGGTTGGTGCTGCTGACGGCTCTGATCTTCCCCCTCGCCTTGGCGGCCTCGTGGACTGTCGAGGAGCGGGTGAAGGAATACATGGCGCTGATGCTGTTGCTGGAGACCGGGGTGCTGGGGGTGTTCCTCGCCCTCGATCTCCTGCTCTTTTATATCTTCTGGGAATTCACCCTGGTCCCCATGACCCTCCTGATCGGGATCTGGGGCGGCCCCCGGCGGGTGTATGCGGCGGTGAAGTTCTTTCTTTACACGATGGCCGGGTCGGTCTTCCTGCTCCTCGGCATCATCGCCCTGTGGCTCCTCTCGCGCCCCATGACGGGGACGGGGACCTTCGACCTGCGGTGGATGGCCGCGCATCTGAGCCCGCTCCTCTCCCCCGAGGTCCAGCGCTGGCTTTTTTTGGCCTTCGGGCTGGCCTTCGCCATCAAAGTGCCGATGTGGCCGTTCCACTCGTGGCTGCCGGATGCGCACGTGGAGGCCCCTACGGCGGGTTCGGTGATCCTGGCGGCCCTGCTCCTGAAGATGGGCGCCTACGGGTTCCTGCGGTTCAACTTCTCGCTGTTCCCGGCGGCCGCCCAGGCGCTGGCCCTCCCCATGGCGGCTCTCGCCGTGGTGGCGATCCTATACGGGGCCCTGGCCTCTTACGCCCAGGACGACTTCAAGCGCCTGGTGGCTTTCTCCAGCGTCTCCCATATGGGCTTCGTGATGCTGGGGCTCTCGGCCCTGAACCCGCTGGGGGTCCAGGCGGCGCTCCTTCAGATGGTCAACCACGGCCTGAGCACCGGGGGGTTGTTCCTCTTGGTGGGGATGCTGTATGAGCGGACCCACACCCGAGACTTCCGGGAGCTGGGTGGACTATGGAAGGCGTTGCCGCTGTATGGGGGGATCCTGATGGTGGTCGGCCTCTCCTCCATGGGGCTCCCCGGCCTGAATGGATTCGTCGGCGAGTTCCTGGTCCTCGTGGGGGCCTTCGGCTCGGGGGCCCTCGGGCCGGCCGCCCGGGGGTTGACGGCGGCCGCCGCGTTCGGCGTGGTGCTGGCGGCGATCTACATCCTGACGATGCTCATGCGGGTGCTCCACGGCCCCCTGCCCGAGCGGTGGCGGGGGTTGCCGGATCTGAACGGCCGCGAGCTGGCGATCATGGCCCCGCTGCTGGTCCTGATCCTGCTGATCGGCCTTTATCCGTCGCCGTTCTTCGGGGCGATGCAGGCTTCGGTTCAGGAGAGCCTGGCCGCCCTGGCCCGGGCGGCCCTCGCGGCGCGCTGAGCGGCCGGGCGGCCCCAGCGAGGATCCTTCCCCCAGGGACCTGAGCGCGTCCCAGATGGTCCATCCCGAAGGAGGGTGGGCGCGATGATGACGGTGGGGTTGCCGCTGTTGCCGACCTTGATCCTGACGGTGGGGGCCTTGGGGCTGTTGCTGGTGGAGGCGTTCCGGCGCCCGGGGCCCGCGGCCGGGATGGCGTGGGGAGCCCTCGGGGTGACGGCGCTCGCCCTCGGGGCGACCGGGGCCATGGCGGGCCTGGGGCCGATCGAGGGGATCTCCCGCATGGTCCTGTGGGACCGCGCCGCCTTCTGGCTGAGCCTGACCGTTCTGGTGGGGACGGGGATCGCCATCCTGCTGTCGCGGCATTACCTGGCGGATCAAGGGATCGAGCGGGGGGAGTATTACGTGTTCCTCCTGCTGGCCGCGGCGGGGATGCTGTTGATGGCGGTGGCGGCGGACCTGTTGATCGTCTTCCTCGCCCTCGAGTGGCTCTCGATCCCGTTGTATGTGCTCGCCGGCTTCGCCCGCCCCCGGCTGGAATCCGAGGAGGCGGCGCTGAAGTATTTCCTGCTGGGGGCCTTCGCCTCGGCGTTCCTGGTGTTCGGGATCGCGCTGATCTTCGCCGGGACCGGGTTGACGAACCTGGGCGATCTGGCGGCCTGGCTGGGGCGCCCGGACCCCGGCGCGCAGCCGCTGGTGTGGATGGGGGGCGCCCTGTTGCTGGTGGCGCTGGGGTTTAAAGCCGCGGCCGTGCCCTTCCACCTCTGGACCCCCGATGTCTATGAGGGGGCGCCGACGCCGGTCACGGGGTTCATGGCGGCCGCCACGAAGACGGCCGCGATCGCCGCTCTGATTCGGGTGTTCCACATGGGCTTCGGGCCGGCGGCGGCCTGGTGGAGCGTCCCGGTGGCCTGGATGGCGGCGGCGACCATGCTGGTGGGCAACGGGGTGGCCCTCGTGCAGTCCAACTTCAAGCGCATGATGGCCTACTCCAGCATCGCCCATGCCGGATACCTGCTCATGGGCCTGCTGGGGGATCCTGCCCTCGCGTTGCCCGGGGTGGTGTTCTATCTCCTCGCGTATACGGCGGCGACCCTGGGGGCCTTCGCGGTGGCCGTCGCCATGGCGGGCCCGGAAGGGGAGGATCAATCCTTCGAGGCCTACGCGGGGGTCGCGCGGCGGGCGCCCGGGCTGGGGGCCGCGATGGCCCTGTTCATGCTCTCCCTCATCGGCGTGCCGCCGACGGCTGGGTTCTTCGCCAAGCTCTTGCTGTTCGCTGCGGCCTGGCAGGCCGGCTGGTCCTCCTTGGTGCTGGTGGGGGTGATCACGACCGTCGTCTCCGCGTATTTCTATCTGCGCGTGGTGGTGGCCATGTGGATGGGCCAGCCGGAGCGGGAACGCCTCCCGAGGCCGTATCGGTGGCTCTACACCTCGCTCATCCTCTCCGGAGCGGGGACGCTGTTGCTGGGGGTCCTCTGGTTGATGCGGGGGGCGCTCTGGCTATAGACGCCTGCGGCGAAGGGGGTTGCCTTCGGCGGTTCCCCTCGCCGGGCTTTCGCATCCCGATCGGGGGCGGCGTTCGCCGCTCCTGGAAGCCGCGGTGCCCATCACCCTCGCCCGGTCGGCCGCGCCTGGAGCCCCGGAAAGCAGCTGCCCCTGGAGGCGGCCTCGGATTGGGACCACCGAAACGCCCTGCTCGGACCGTCCCCGCTTGACAACCTCCAGGCGTTCCGATATAATGAAAACGCTTTACAAAAGCGCTTTATTTATGATGCTCCCTGAAGGGATTCCTCGGGTCGGCGCGTGGGGGCTCTTCCGCGGGGGGGCGCATGCCGACGATTTACGACATCGCGCGGGAAGCGGGCGTTTCGATCACCACAGTCTCCAACATCCTGAACAACAAGGGACGCTTCAAGCCGGAGACCGTGGCGCGGGTGCTGGAGGCGGTGGAGCGGCTGAAATACCGGCCGAACTTCGCCGCGAAAAGCCTGGCCGCCCGCCGGACGGACACGGTTGCCCTCTCCGCCCTGTTAACCCCTGAGTCCTTCGATCCCCTGAACCTCCAGTATTTCGGCGCCATCGCCCAGGCGGTCAGTCGCTCCGGCTTCAATTTCCTCCTCCACATCAGCCACGACCGGGAGTCCTTCGAGCGCTTCGCCTCCACAGGGATCTGCGACGGCTGGCTGCTGATGATGGTCCGCCGCCGGGATGAGCGCATTCCCCTCCTGAAGGAGTGGGGGGTCCCCTTCGTCTCCATCGGCCGACCCGACGAGGCGGAGGGCATCGATGTGGTGGACACGGATTTCGAGCAGACGGCCCGGCTGGCGCTGGAGCACCTGCTCGCCTTGGGGCATCGGCGGATCGCATATCTCGCGGAGCCTTTGGAGTTCGGCTACTCCGCCATCCGCCTGGAGGCTTATCAGCGCTGCCTGAAGGAGTTCGGATTAGAGGAGAACGTGGATCTGGTGGCGGAGACGGATGGGACGGAGGCCGGGACCGTGCAGGCGCTGGAGGCCCTGTGGGCCAAAGGGCGCCCGATCACCGCGATCGTCACCCACGACATCCCGGCCCTGATGATCCTGCAGACCCTGAAAGGCTGGGGCCTGCAGATCCCCGAGGACGTCTCGGTGGTCGGCTGTTCGGACTCCCCGCTGGCGGCGCTGGCGGACCCGCCCCTGACCACGATCAACCTGTATGTGGAGCGGATCGCGGCGGCCGCGGCGGAGGCCCTGGCCCGCCGGCTGCAGGAGCCGGACGCCCCGCCGGTCCGCATCCTGATCCCCGCCCGGCTGGTCGTGCGGGGCTCCACAGGTCCGGCTGGGCGGTGAGAGCCTCGATTCGGGATCTCTTCCCAGCACGGAGGGAGCCATGGACGCGCGGAGAAACTGGGTCACCAGCATCGCCATCCTGTTCGTGGTTCTGGCGCTGGTTTTCCCGCTGCGGGCGCAGCGGGCGCGGGCGGCGACCAACGATAACAATGTGGAATGGTTCGGCCTGGGC
>FWWM01007858.1_pt1 | contig 20971 bp, 28 predicted proteins | sample 2228351 | NCBI WGS metagenome assembly FWWM01 (sample SAMEA103939774, study PRJEB20133) | metagenome
GAGTGGGCGGATGCCTATTGGGCACAGCATCGGCGGTTCACCTTGTCGGTGATTACGGTGGCGGAGGTGGTGCGGGGGTTCGTGCGTCGTCAGCAAGAGGAGGCACTTCAGCGTTGGCGTGAGAAGTTGGATGAGCTGGAGATTGTGCCGATTGATAGGGCGATTGGGGAGTTGGCAGGGGAGTTGTAGGCGCGTTTGGAGTTGGCGGGGACGCCGATAAGGGCGGTTAGACCCGTGGATAGCGGCGATGGCGTTGCGGTATCAGTGGGTGCTGGTGTCTGCGAATGTGAGGCACTACCAGCGGGTGGTGGAGGTCGGGTATCCGTTGAAGGTGGTGAACTGGCGCGAAGCGGGGATAGAATAGTCCGCTGTGCGCATGAGGTATCTTTGAGAGGGCGCGGGATAGAAGCGGTGGTGGCGGTAGAGCATACGCAGGGCAATCGGGCGGTGCTGAAGTGGTTGCTGTACGATGGACACGGCAACCTAGTTCGGACGATGGCGCCTGACTACACGCTGTCTGATTGGCAGTTTCGTGGGGTGTGGGGGGAGGTGCAGGGTAGTCTCCAACTTGGCAGGGGCTATTGTGCGAACTTAGGTCATCCTGAGGACGAGACGGGCTTGGTGTATATGCGGGCACGGTATTACGAACCAGCAACAGGGCGTTTCATCAGCGAAGACCCTGCACAGGACGGGGTGAACTGGTATCTGTATTGTGATGGTAACCCCGTAATCAATAAAGACTTTCTCGGTACCTTTCTTCTCCCTGATCAGGCTGAAGCCGTTGCAGAAGGGTTAGGGCTAGAGGCTCGAGCGGCTGCAGCGCTACGCGCCTTCTCCAACTGGTATGCAGATAAATTGGCTAGGGCTGTATCAAGTAAGACAGTTACAATCATTGTGCAGTTCGTTGAAGACTCCGCAATCGAGGTTGGTATGGGAGCCGGATCATTTACATTATGGCGGAGTCAGGCTTTGCTCATTGTACAATTGGCATCCGGCGGAAGAAATCTTCGTACATTTATCCACGAACTAGCTGAAGCTCTTATAGTTGCAAGGGGGCGTGGGGGAATAGTATCAGAAGCTGAGGAGTACCTCCTAAAAGTATTTCAGCAGTTTCTACAAGGTTCTTAATTTCATATCAATTTGAAGTGAGGCGAATCGTAAAATGGACGGTGGGCGAGTGAATGACAATTGGAGCGTAATAGAACAGTTCACTACTAGTGGACACGAATGCATATTGTTTGGGCTTTATCGAGCAGGGCGCCTCATTGGGCTTCGGCTCATGGTAGATAGCGGTGGAATCGATGTCATACTGCATTATCATCCTGGTATTTTCCCGCGTTCACCTTATGTAATGGAGGTCTTTGTTGATGATGGAGATGTAGTCCGCCATATAACGCTTAATAAATATGAAACAATGCCGAGTATCGAGCAGTTCAAAGAAGATGCTCTGTCTTTTGTTGCTAATTTCGTGTAAAATGCTCACAATAATATCTCTCGGGACATCCAAGGTGAGGAGTCCAAGTTCGGTTAGTGCCTAGAACCTGACAATGGGCGATATGAATTGGCTGATGTACGGTGGTCTTGGCAACTTGGTACGCACGATGGCGCCCAACTACACGCTATCGGATTGGCAGTTTCGTGGGGTATGGGGCGAGGTGCAGGGCAATCTTGCACTTGGCAGGGGTTATTGCGCGAGTTTAGGTCATCCTGAGGATGAGACGGGCTTAGTGTATATGCGGGCACGGTACTATGAGCCTTTGACAGGTCGGTTCATCTCGGAAGACCCTGCACAGGATGGGGTGAACTGGTATCTCTATGCCGATGGGAATCCGGTCAACAGGGTGGATGATAGTGGTAAGGCAAGCATAGGGGATTGGATTTTCTGGGGGTTAGGAATGGCCTTTGCTATGGCTGCCCTTGCTGTCATGGTTAGTTACTTTCGTCACAAATCTGAGTATCTGCCAGATGCACCAGACCAAATGAAAAGACTCAATCTCGCCATGGCCTTATCCAATGCCTCCGTTGCTATGTTCGGTATAGCTGCTGTTGGAATGCTTACCGAAAGAACATTAGCTTACATTGGAGCAGGGGTTATTGCTGCCTCGGCGTTGATAATGCTTATGGTTCAATCCACAGAAGTAGGTCTAAAGACAGCTGCCAGTGCAGCTGTTGCTGCGGCATTTATTTACGGGTTGATAGTGCTTGGGGCAGCACTCTCAGTAGGAGCCGAGACCTAACCAATCCGATGAGGAGGGGCTAAGGTGGAGATTGGTCGCCTGTTTTCAACGACACCGATACTTGGTTGGCTTTTTCTCGTGGCACAGGTAGTTCTTATGCCAGCCGCGATAGTTTATAAGCGCAGTCGAGGTTCTCGCGATCTGGAAATTTCTGATTCATGGGTGACAAGGGCTTTTTTAATAGTTTTTGCTCTTGGTATACCACTTATTTTTTTAGAGATACTCGCTTTCTATTACACGCTGATAAGTATCCGCGTAGTCATCATCTTGTTGGGTTTAGTAGCATTCATTATTCATCTTATTGCTTGGGGGATGGCAATCTATCATGGTGTTAAGGCTTGGAATTCGGTAGTGCCTCCCTCAGATAGTGATGATGCGCGTCTATGAGCAGGACTTCAAGGATGGGAAATTGCAACAGACGCGGGTAAACTTATTAGGTGGCAGAGGGATAGAAGCGGTGGTAGCGATAGAGCATACCCGGGGTAATCAGGCGGTGTTGAGATGGTTGCTGTACGATGGACACGGCAACCTGGTGCGCACGATGGCGCCTGATGACTACACCCTCTCGGCTTGGCAGTTTCGTGGGGTGTGGGGTGAGGTGCAAGGCACGCTGGGTGCTGGTCGTGGCTACTGTGCGAACTTAGGTCATCCTGAGGATGAGACGGGCTTAGTCTACATGCGGGCACGGTACTACGAGCCTGCGACGGGGCGTTTTATCAGCGAAGACCCTGCACGGGATGGAGTGAACTGGTATCTGTATGCTGATGGGAATCCGGTGGGGAAGGTGGACGCAGAGGGAGAAGTTTCTACAAGAGATGTTCTTGAATGGATCCAAATCATATTAGCTTCATATATTGGAATAAAATTAATAGATAAATTTTTAGATAAAATTATTGGTTATCTTATAAAGCAACCTCTTCTATCTTTAGGAAACTATCTTAATAAGTTAGGCAAGCGAATGATTACAGAGGGAACATACTTACTGGAAGAGGCTCAATTGCTTTCAACCGCCGCAGGTGTAACAGAGGGTTTTCTCAAAGAATGGTACGCTGCTGCAGCAGCTAACGCTGGGCGGTTAGGAGCTCGGAAAATCGCTATGGGAATGGCTCTCCAAGCTATCGGTAGGTTCCTAATCGGCATAGCCGAAGAATGAAGCTCCTCGAGGGTGCTACTATGTCCAAAGAGCGTTTTCTGCAAGTTGAAGAAGTCAAGCCGAAATGGCTGCTGCTGAGGGCTGTTCTTTTATACGCCTCTGGTGTACTGTTAACCATCATAGGCTATCTTCTGCTGGGACTTGGCAAGCTCATAGTAGGATTAGTGCAACTTCTGGAGGGGGAACACCCCTCTGCGAGTAGGCTTGCGCAGCTTGGAAGCTTAGTTTTCAAGACGCTGTTTTATTTCACCTTATATCTTTTGTTTTGTAAATTGACTGGATACAAAGCTAATTACATTATTTTGATTGCCATATTTTCTGGTGTTTTGTTTTGGAGGATAGTCGATTATCTATGCCAATTGCGGCGGCAGCGGGGACTGTAATTCGGAAACACTCCAGTTGGTGCTTCCGCTACTGCGCCGATGGGCTGCGGGTGTTCAAGGAGCGGGTGTCGATGGGAATAGCGATGGGAGCTTCGGCAGGAGGCTCGGAGCGCACGGAGTATCTGTACGATGGACAGATGCCCGTGATGGAACAGGACTTCAAGAATGGGGTACTCCAGCAGACGCGGGTACACTTTTTAGGAGCCAGAGGGATAGAAGCGGTGGTGGCGATAGACCATACCTCACAAGGCAATCCGACAACGCTCAGGTGGTTGCTGTACGATGGACACGGCAACCTGGTTCGGATGATGGCGCCTGATTATGCCCTCTCGGCGTGGCAGTTTCGTGGGGTGTGGGGCGAGGTGCAGAGCACGCTGGGGGCTGGTCGTGGATATTGTGCGAACTTAGGTCATCCAGAGGATGAGACGGGCTTGGTCTATATGCGGGCACGGTATTACGAGCCTGCGACGGGGCGGTTTATCAGTGAAGACCCTGCACGAGACGGAGTGAACTGGTATCTGTATGCCGATGGGAATCCGGTGAATAAGGTGGATGGTGAAGGCAAGCGAGCAATGGATCCTGTGCTACAGGTTTTTATTTGGGGCATGCTAATTGGTTTCTTTGGGCAGCTTGGCTTTTACATTGGATATGGTGCAACAACCACTTTTCCAGGATTTGGAGAACTCTCAGGTTCAGCACTGTTAGGAGCAATCATCACTGCAGGTACTGCATATCTTTTCCGCCTGACGACTGGTTCTGAAGGTTTGTCGGCGAGGGTACCCCTCCGTGTAGGGTATGTCCGGGGTTTTCTGATGGTCGCCTATTATTCGCTGATAACGGGCTGGGCAGCTGGGGCGCTCATCTATGCTGGTATTCGTGCAGGTCAGGTCGCCTTTGAACTATTCCTTATGGATCTGGAGCAAGGACTATTCCTTAATCTGGAGCAAAGACGATGAAATCGAGATTGATAGGCTTTGCATTTGTCTCTTTTCTACTACTGTTCACGTATTGGTCTCTCATTATGTTCATTCGTGGTGAATGGCATAGGAACCCACTGTTTGCGTTGTCGCTGGCTTTGTTTATTACCCTTCTAACCGTTTTAGGGTCGCTTTACATTCTTACACGAAAGAATAAGACTCGCAAATAGGCTCCCTAAGGGTACCTGAACGGACAGAAAGATTATATTGCCTATGAGCTCATCTTAACAGTCCACTATGCCAAAAAGCGAGCTGAATACAGCCTGCTCTATGGCTCAAAACCTTTTTGGAATGTCCCTTGAAAACGATGATGGCTTCCGAATGTACCGCGTCAAAACCCTTTTGAGATGAGGCCTATGTATAGGGTGAAGGAGGTAATGAGTCGGTGTCGAATTATGTATCGAGCATCTGGCATCCATTCATCATTGGGTACACTTTCAGCGAGGTGAGCGATAGGATGAGCCTGCGCGGTGTGGTTCACGGGCGCACGATTGAACGGGAAGAAGACCCCCCACCTGCCCGGCGGCACCCCCGTCGGGTGGAACTGTGGGCACGCGCGCCTGACCCTCTCTGGGGACCGCTTGCCAATCAGCCCGACCTTGTCCAGACCCCTCGCCAGATGATAGAGGAGCGTGCCCAGCAACGATGGAGACCCCCCGATGAAGACGGCATCCTTTTTCAAGTATAATCTTTTCTGGAGGCGGTATCGATGACCTTCAAAGTGGTGCTGGAACCGAGCGAGGAAGGCGGCTACACGGTCTATGTGCCCGCCCTGCCCGGCTGTATCAGCGAAGGCGACACCCTTGAGGAAGCCCTGCAGAACATCCGTGAAGCAATTGAACTCTATCTGGAACCTGTTGTCGAACCCGAACCGCAACCGGGACAGCTGGTGCTGGAAGTGGCGGTATGAGCAAAGTCCCGAGTTTGCCCTACACCGAGATTGTGAAGGCGTTGGAACGCGCAGGATGGCGGGTGGTGCGTCAGCGAGGCAGTCATATTCGCTTGGAGAAGGAGGTGGGGGAGGAGGTTCTGCGTTTGACCGTGCCCGCCCATCGTCCAGTGAAGCGTTCCACTGTGTCGCACATTCTCAAGCAGGCGGGCTTGAGTGTAGAGGAGTTTTTAGAGTTGCTATAGGTTGTGGGTAAACTTGTTAGGAGGTAGAGGGATAGAGGCGGTGGTGGCGATAGACCATACCTCACAGGGCAATCAGGCGGTGCTGAAGTGGTTGCTGTATGACGGACACGGCAACCTCGTGCGGATGATGGCGCCTGACTACACCCTCTCGGCTTGGCAGTTTCGTGGGGTGTGGGGCGAGGTTCAGGGCAATCTTGCGCTTGGCAGGGGCTATTGTGCGAACTTAGGTCATCTTTAAAGTTTGAGGCTTCTGGCTATGGCGATAGGTTGGGGTACGACTTTTTCCTATTGTGGCTGGTGGGACTATGAAACGATATAAGCTCGTGCTGTTTAGTTTTTATGGAATGGTGCTAACTGCTGTGCTTTTGATATTGTTCTCGATTTACTTTCTTATCGCACTGCATTATGAAGTTCCTTTTCATGAAAACCTACGGTCTCATTATCAATACCGACCATCCGATTCGTGGTACCCTTCTCGTCCGCCACGCATATTTAGAGGTCATCCTGCAGTAATAGTTGTAGGACCTGCTATAGCTGGTTTTATCATTCTTTATATGCTTTATGTTGGCTACAAGAAGGGCAGTTAGAGCATCGATACTTTTGAGCCAATCTAAGCACCTGTGTATTAGGGTACACTTTTAGTGAGGTGAGTGATAGGATGAGAGCGAAGGCGTTCTTAGAATCAGCGCTAAGCAGTAGCCTGCACCGAAGCCGTTGTCGATGTTCACCACACTCACGCCTGGTGCGCAGGTGTTGAGCATGGTGAGCAGGGGGGCTAATCCCCCAAAGTGCGCGCCGTATCCCACACTGGTCGGCACGGCAATCACAGGACATGGTACTAACCCCCCCACCACGCTGGGAAGCGCGCCCTCCATCCCTGCCACGACCACAATTGCCCCTGCCCCCATCAGCAACTCGTAGTGCTGGAGCAAGCGATGGATACCGGCTACACCCACATCGTACAGGGGTTCTACCCGAACACCCATCATCCGAGCGGTGAGGAGTGTCTCCTCTGCTACGGGAATATCGGCAGTGCCTGCTGAGACCACTACTCCATATGGCTCTTCAGGTGCAGGGGGAGGCTCCCCTACCGTGATGGCACGCGCAGTAGAGTGGTAGACCGCCTCAGACACCTGCTGGCGCACCGCTTCATACTGCTCTGGAGTGGCGCGCGTGGCAAGCACCAAGCCATGACGCGCCAATCGAGCCACTATCTCGGCAACCTGTTCGGGCGATTTGCCCGTGCAAAACACCACTTCGGGAAAGCCCTTCCGAAGCGCACGATGGTGGTCTATCCGCGCAAACTCCAGCGATTCATAAGGCAGGTAGCGGAGGTGTTCGAGCGCGGTTTCGGGCGACATGCGTCCCTCCGCTACCGCTTGAAGGATAGCTCGAACGCGGTCGGGGGTCACTCGGTCATCGCCTCCGCCCGCTGTTTGATGCCCTCCATGATGCCCTTCAGATTCTGCTGGACGAGGTAGTGGACGACTTTCTGTACCACTGCGCCCAGCAGGGGCACTCGTAGTTCATAATCGAGGGTGCAGACAAACAGAGTGCCCTCAGGGTGGGGTTCGAACCGCCAGACGCCCTGCATCTGGTCGTAGTCGCCCTTCACTTGACGGAAGTAGCAGGTGCGCTCGGTATCGTTCCAGATGTCTTCCTCAACCCATTTCACCTGCAGTTTGAGTTGAGAGGCATAGGCGACCCACTCGGTGAGGGTTCGGTTGCCGTCCTCCGAGCGTTCCAGCACCTTCACCGATTTCACATCGGGCATGAAGTCGGGGAACGCCTCCACATCTTTGGCGATGGCGTACACCCGTTCCACAGGGGCGCGGATGACGAGTTCTAAATGCACCTGCGCCATAGGGCTACCCTTCCGCTTGCTTTTTGAAACCCTGAAGCCAGCCGGAGATTATCTCGTCGACCGCCTTTTGGGCAATCCCGGCGAACATCGGGGGCACTTTCGCTTCATATTCCAGCGAGGCAATAAGTATACTGCCTGCACCGCTCGATTGGGCACGCCACTCGCCCGAAAGGCTCACGATGGAATCGCCCTCGGGCTTCACCGTTACCGCATGGCTCTCGGGGTGCAGGGTGTGGCGCGAACGCCAGCGCACCTCCATGCCCACGCCTGGTGCCGTCACTGCCCAGTCCAGCACAATATCGGGGTCGGTTCGCTCCACAACCGACACGCTCTTCACATACGGCAAGAACTGTGGAAACTGCTCAACCTGCTGTAGCGCCTCGAACACCTTTTCCGGTGGCGCATTGACCTCGATGCTCTTTTCTACCTTCGGCATAGTGCTTTTCCTCCATCATCGATGCGCGAGTGCCCCGCCTGTGCCCTGCTTGGGCGAGACACCCAAGCCACATCCGTAGCACGGGCGTCCCGCCCGTGTGCTTGCTTGGGCGAGACACCCAAGCCACTCGCAAGCAACAGTATACCCATCATTTAGGGAGAAACCGTCTGATTCCTATTCGAACTGGCTTGCCCCGATACCGTTGCCATGCGAAGATAGTGGTCACCACAAGTGTAAGCACAGTCAGGGGCACGACGAACCAGCCCATCACAAAGCGGTACTCATCCAGCATATCGTGATGGCTCGCCTGTAGGATAAGATAGACCGTGTAAGCCACATAGTAGCCCACGAACACCGCTCCCTCCCATCGCTTTATCTGGAAGCCGTTGAAGAAGATGGGGAAGCAAGCAACAGACACCGCAATCATCACGGGCGCGTCAAAAAGTAGAACGCTATGGGCAACCTTAATGCCAGCAGGTGCCAACAGACTGCTAAAGCCCAGCACCGAAAGAATATTGAAGATGTTGGAGCCGACCACATTGCCCACCGAGATGTCGCGTTCCCCCCGTAGGCTGGCAATCACGGAGGTGGCAAGCTCTGGCAAGGAGGTGCCGATTGCTACAATCGTTAACCCGATAATCAATTCGCTCACCCCTATAGAGCGCGCCACCGCCACAGAACCCTTGATGAGCCAGTCCGAACCGAGTGTCAGCCCCCCAATCCCCGCTACAATAAACGCCACCAGTTTCAGGTACTCCCAGCGCGTAGTAATCGGCTTGGCAATCTGCTCCACTTCCTCGCTCAGTTCCTCTGCCAGCTCGGGTTCGCTTCGTGCTGAACGCACCATCCATGCTACATATGCGAAAAAGAGAGCGACCAAAATCACCCCATCCCAGCGCGAAAGGTTGCCGTCGTAGCCGAGAAGGATGAACAGCGCCGCCGTGCCCACCATAATCGGTACTTCTATCTTGATGACCCGTACTCCGACCATGAGGGGTGCCACTACTGCAGATAAGCCTAAAATCAGCAAGATGTTTACGATGTTGGAGCCGACCACATTCCCCACCGCTATATCCGGCTGACCACGATATGCCGAGAGGATGGACACCGCCAACTCAGGAGCGCTCGTACCGAACGCCACCACACTCAAGCCTATGACTATCGGAGGCACCCCTAATGCCGACGCCAACCGCGATGCCCCGCGCACCAGCCATTCCCCACCTGCTAAGAGCAGGACGAGACCCGAAATAATCAACCACACCGATTCCATCTGGATTAATCCCTATCGCAAGCCGTACACAAACGCAACGACCAACACCAGTAAGGCACCCAACATCATTATGAACGCATACGAGCGCACATAGCCACTTTGCAGAGGGCGTAAGAGAGAGCCTATCCCTCGCACCAATAGCCCCATCAGCGACACAATCCCATCGATGAGGTTCTCGATGAGAAAGTACGCTATCTGCCCTATGCTATCGCCTATGCGCACGCCCAGCCAGACCATCGCATTATCGTAGCCCCACTGACGATGCATCACACCCCAGATGCCCGTTAGTTGCGCCTCGCGCTGGGTCATACCGCGCCGATAGCGCGCAACAGCAAATCCAATCCCCAAGAGCGTCGCAAGTATCGCCACTGTAAACACAAACCCTTTCGCTTGCTCCAGTTCTGTACCCGCTAAGGATGCCGAGACATCCGCAACAGGTTTCAAAAACTCGTGGAACGCCTTCTCATTCGGCAAGAGCCACCCGAACACAATCGAGCCTATCGCCAGCAACACCAGTACTCCCAGCACCACCACATACCTTTCACGAGGGGTCTCTTCATGACTGCCATGCGATTCGGAGTCGCTCACCGAAGGCGCAGGGGGAGCAAAGAACACGAGCCACACGAGGCGCGTCATGTAGCCTGCTGTGAGCAACGCGGTCGCTATCCCCACCCAGAACCAAACTGGTGCCAGCGCATGGGCACTCAGCAATATCGCCTCCTTTGACCAGAAGCCTGAAAACGGAGGCAGACCTGCGATCGCCCACCACCCAACCAACATCGTGCCCGCAGTAAGTGGGAGGGCGCGAGCCAACCCGCCCATCGTGCGAATATCCCCACGATGGTGAAGTGCTATCAGCACCGAGCCTGCCCCCAAGAAAAGGAGCGCCTTGAAGAAGGCATGCGTCGCTACATGGAACATCCCAACCCAAAACGCCCCCACACCCACCGCAAGGAACATATAGCCCAACTGACTCACAGTAGAAAAGGCAAGCACGCGCTTGATGTCCGTTTGGGCGAGCGCAATCGTGCCCGCAAAGAGGGCGGTAATCGCTCCCACCCCTGCGATCACCCCCATCGCTTGGGGCGCCAACTCCAGTAAGGGATGCACGCGCACCATCAGATACACACCTGCCGTGACCATCGTCGCAGCATGGATGAGTGCGGAAACAGGAGTGGGACCTGCCATCGCATCAGGAAGCCAGAAATAGAGGGGCAACTGAGCCGACTTGCCCGTCGCAGCCAGGAACAGCAGGAGTACAATCACCATCGCCATCGCTGAGCCTGCCCCCAGCACGGTCTCAGCGCGGGCGTTGACATCCACAAACGAGAGCGACCCAAACAGCGCAACTATCAGAAACATCGCCATCAGGTAGCCAGCATCGCCTATTCGGTTCACAATAAACGCCTTGTTCGACGAATCGGTGTTGTATTTCCACTCAGCGTTGCGGTAGAAAAAGCCAATCAACAGATAACTACACAGTCCCACACCCTCCCAACCTATGAACATCACCAAAAAATTGCCCGCCAACACCAGCAAGAGCATGAAAAAGATGAACAGATTGAAGTAGGTGAAAAAGCGCGGATAGTCCGAATCGTCTGCCATGTAGCCCGTGGCGTAGAGGTGAATCAACCCCCCGATGCCCGTGACAATCAACACCATCAGCACCGAGAGGGGGTCAATCAGAAACTCGAAGGGCACGCTCAGATTGCCCACCTGAAGCCATTCCATCAACAGGAAGTTGACGGTACGCTGGTCTTCAGGCAGGGTTCGGAGGGTAGCGAACACCTGCCAACCCAGCGCAAAGGCTCCCAGCACAACGCCAGTGCCAACTGCCCCTACAAGCCACTTCCCTGTGCGTTCACCTAATGTGCGTACCAGTGCCCCGCCAAAGAGCGCGTGGAACACCGAGCCGAGTAGCGGCAATAACAATATCCATACCACCAAGTCCGTTCGAATTCCGTCCATAGGGCGCTCTCGTTCTGCCCTGATTATACCCTTCAACGAAAGAGAGAGGGAGGGTGTTCAAAAAATCAGGCTTCATAGCACGGGCATCCCGCCCATAAGCCTTACCGTAGCACAGGCATTCCTGCCTGTGAAACACCTCCCTCGCACAGACAAGAATGGCCGTGCTACTGGGGCAAGACACCCAAGCAACTTTGTTTTCTCGAACACCCTCAGCAGGGGCGAGTTTCGTAATAAAACTGGCATATTTAACAGCCCCATCCGCTCGACAAATGAATTATAATCCTCATGCCACTGCGCAAGTGGCATGAGCAGACCGCACAGCCTTGTTAACCCAACCTCCCTAATCGTGGGACTCGAAAGAGTCCCACATCTTTTTATTTATATTAGCCCGGTCTCGCAGTGGGCTGTTCAACTTCGGGCAGAGCGTCTAAAATTCCAACCGACTGTTCAAAAAGTGGCAGGAATTGGAGCGAGCCTGTGCTATAATACAATTGGTCGCCTGATGTGGCGGACCCTAAAATGGAGGTCAACGATGATGAACAGAAAGGTAGCAAGCGCAGTCGCGCTGTTTGGCATAGTCGTTTCTCTGGCAAACGCCCAGACTGTCGTCGACGAACTGGAGCGCGGAGGCTTCATCTCCTGGAAGTTCCTCGGTGGAAGCTATGTCATCTCAGGTGGTATTAATACTTCCGGAACGATCGGGCCCAGCAACCCTGTTCTCTTCCCTCTTCAAGACTTGAATAACGACGGACTCGCCCTCGATGTCTTGCTTCGCATTCAAGACCTCATTCCCGATCTGGGTGTAGAACGCGATATTTACCTTATTGCAAGCGTGATTCAGAACAACGGGAACACTGCGATTGTCGAGTGGGAAGGAGTAGATAATCCGAACGAGTGCATCGAGGTCACCTTTGACGATACGACTATTAATGTCAAGGTTACCGAGTTATATGGGCGTTTACGAGGGCTTGTGGAGCGTATTGCTTGCGCACCAGACCCGCTTGGAGTAATACCCCACAACCCCCACATCCGAATCACGATGACAGGTGGCAACGAGTTCAACACACTTCGGCTCAGGGGTTATGTGTTCTGTATCGAACTTCCTAATACCTTCACCACGGCTGAAATCACTGACGGCAACTGGATTGCCTACGGTGGCGGGTTGCCGAAGAGTCTTGGCAATGTGAACGGCGACTGCGTAATCGATGATGCCGACCTCCTGCAGGTGCTGTTCGACTTCGGAAGCAATAACCCGAACACAGACACCAACGGAGATGGCGTCGTGGATGATGCCGACCTGCTCACTGTGCTGTTCAACTTCGGGCTAAGCGTGTAGTCGGTCTTGCTTTATCCCCCCTCCTTAAGGTTCCCCCCGCTTGCGGGGGGAACCTTAAGGAGGGGGGATGAAACCCTTGCAGAAAAGTAGGGGTTCGCTTTCGAATGTGTACCCTTGTCAGCCCGTTTGCGGGGGAAACCGAGATGTTAGCAGGTATACTTGCAAAGTGCTTCTACCGACCCGCTATCTCAGTGTGGGTGGAACCTATTCGGGTGTCGTCTTTATCCCTTATGAGCAGATTCCTCAGCGCATATATGAACTGCCCCCACCTTCTGAAGAACTGCTGTTAGTGGACGACTGCCCCGATGCTAAGCGAGCAGAGGCTTGGCTACGGGAGCGCGGTCGGTTGGTGCGCTTGGTTTCCCACGAAACTCTTTCCCCAGCCGAACCAAATGCACGCTATCGGCTGTGGGAGCCGAACCGCTTCCTTCAGGGAGTGCTACAGGAGTGGGCGAACATGCCCCAGCCCCACACTGCTTTGGATTTGGGATGTGGTTCGGGGCGCGAGGCGGTCTACCTTGCCGATTTGGGTTGGCAAGTGGTGGCTGTCGACCGTTTGCCCGATGCGCTTGAGCGTGGGCGTGCCCTACAAGCGCGCTATGCTCCCGATAGCCCTCTCATCCAGTGGGTCTGTGCGGAACTGGAACAGAGCGGTTGGAAGCCAGCCGAGCGTTTCAGGTTAATTACGATGTTCTACTTCTTCTCACGCCTCCTGCTTCAACGGGTATGGGATTGGCTCTTGCCTGAGGGGGCACTTGTGATAGAAGCGTTCACCGAAACCCATGTCGCACAGACAGGAAAACCCATTTCCCCTGCCCGCTTCGTGCGCTTGGGTGAACTACCATCCTGCTTGCCTCCCTCCGCTCATATTCAGCACTACTCGGAGGGAATACGCCATGACGGTCGCCATACCGCACGCTTATGGGCTATTCGCTTCTAAGGGTACAGGGCGCGCAACCAGTCCCCCTACTGCAAGTGAGAGCCAATAGACCCCCAATGCCCACCCGAAAACAGGAATCCAGACCACTGCCCAGATAACTGCGCTTCCCAGCAGGATGCACGCGCCAGGAGTCAGCTCGTACCACCCGAAAGCGCGCCCCACCCGTTCGCCAAGATGCCATGCCACCGCTCCATATCCCACCAGCACTAACCCCAAAAAGCCCAACACCAGCAAGGCAATCAGCAGTCCTACCACATCTGCTCCTTGCTGACCCCCTGAGCGAATCGCCTTCTCAAGACTGCCCAGCAGAAGAGTCAGGAGAGAGGCACCCACTGTGAGCAAAATGCCGTATAGGAACACCTTAGATAACTGGCTCTGAAGGCTTTGTAGATGCCGACTTGTACGCTGAGGGAACAGCACAACTCCTAACAGACCAACCGCACTGGTCAGTAGGAGCAGAAGCCCATAGAACAGTAGAACCCCTGCCAGTGCGTTCGTGTTCATCTCACTTTGGTTAGGCATTAGCGTAGCACCTCCTGTTGGACTCGGTTCCATAGAGAGTGAGCCGACTGAAGAGTCTGCTCTGTGAGCTGGGTTGCGATAGGCGGGGGAGTCCACCGCACTACCTGTTCTGGCACTTGCTGGATGGGCACTCGGCTGAGCCACCAAGCAGTGGGGAGGAGGATAATTAGGGTAAGGAGTGCCACAGCCCACACTTCATACGAGGGTGTGATAGTAGGAGAACGCAAAGCGGGTCGTCGGGGGGGAGCGGGCAGGGTTGGAAGAGTTCGCAAGGAAGAGGTGATAGCCTGCCAGTCCGCCACCTTTTGTTGGCAGAGAGCGCACTCTTTCAGGTGGGCTTCCACATGTTCTGCTCGCCTGCCTGTGAGCCAGCCTTCCACATAGGCATGCAGGTCGGGTTCTAACCGTTCACAGAGCATCGCCCAGTTCCTCCTTAATCCATCGGCGTAGTTGTTCCCGTGCACGGTAGAGCCAAGTTTTGACCGTGCCTTCGGGCACACCGAGTGTCTGAGCCACCTCGCGAATGGGCATCTGTTCGGTATAGTAGAGCAGGAGCGCAGTGCGCTGGTGGAGGGGGAGGCGCATCATCAATCGCTGGAGGGTACGCTGTTGCTCGCGGGCGTATAGGTGCTCTTCTACGGTCATGGGAGGTGGCATTGCCTTGAGCGCGCGTTCCATCTGTTGGCGTTCAGTGTTCGAGTCGCGTCGTGCATTCAGGCACAGGCGCGCCGTTAGGCATAACAGCCAAGTGGCAAACGATTGGCGAGGGTCATACAGGGCTAAGCGTGTGTAGGCGCGCAGAAACGCCTCTTGCGTCAGGTCTTCTGCCCAGCTGGGGTCGCCCAAGATGCGGAAGGCAAGTGAGAAGACGCGGTCGCGATAGCGCTCCACCAACGTATCGAACGCTGTCGTCTCACCCGCCAAGCACCGCTCCACAAGCAGTTGGTCCGAATCGTTCATCCGTTTGGCACCTTGCGCACCGAGCGTACAAACCAGTTGTTGGAAGGCGGGCGTTCCTCAGTCAGCACGCCCCAGTCGACGATTGAGAACATACGCACCGTGTTGGGGTTCAACTTGCCGTCGCCTTTGCCTTTTGTGTCGTCGGTAATCGTGAAGTCGCTCCAGAGGAAGGTCTTCAGTTCAGGCTTGGTTTCTGCGCCTACCGATTGGGTTGCTATCCACCGCTCCCCGTCCGCCTCCTCCACAAACACAGCGAGGGTAGTGGGCGTTTTCACCTGGAGCGTTACATCCAGCCCTTTCGTGTTGGCAAGGGCATCTTTCTCTACGATTTTGAGCACCCCCAATATGCCCGGAAACGGCTGGTTGTAGGAGACGCGCATCCCGCCCCCTTCGGGACGAATCGTGACCCCATAGGTGGCAATCCATGTCAGGTAGTCTCGCTGGAAATCATCGAGCGCACGCGCATCCCGAATGCGCGGAGGCGCCTTCGCAAGGAACTCGAAATCGTCCAGCCAGAACACGCGTGTACCTGTCTGCGGACCGAACAGAATCGCCACTTCGGGGGCAGATAAGAAGATTGCGCTCACATCCAGAATCCCAATCCCCACCGCCTCATCCATATCCAGTTTATTGTTGGTGGGTTTCACATCCTCTGCGAGGGTGAAGTCGGAAAGGGCGAGCGTTATCTGTTGCCACTCGTTGCCGTTGACCCAGAAAGGTGCTTGCCACCGTTCGCCCCCTTCCTCTTGAATGAGCATCGCCAAGAGGGCTGGGCGGTCGGTCTTCACCCAGAATCGGAACGCCTGCGCCCAATTTTCGGGTTCTAAGCGAATGATGCCGTTCAGTTTGCCCTGCATCGCCACATAGGTGTACTGTAGAGCCTGCTTCCCGTTTTTCACATCCCGCTCGTTGGTGGTGAGTTCCACTTTCCCATCGAAGCCCGGAAAGACAAACCATCCGTGCCCTGTATTCTCAAAATCGATCGCCGAGCGGGGTTCCTCCTGCGCCCAGAACCCACTGATTAGCCCCAGCATCGCGCACCAGCCTACAATATGCCTTCTCATTCTGCACCTCTACAAGGACTACACGAAAGCATACCCAGCGGTTTCACAATCTACCAAAGGAGATAATCCGTATGCCAAAATGAAAGAGTAGCACGGGGGGATACCCTTGCTACTCTCAAAACAAGAGGGCAGACACTCGGTCTGCCCCCTCTCCTACGGTTTAGCGGGAACGGCTGAAGACCCGAATGTCGCCCCGCTTCACAACGCCCCTGTAGGTAAATGCAGGGTCGGAATCGGGGTTGGTGAAGAACGCTACGCTTATCGTGTCGGGGTCGCCCTGCTGGTCGGGCCCGCGTCGGTCTGCCACGCGCACCACCACCATACCGCGCGTCCGCTCCGCGCCTGTTCGGGTACGAGTCGAGAGCACTGCAGGACCCGAGAAGACTGCAGTACCGTTCTCAACATCCACTTCAAACCGTCGTGGCTCGCGCATTGCGATTTCGGTGAGGGATTGCTCCCCACGCACTGCAATCGCAAAGTTGCCTCGCAGACGGGTCTGGTCGTTGTAAGTAGCGGAGCCAACCCAGAACTGGAAGCGAGCGTTTACGGTATCCGAGTCGGGCGGTCCTGCCATGCCTGCTCCTGCTGCGCCCCGAATAGTGCCCGAAAATTGAGCGTAGGCAAACACTGCAAGGGCGCCCACTGCCACTAACCACATCAGCTTGTGCTTCATCACTTGAACCTCCTTCAGAGAGTTTTAGGAGAGGAAACCTCTCCGCCATTTGAGACGCTGAGGTTCGGACAATGTTCACTACCGAGGTGGTGTGAATCGATAGGGTATACTCTCTGCGTCCACACCGGGCACACTTCGCGGAACCGATGCGGTTTCGCAAAGGGAGGTTAATGATGAAGAGACAGCGAAGGAGCGCCTTTTGGGGTGGGTCGTGGCGGTGGTTGGGATTGCTGTTAGCGATTGGCGCACTGTGCGTTCCTGCTTACCCCCGCACCGATCAGGAAACGGTTGAAATCTGCGTCACAGAAACGGTGGAAGTGCCGTTTCCTACTGTGTTCGAGATAAATCGTCGCTTACCCCCGCGCCATAAAACCCTCGTACAGGAGGGTAAACCCGGACTAAAACGCCTACACTGGCGTGTGGTGATGAAAAACGAGAAGGAGGTCAAACGCACGCTAATTTTTGAGGAGACCCTCACTCCGCCTCAGCCACGAATCTATCTGGTAGGAGTTGCTGGGCATGTGGCGTCGCGCGGAGCGATTGGGCGTAGTACCTCGTTCCGCACCGTCAAAGTGCTGGAGATGGAAGCGAGCGCATACACACCTCACCGAAGTGGTGGAGGCTCTGGCACAGGGCGCACCGCTACAGGCTTACCAGCAGGCTATGGGCTGGTCGCAGTCGACCCGAAAGTCATCCCCTTCGGCACGGTGCTTTATATTGAGGGTTATGGAATGGCAATCGCAGCAGACCGCGGGCGCGCCATTCGGGGCAACAAGATCGACCTCTGTTTCGCCACTCGCAGGGAAGCCCTCCAGTTCGGAAGGCGCAAAGTACGAGTACATATCCTACAGGAGTAGGGGACGCTGAGCCAGTAGTCGCTCCACTTTCGCCAACACTAACGCCACAGGAACCTGCAAGCAGATGGGGTTGCCACAACTCTCGTTTCGGTGGTCCCACAGGCAGGGTCGGCACGGCACATCCTCGCGAACCGCCACCTGAAACCGCTCATCCTGAGGGAGCAGTTTCTTCTCGTCGGTGGGCGCAAAGATTGCCACTATAGGACGCTGAAGCGCAACCGCCAAATGCATTGGTGCCGAATCGACACACACGAACACATCTGCCCACGCCAGAACGCAGGCTAAGTCCATCAGGCTCTGGGTGCGCCCGTACAAATTGAACACTCTCTGACGAACTTCAGAAGGCATCCGTGCAAGGGCGGTTTCTATGGCGTGGATGACTTCCTCATCATCGGGTCCGCCCAGCAAAATGATATGGAGGCTGGGGTGGCGCGTGGCGAGCTGGTGGACAAACAGCACCCAGTTTTCAGGTGCCCACGCCTTCAAAATGTTCTTCTCCACGCTCACCTTGCTGACGCCGGGATGAATCATCACGCGGAGAGCAGGGTTCCTTGAGCCTGCCTCTTCCAACAGTTGTAAACCGCGCGCCCTATGCTCAGCGGTGGGGGTAAACTGGGGACGGGGAATCTCTTGGGCATGCGTCTCTTTGCCGATATGCCTTAGGAAGGCGCGTACCAGCGCAAAGTACATCGCTCCAGCATATTGGCGCGTGTTTAGCTCCGCAGGGGCGGTCAACAGCCATCGGCTTAGCATCCCTGTGTCGTATCCCACGCGGATAGGCACACCCGAAAGCGCAAGGGCAATCGGGATGAATGGCGAGCTTCCGCTCGCAATCACCGCATCGTACTGCCCTACCCTCAAAAGCCTCACTAACTGCCAAAAGAGGCGCACGCGTGAGACACCCTGCACCTGTATCGGGATGGTCTCGTCCAGCTCAGGTATCAGCTCGCTTGCGGAGCGCGAGCGACCCTCCAATATCAGGGTGAGGTGAGCGGAAGGAAGTACCGAGCGCACTGCCCGTATCACAGGCGAAAAGAGCAATTCGTCCCCAATCCCCCCGAAGTTGAGGAAAGCGATTTTAGTCATCGCCCCCTGCCTCTCTACCAGCGGGTTAGCCCTCACCCCCTGCCCTGCATAGACCACCATTCCTGCCACCATCAACCAGAAGGTCAGGTTCACTGCAGGGCGATACCAGATGGTATCGAACGCCCCATACAACAGCGACCCCACGATGCCCATCGCCAACAGCCCTACCACCAACTTCTGAACGAGTGGTACCGAGCGGTGGAACTGCACGACTGCAGATGCCAATAGGCTCGCAATCAGCAGGATGAAGAAGAGCAACCCCGCAATCCCCTGCTCCACCCAGATTTGCAACGGCACGCTGTAGGATGCCAGAGCCAAATAGCCAGGCACCATGTACAGCCCATACACCAGCCGAAAGGTCTCGTTGCCCAGCCCTATCCCGCACCACCAGTTGTCCTTTATCATCTGCCAAGTGGCGACCCATACATTCATGCGGAAGGCATTACTACTGTCCTCGCGCAGGGCAAAGATAGAGAGCACTCGGTTCTGGAGAGCGGGTGAGACTGAAAGTGCGATTGCGCCTGCTCCTACTATTGCAATAAGGCTTGCGAGCCATAGGGCGCGCAGGGTGTGCTTCCCCTTTAGGGCGGGTTCGCGCCACAGCAGGTGTCCTAAGTAGGCGTACATCACCCCCATCATCCCCACAAGAGCGAGGTAGCTCCCACGCGAGCCCGTTAGCACCAGTGCGCCCAGCGTGAAAAGGGCACATCCTGCCAGCATTGTGCCCAACAGAGGTCGTCCCGTCAACAGAGCCAGCCACATTAGCCCCACGCCTGCCGACACACACGGGATTAGGAAGCCTGCCAGCAGGTTCGGATTGTAAGGCTGAAGCGTGCCCCACACCCGCGTCATCTGCAGTTCTGGGTTCAAGCTGGGGTCTTGCCAAGTCGCCAGCGGTTGTACCCCCATGCGATACTGATAGTAAGCCACAGTTGCCTGCCCGAATCCCAGCACCATGAGTAGCCCCAACAGCCACACCAGTCGGCGCGGAGCCTCTTCTATCAGCACGCGAAAGTTCAGATAGCCCATCAGGAACACGGCGAACTTAGCTAAGCCCACAAGGCTCGTGGCGACATAGGAGGAGAAGGCGGTCGCTATCAGCGCAGTCGCGAAGAAGCCCATTACCAGCAGGTCAATGACGGTAGGGGTGAAGCGAACAGGATGAACAAGCCACCGTACAACCAGAAAAGCAAAAGCACCCGTTGTCGCTACCCCTATCAGCTCGGTGGGGGCAAAGGTCGCCAGAATGAAGATGCTCATCGTGGCGAGCCAGTGCCAACGCTGAAGCGCCTCATGAAGCGCAGACCAGCCCGCCAAGCGTCGATGAAGTGGTGCGCGAACCACCCACACAAGCGTTAGCAAGCGACTATGACTAAGCCAGCGCGCCACCTGTTCGGGCGGTATCTGTACCAATCGAAATAGGGGAGCCAGCAACAGGCTATTCGAGAACCCTGACATCGCTAATCCGTCCGCTCACCCGATAGTTGAACCCCTCCAACTCAATCGGCAGTCCTACCTTCACCTTTACTCCCTCTGCCACATAGCCACCTTGAGTAATCTTGGCACGGTCTTTGAGCCAAACGGTGAAGTTGTAGGCGTGAGGGCGTGCGAGGTCGCGCACAGCGGTCGGGTTGCCATTCTTATCGAGCAAGGTGACCTGCATCGGAGTGGCTTGCGCACGGAGGATGGTGACTTCACCTCGTGGCTGGTTGCGGATAGTGATAGAGGTCTTCTCGCCCGGTTTGAACAGTTCCGTATCGAGCGTTTCCAGTCCTAAGATTTGCACTACGATTTGAATATCGGTCTCACCTTGCACCACTGCCCCTGAGGTCACATGCGCCCCTCTTCGCACCAGCACAACGCCCAACACCACCAGTACAATCACAAGAACGATAATCAGGTCAACAACACTTAGTTTCTTCCATAGCATGTCGACCGCTTTCGCCTCCTTTTGGGGATTATACCTAAGCAGGAGGTCTCCCAGCTGTGCCGAATCTAACAGTTGTTATGACATACGGTAGTCTCCCTATGAATCGTTGATAGGAACAGGAACATGGGTCAACAGCTCCTCCAAGCTCCAGATGTGGTCCGTAAGACCCGCCACCATCCCA
>FWWM01007874.1_pt1 | contig 20955 bp, 12 predicted proteins | sample 2228351 | NCBI WGS metagenome assembly FWWM01 (sample SAMEA103939774, study PRJEB20133) | metagenome
ACCTACGTGTAAGGTCGGTGCTTGCACCCACGCCCAACCAATTCAGGTTCAGTAGGCTGGCTGTTTGCACCCACGTGTGCGGTGGGTGCTTGCACCCACGCCCAACCAATTCAGGTTCGGTAGGGCCGGTGCTTCCCCCCACGTCCCGGGTTGGTGCTTGCACCCACGTCCAGCTTTCCCAGTTTAGCAGGGTGGCTACTTGCCCCCCCCCGCGCAACCAACCCAACTTCAGCGTGCCTGCAAAGCACGCACCTTACACCATCAATCGCTCGGCCAGCGAGAACTGCACAATCACCACCGCTCCCAAGCCACAGGGGGCCAGGTACAAGGGTGGCCGGAGTTCGGCTTGCTCCTCGGGAGCAAGGGGGCTGAATCGTGCCAGCCGCACCACCCACAGCACCTGCCGGAGGACGAGGCGAACCAATCGCGTCGGCCCCAGGCGCCAAATCAACACCACCAGCGCCACGCACGCGCCCAATACAAAGGTCCACAGCATGGCCAGGATGCCGCGGTCGGTACCGAGCATGGCGCCCATCATGGCCATCAGCTTCACGTCGCCTCCGCCGATCTGGAAAACCACGAAACACACGAGCATCACGCCCCCGCAGGCCAAAAAGCCCAGCAAACTGTCGGCCAATCCCACCCAGCCGAGACGCTGCAAGGTTTGTATGTCCACCCAGCCGGCCGCCGCCAGCGCCGTTCCGGCGGCCTGGCCGGCCCAGGCGGTGAGGATCCCCGGATAGGTTATCCAGTTGTAAATCTTGTGCGTGCGGAGGTCGGTCACCGTGGCGGCTGCCAGGAAACCCATCACCAGGGCGGTGGCCAGCATGGCCAAGGCCTTACGGCATAGTCCCCGGGGCCTGGGCCTCGGTGGCCCCTTGCTCCAGGTCCTCCAAACCCCGCTCGAAGAAGCCCCGCACCCGCGGCCAGCCGTACCTGATCAGGAAAATCAGGATCGGCAGGGCAATCGCCCCGATGATCAAAATCGTCTCCAGGCTGACCGCCCCCTCTTCGCTGCGGTGGACCTTGCGCAACACGTCGGACAGCGACGGCTGTTTCATAGGAACCTCTCCCCTGGACCAGGTGGGCGGCCACGGCCGCCCAACATGACCCATCGAACCCATCAAGCTATTGGACGCAATTCGTTTACATAAACGGCCAGGATACCAGCACCGAGAGCATCTCATACGCCAGCCGGATCATCCGCGGCGCCACGCGAAGGATGAACACCACCATCGGCAGGACCACGCCCAGGATCAGCACGTAATCCAGCGAGGCGGCTCCGGCGCGGCGTGCGCAGCGTGGCAACCGAGCGCCCAGCTTGCAAACCGCAAGTTTTCCGGCCAAGCAGTTCCGCGTCATGCCCGATTGGATCCCGTTTTGCCGGCCCCCTGCGCCCATTGTAACTACTTGCTCCACAAGGGGCCAGTCAACGCAATCCGCTCGTCCAGGCCCTGTTCATAAGGCTCCCGGGCGAAGCGGGGTTTCTGGCCGGTCGGCACCAGGTCGGCAATCAGGCGCCCATCGGGCGTCTTCCCGCGGAGCTGGTTGACGAACAGGTCGATCAGGCGATAGTGGTTGGCGTCGTCCAGGCCGCACACTTCGGTAATCCGCGTGACCTTGCGCGAGCCATCCTCGGTAAAGCGTGCGATCTGCACGGCCAGGTGGATGGCCGAGGCCACCTGCGCCCTGGCCACGTATACCGGCAAATCCACCCCGGACATCAGCGAGAGGGTTTCCAGCCGGGTCAAGGCATCGGCGGGGGTCTGGGCGTGGATGGTCGAAAGACTGCCCGAATGGCCGCTGATCATCGACTGGACCAAATCCAAAGCCTCGCCACCGCGGACCTCGCCGACAATGATCCGGTCTGGGCGCATCCGCAACGAGTTGCGGAACAGCTCGCGGATGCCGAGGGCGCCCCGGCCGGAGGGGTCCCCATGCCTGGCCTCCAGGTACAGACAGTGGGGCTGTTGCAGTCGCAGTTCCGAAGTATCCTCGATCACCACGATGCGTTCCGACTCGGGAATGGCCCGCGACAAGGCGCCAAGCAGTGCGGTCTTGCCGGTGCCCGTCCCCCCAGAAATGAGGATGTTCTTCCGCAGGCGCACGCACAGTTCCAGGAACTCGACCGCGGCAGGCGAAATGCTGCCCAGGCGTACGAAATCATCCAGGGTCAATGCCGCGTGTGAGAACTTGCGGATGGTGAAGTATGTGCCTCCCCGCGCGCTGGGGGGAAGGATGACGTGCACCCGCGACCCGTTCGGCAGCCGGGCATCGAGCACCGGGTGCTCGTCGGTGACCTCCCGGCCGACCCATTGGGCCACGTTGTTCACCGCCGACCGCAATGCATCTTCGCTGGGGAACCGCAGCCCGGTGTACTCCAGCCGGCCGGCCCGTTCGATATAAATCTGCTCGGGGCCGTTGACCATGATTTCGGTGACCGAATCGTCCTCTAACAGGGCGCGAATGGGCTCGAGGAAGTATCGGACGCTGGCCTCGAAGATGGCCTGCCGACTCATGGAAACGATCCGCCGTGATTTGAGGGATGCATTGGGCAGTGCTCGATCGGGGGCACGCTCGAGGCGGAAACGACCGCAACGCCCATCCGCCTTCATAATGGTTGACCGGCAGCAGTTTGTCAACAGCCAGCCGGTTGGAGCTGGCCCCCAACGGCTTTTTAAACGCGGTCCCCCAACCCCTGCCTTGGCACTATCCCCTAAACGCCGCATAGCCTTATCAAGTTGGAGAGGGGACCTGATCTTTGGCGAGACGTTTTTGTCGCGGCCGATGGGCCGTTTAACCAAACGCGAACCATGGCCCTGCCTTTCTTGCAATACGCAGTGTGCCAGCGCCGCCTCGGAACCAGCGCTTAATAAACCCGAATGTCGGGGGGGACGCCGACCCTGCGTGTCCCCCAGAATCCCCGGCACAAAGGCTTGAGAGCCGTACCGGCCACTTGACTTACCCCCAGCATGTTTCTAGGGTATATGTGTTAAAGGGCATCGGTGGTCTTCGGCGCTTCTATTACGGGCCGGCGCGGAGATGCTCGCTGGGGACGGTCGCGGTTTGGGCACCGGCGACCGCGCGGAGGTGCAACTCCGCAAGCAAAGGAGCGCCTGTGCGGACCGTGTACGCACCGATTCTTCTCTTCCAAACTCGATTGAAAGGCGCGAACCATGAGCCGCGTCGGAACTGCTTGGAAGGCCCGCCCGGCCTTCACGCTGGTGGAACTTCTGGTGGTCATCGCGATCATCGGCATCCTGATTGCGCTGCTGCTTCCCGCCGTGCAGGCGGCGCGCGAGGCGGCCCGGCGCAGCCAATGCTCGAACAACCTCAAGCAAATGGCCTTGGGCCTACATAATTACGAGGATACGCATAAGAGCTTTCCGTTTGGTTGGCTCTTGGATATTCGGAACCTGAACGTGCAGGTGTGGGGCACGCGGATTTTGCCGTACATCGAACAGCGATCGCTGTACGACCGGTACGATTCGCGGGTACCGTCGCTCAACGAGGCGCCGGCCATCGGTTTTCCGGCCGCAGCAGTCACGCAGAACCTCCAGGTCATCGCCACGCCGCTTTCGGTGTTTGTGTGCCCCTCGGCAGGGGACGCGGCCAGCCGGGTGTATAGCGGCGGGCTGCCAGCCAACGCGGGTGGGCCGGGGCTGCCGCCTTTGAGTATCTCCTGGACCGCCGCCCCGTCGGACTATACGCCGTCGACCGGCGTGCGGGGCGACTTCGCCACCTTGGCTTACGCCAATTTTCCCGGCGGGGCGGGGGGCAACCGCGAAGGGGTCATGCCCCAGGCCACCGTGCTCGCCACCGGGGCCTCGATGGATAGCTCGCGCATGGCCGACATCCGCGACGGCACCGCCAACACCATGGTGATCGGCGAGCGCGTGGGCGGCCCCCAGTTGTACTGGAAAGGGGGTCGGGTAGTCGGCTCCACCACCGGCAACCCCAGCGACATGATGACGATTCTGGCCAAGGCCAACGGTGGCGGCTGGGGCGATTTCCTCAACGGCGAACATTGGTTGCGGGGCGCGTTGTACGATGGGACGCCTGGCCCCGACGGCGGGCCATGCCCCATCAATTGCTCGAACATCCGCGGCGACGGCTTTTTCGCCTTCCATCCCGGCGGCTGCCAGGTGGCGCTGGCCGATGGCTCCGCACGCTTCATCTCCGAGACCGTCGATGCGTTCGTGTTCGCCTCGATGATCACGCGCAAGAAAGGCGAAACGGCCCAGGTACCCTAAGCGCCGGGACCTGCCGGCCGGAAGTTGCGGAAATCGGCGGCGGCCCCGATGGGCTGCCTTTCGGGAACGCACGCGATCCGATATCCTGGCGTGCCGGCAACAATGCAGCAGGCTGGAGCACCGGGCAGTGTGTGGACTTGCGTCGGCCCGTTCGCCGCCGATGCATTGATTTCGCGGGAGCATTCCTGCGGAAACCCGGTCCCGGCTCTCGTGCCGCACGCCCACCGCATTTGTACAAACCCAAAGCAAGGTGAATCGCCATGGTCCATCGCGTCGCTGGAGGCTTGTGCTTGGGGTTATGCTTTTGCATGGTCCTGGCCGGGTGCGGGCGCAAAGGCCCGCCACGCAAGGAGACGTTTCCCGTCAAAGGCACGGTGCTGATCGACGGCAAACCGGCGGGCAACGTGGCCGTACGCTGCGTGTCGGTCCAGAAGCTCGATGCCACTACGCCCCCCTCCTCGACCTTCACCCGCGAGGACGGGACCTTCGAGATTTCCACGTACGAGAAATCCGACGGGGTACCCGAGGGGGAATACGTGCTAACGTTCCAATGGGGCGAGATGAACCTGATCACCCGGACCTTGAGCGGGGACAAGCTGCGCGGCCGTTACGCCGACCCCAAACAGTCGAAGTTCCGCTTCAAGGTCGAAAAGGGCAAGCCGGTGGATCTGGGGCGGATCGAGTTGACGAGCAAATAGTGGGCTTCTTTGGCGGCCGGTTTGGCGCGCTGCTTGCGATCGCCGCGACGTTGCCGGGCGTCGCGCCAACCGAGGGCCCGCAAACGGGCGCTGGGCAATTGTCGCTTCGTGCAAAGGATCTAGGAACATGCAAACGCATCGTCGAGTGCTGCTGAGTCGAGTGTTTCCGCTGGTGGCGATGTTTGGGGTCCTTGCGCCCCTTCGGGCCCAAGAGCCACCCAAGACGATTCCGGAATACGTGGCCCGGCCGGACCCGGTGTTTGCCTGGCACATTCAGGCCCAGCATACGGTGGGATCGAGCCGGCAATGGGAGTTAGAACTGGTTTCGCAACAGTGGCACGGCATCGTGTGGAAGCACGTCCTGCTGGTGTTCGAGCCGGCCGAGGTGCGGTTTTCCAACCACATGATCCTGTTCATCACTGGCGGTTCGACGGGGTCCCGGCCGCGGGAGGAAAACCTGCGGGTTGGGCAGATGCTGGCAGCCAAGGCGCAGGCGCGGGTGGCCATGCTCCACCAGGTGCCCAACCAACCCCTGTTGGGCAATCGCAAAGAGGACGATCTGATTACGGAAACGTGGCTCCGCTACTTGCAGTCGGGGGACATCACCTGGGTGCTACAGCTTCCGATGGTCACCAGCGCGGTACGGGCCATGGATGCCCTCCAGGGGCTGGCCCGCCAGGAAAAGCTGCCGCCGGTCGAGGGGTTTGTGGTCACCGGCGCGTCGAAGCGCGGATGGACCACGTGGCTCAGCGCCGTGGCCGACCGCCGCGTGGTCGCCATCGCCCCCATGGTGATCGATATGCTCAACCTCCGGCCGCAAATGAAATACCAGATCGAGACCTGGGGCCGCTACAGCGAACAGATCCACGATTACACCAGCAAAGGCCTGGTACATGACCGGCCGCTTTCCGAACGCGAAGCCGAACTCCTTCGCCTGGTGGACCCCTATACCTACCGCCAGCAATTGGTGCTCCCCAAACTGCTGATCCACGGCACCAATGACCCGTATTGGGTGGTGGACGCGGCCCGGCTGTATTGGGACGGCCTGTCGGGCCCAAAGTACCTGCTCGAGATTCCCAACGGCGACCACGGATTGAAGGGGGGCCAGGAGCTGGCCATCTCCACCATCGCCGCGTACTTCCGCCATGTGGCCGGCAACAAGCCCTGGCCCCAGTTGCAGTGGACCCACGGCGACGAGCCCGAGGCCCTGGTGTTGACCGTCTGTTCGTCGATTCCGCCGAAAGATGCCCGGCTGTGGGTGGCCCGATCGGATACCAAGGACTTCCGGCAGTCGCGGTGGGAGAGCCGGCCCATGGAGAGCCGCGGCGACGGCTTTGCTGCCCGCGTGCAAAAGCCGAAGCAGGGGCACGTAGCCTTGTTCGGCCAACTGCACTTCGATATGGATGGGCTGGGCTACGCGCTATCGACTTTGGTGCGGCGCGAATGAGCCCCGCTGCGTTGCCCTGCGGGGCCAACCCTGGCCCCGAGCACCCGACACTGCCCCTTGAGCCCCCACGGTGCTTGGCGGGGGAAACCCATGCCCGCAGAAAGGCCCCCGAGTGCGGCCTGGGGCAGGGCGCAGGAAAGGGTTACGGCCCTTGCCACGCTTTCTCGGCCGCCTGGTATCGCGTCCGCGTGGCAGGGTCGGGGGCCAGTTCGATGGCCTGGCGGTTCCAGCGGCGCGCGTCCTCGGGCTGCCTGGCTTTCCAAAACTCTTTGGCCAGCTCGTGCAAGGTGCGGGCGATCTCCGCGCGATCGGCCGGCAGCGGCTCCTGGCCCTCCAGCACCCGGGCGAAATCGTCGGCCGCCTCGCGCAACTGGCCGGTAAGAATTTGCACAGTCCCCCGGCCATAATAGGCTTCGGCCAGCGTGAACCACGGATCGGGCCAGCCGGGGTGTGTTTCGATGGCCCGGCTGTAGGCGCTCACCGCCGCTTGATAGGCGCTCTGGGCGTCCTGACCGTCGGCCAGCAGGGTCTCGACACCGGCCAGGAAGAAATGCGCGTCGGCGTTCTTGGGGTTCTTCTGGACCGCCTCTTGGAAATCCGCCCGGGCTTGGCGCAAAAGCTGCATCTTCCGATCGGGCGGGGTATCGGGGCGGATCGCCATCCGCTGTTGCAATTCGCCCCGAAATACCAGGTCCTTATCGACCGCGTCGCCCCCCAGTTCGATGGCCTGGCTGATGTCCTTCAAAGCGCCGTCGAAGTCGGGGATGTACCGCCGCAGCGCGCCCCGCCGGCTCCAGAGGAGGGCACGCTTGGGGTCGTGCTGGACCGCGTAATCGAGTTGGGCCACCGCTTGCTTGAGCAGCGTCCTGGCCTTGGCTTGCGCGTCTCCCTCGCCCGACGCTGCCGCCCGGCTTAGCAGCTCGCGGGCCTCGTCGGCCAGCCGGGTGGCCGCCCCCAGGTAGGCGTCGGCGTATTCAGGCCGGCTGTGGTAACCCAGATGGCCATCGGCGTCCAGTTTGGCAGCCATCTGGAAGGCTTCGACCGCTTCGTCGAACCGTTTGGCCTTGGTCCATGCCAGGCCGAGATAGAAGCGGGCCGAAGCATCCTGGGGGGCGGCTTGGACCGCGGCGGCAAGATGTTCCAGGGCTTCGTCCACCAGGTCCAAGCCCAAGCAGGCCCGGCCCAGTTGCAGGCGGGCCTGGGCGTGGTCGGGAACTGTTTGGAGCACGGGCAACAGCTCGCGCCGCACTGCCTCCCATTGGCCTTGCTGGAGGAGCTGTTCGGTCTGGGCCAACAGGGGCCGGCCGCTGCCGGGGCTCGGGGCGGGGTGGGCCGGTTCCGCCGGTTTTTCTTTCCCCATGGCCGGTTCCACCGGCGGGGCGGTGGAGCGGTGTTCCGGGGCCACGGGCGTGGTGGATTGGGCTACCGGCCCGGGCCGCGCTGGGGGCTGCAACGAGCGAATTGCTGGGATGAGGGAATAGGCCAGCGGGGCCCCGACCGCCAGCAGGAGCCCGACCAGCACTGCAGCCGCCAGTCGCTGCGCTTTGGAACGTGGCCGGGGGCTGACCGCGACCGCCAGTTGGCCCACCGCGGCACCAAGGGCATCGACCATTTCGGTGGCCGAAGCGTAGCGGGCCTTCGGGTCCAGCGCGGTTGCCCGGCGGAGGACGGCTTGCTCGGCCGGGCCGACAAGCGAGAAATCCAACTCGCCTTTGCGCACGGCCTCGATCACCCCGAATGCCGACTGCTCGTGATAGGGCAACGAGCCGGTGCGGAGTTCGTAATAGGTGATAGCCAGGCAATACTGGTCGGTCGTGGGGCTGGGCTTGCCGTCGAGCAGTTCCGGGGCGGCGTAGGCGATGGTGCCCATGGCCGCCGCCGTCTTGCGCACCGCGCCGACCATATGGGCCAGCCCGAAATCGCACACCTGCGCGGCCCCGCCCACCATGAGGATGTTCAGCGGCTTGATATCGCAGTGGACGATCGCCCCGGTGCCGCTGGCCAGGGCGTGCACTGGGCTGTTGAGGAAGTCGATGGCCCGCGCCGCATCGCGGAGGTATCCCAACAGCTCGTCCACGGGGATGCCAACCAGGCCTTGGGCCCGGCATTCTTCCAGGCGTTCGGCCAGGCTTTTCTGGCCCAGGCCCATGGCGATGATCAGTTCGGTGGCCCGGGGGGCCGGTTCCGCCGGGGCGACTATCGTATCGGCCACGCTGCGGCGGGCGATCTCTTGCGAGGCCAAAAGGGCCGTGTCTTCCTCGCCCAAAAGCGTACCGTCTTCGCGCTTGGCCCACAGCCCAACGATGGGCGTCAGGTTGGGGTGGTGGACGCGTTTGACAAGCTGCATGGCACGGACTTCCTTCAGCCCGTGCGCTCCGGAGCCGCTGAGATCGACGATTTTGATAGCGGCCTCGGTGCCCCCGGGCCCGGTAGCATGCCAGACCTCGCCGATGGCCCCCTGGCCTAGAAAACGGGCCAGGCGGAAGCCGGGGACCGCCTCGTCGCCTTCCCGGTACTTGCGTGCCATGACCATCCGACTCCGGGGAGGCCGCTTGGGGTCACGGCCGTTCCCTCAACGCCCAAATCCCGCTCCGCCCGGCGCCGTGGATGAACCGATGCACCCACGCGGCGCGGACAGTGTTCGCCTGGCAGCCGGAAGCCAATGCCCCGGTCCGCCGATGGGGCTGTCCCCCTGGTATTGCCCAGCCACGGGGACGCTCCCGATCGGAGTGCGGGCACCTGACACCCGCGGCGTGGATGGCGGCAGCGATCCGGGGGCTGTCCGGCATCACCCTCCCTGGCCTGCTGCAGGCACACCCGCACGGCAGGCACTTGCCTTACGGGCCCACTCCGATCCCTGTGCCATCGGCCGAGGTCAGCGGGATGGTCACCAGGAAGCTGGTGGGGCCCTCGGCCGCGGCCTTGTCCATGACCAGGCACACCGCCAGCGTCCCGTCGCCTTCTTTGGGAAGTTCCAACGTGGCCGATTTGGGCTGGCGGGCTTTGACATCCGCGGCCAGTTGTTTTTGCTCATCCGGGTTACCCAGATCGCGGAACCGCACGACCTGGTCCCGTTTTTCGATCTGCTTTTCCTGGTACGACTTCAGGTTGGCTTCGACCGTGGCGTTCAAGCGGTTCTTGACCTCCTGCTCCTCCGGGGTGTACACCGCCCGCATGGCGCGGCAGCACAACACCGCGTTGGGTTCGTTGAACTTGTTCAACATCCTGCCGAGGACCTCCAGGTCCGTAACGGGTTTATCGGTGGCTACTACCAACAGGCGCTCTTCGCCGGGGGGTTTGACGAACTCGAAGAAGCCGTCGGCCGGCAGGCTTACCGCAACCCCGCTCTCGACCGCCTTGGGTTCGGTGCCTTTGCGCGGATAGAGGAACACCTGCTTCTTGCTCGCGCCCACGTGGTAAATGTAGATGAACGACTTGGTGTAAGGCTCGACGCTCAGGCGGATGCGGTCCCCGATTTTGAAGGCGTAAGTCTTGGGGTCCACCACTTTTTCCACGGCCTTGCCATTGGGTTGGGCCTCGTACAGCAAGACGCGGTACTTCAGCGCGGTGACCTTGGCCGCCGGCACCTCGAACCCGATCAGCCGGGCGATGTCGTGGCCTTTGCCTTCGTCGAAGTACCGGTCGCAGAGGTCACGGAACCGCACGGGCGGCTCCGCCGCGCCCACGGTGGCCACCATAAGGGCCGTACCGATCATTCCTGCGACCCAAGCCAACCGGCGTTGCAAAAGGGTGTTCATTGGCTGTTCCTTTCGGGCTTCACGCCCCGGTGAGGTCCATGTCAATTCTAGGCCACAGACCGCCGGCGGGCGAAATGGCCCCGTGGATTGCGGGCGTGGCTCCGCGCCCCGGGCGAGCCAGGCGCAGCAATTTTCGCCCGCGCCCCAGCCGCCGCGCAAAGGCTTCCGCAATGCGGAAATCCAAAGCGTCAACCGCCGGCGCTTGCGAAAATGCCGCCCGGCCCGCCACCGCGGTAGGAAACCGGGACCCGGCAGCGGCCTTCCCCCTCAGAGACGGGGCCAGCGTCCGCCACACTATTATCGTCCGGTTTGGCCGAAAGTTGCCTGGCCGCGGCACAACTCGCCCCCGCATGCGGCGGATAATACTAACGGCACGCCCGGCAGCACCCCATGAGGGCCGGGCATCGCACGGTAGGGCGGCTGGCTCGGGTTGACACCCCTTGCGGCTCCGAAAAACGTGCCGGTCCTTCCTGCAAAGGACCTGACGGCTTTTGCCGCACTGATGCTGAAAACGCGAAGGAACACCTCGATGCCTGCGACTAGGGTACTCGGTGCCGGCAGCGTCATGGCCGCCGTGCTGGCAGCATGGGCCGTGGGCTTGCGGACGGCCGAGCGGCCCCCCAAGGCTCCCGACGCCGCTTGGGCTAACCCGCTTGGCCCAGGGCTTGGGCCGGCGGTGCTGGCCCCTGTATCGCTCCGGGCTGCCGGCAAGTCGCCGGGGACCGAACAAGCCGCCACCGCACCGGTCGAGAACCCTCAGCTCGCTGGGGAGAACCCTCAGCTCACTGGGGAGAACCCTCACCTCACTGGGAAGAACCCTCAGCCGGCTGGCGAAAACCCTCATCTCGCTGGGGAGAACCCTCAGCTCGCCGGGGAGAACCCTCAGCTCGCCGGGGAGAACCCTCAGCTCGCTAAGGAGAACCCTCAGCTCACTGGGAAGAACCCTCAGCTCACTGGGAAGAACCCTCAGCTCACTGGGGAGAACCCTCAGCCGGCTGAGACGGGGCTGCCAGCCCAGATGGCTCGTACCCGCGATTTGATTTTCGCCCCCACCGGCGAGCCGCAGCTTCGGATCAATGTCCACGGGCACACCGGCAGCGTTCGGGCACTGGGCTTCACCCCGGACGGCGTCCGCTTGTGTTCCGGCGGATGGGATAAGATCGTGCAGGTGTGGAACCTGCGGGCGGCCACGCGCGACCTTCAGGGGGTATTCCTCGGCGAACGGACTCTCCGCTGGCAAGTGGCGCGCGGACCCCTGGGCCAGATCCATACCCTGGCCATCTCGCCCCGCGACGGGCTTTTGGCCCTGGCAGGGCACTCGGCCATGGGCAGCTTGGGCGAAATCCTGCTCGTCAACCCGCTTCAAGGCACCCTGGAGCACGTGCTCGACGGCCATCGCCAGGCGGTCTGCTCGCTGGCGTTTTCCCCAGATGGTGCGTGGCTGGCCTCGGCCGATGTGCAGGGGCAAGTCATCCTCTGGCAATCACCTGGCTGGAAGCCCCGCATCCTGTACCTCCCCGACGAAAAGACATACGGTGCCAGGCGGGCGCAGCAGATTGCCAGCCAGCCGCACTTCCGGCCCGTAGCCATTGCTGGCGATGCACTATTTTTGCCGGTCAACGTGGGCGAAGATGCCGCCGGCCAGCTCCAGTGGAAACTCCAGCGCGTACCGCTGGCCAATCCCCAGCAAGCGCACACGTTCGACACGGTTCACGGGGGGATGGTCACGGCCCTTGCCGTATCGCGCGACGGCAGGCGCCTGGCGTCGGCCGACTTGGCCGGGCACCTGTTCCTCTGGGACCTGGGCACGGCCACAGTTCGCTCGCTGCGCGGGGGTGCAGTGGTGCTGAGTCTGGTCTTCGTGCCCGACGGCGGCACGCTGGTGGCAGGCACGGCTCAGCGGGCGGGCAACGGGACCGGCGAAATGCAGGTGTGGGATGTGGCCGCGGCCTCCTTGCGCCGCCGCCGCAATACCGCCGACCATGTGACCGCCTGCGCGGTGAGCCCCGACGGCCGGCAGGTGGCCTACAGCGGCGGCAAGGATTTCGAGGTCTTCGTGGAACCTGTGGACGGCTCGGCGTTGCCGGTAGTCCTGGGGGGCAAGGGCCGGCGCATTCTCAAAGTCGCCTTCGCCCGGGATGAACCGTTTTACCGCGTCGCCTTCGGGGTCCGTTTGAACCAGCGGGGGTTCAATGATTACGGCGACCTGGAGCGGGCCTTCGACGCCCAGCGCCTGGAACTGCAACCCGAGGGCCGCCTCGACCCGCAAATGTGGATCACGGGCCAGACCTACGCCGGCACCTGGAGCGTCCAGTGGCAAGCCCGCGGGCTTCAGTTGTTCCGCGATGGCCAGCCCCAGGGCGCCGTGGTGTTCCAGACGGCCTTGCAGGAGGGGGCGCCCCGCTCGTACTGCTGGATTCCCGATGCCCAAGGCCAGCCGTGGGCCATTGCCGTGGGGACCGACGTGCAAAACAGCATCTACGTGTATCGGCTGGCCGAAAAGGGCCCCTGCCCGCTGCTGCGCCACTTCCGCGGGCACCAGGACGCCGTGCTTTCGCTGGCGGTGTCGCGGGATGTGCGGTATCTGGTTTCCGGTTCGGCCGATGGCACCTTGGCGTTCTGGAGCCTGTCCGACTACGAGCAAGGCAACAGCCTGTGGGGGCGATGGGGCGGCGAGCTGGCCGTCGAGGCCCCGCCCGGCGGCGCCGGCCAGCTTGTGGTCCGGCGGATTCATCCGGCCGGCCCCCTGTACTACAAGAACGTGCGCGAAGGGGACGTGATCACCGCGATCCGCTGGTACGCCGAGGCTCAGGGGCAAAAGCCGTTCGAGGCGACCCAGCCGGAACAAATCCTGGCCGCCTTGCGCGAGATGGCCTGGGGGACCCTGGTGGAGTTCCAGACCAGCCGGGCCGGGGTGGCGCAAGGGGGTTTCCAGCTTCGGCCGGCCTGGCCCGCCTTGGCCAGTCTGTTTATTAGTGCCGACGACGAGTGGGCGTTTTGGACCCCGGAGGGGTACTTCGATGCCTCGGTCAACGGGCATACGCTGTTCGGCTGGCAGGTGAACCAGGGGGTGGAGCGGTTGCCGGCTTTTTATCGGGCCGATCACTTCCGCCGCCGGCTGGAGCAGCCTGGCGTGTTGGAGCATTTGCTGCCGGCCGGCAGTCTGCGTGAGGCATTCCGTCGGGCCGAGCGGAAACCGGCCGAGGACCTGCCGGCGGCCGTCTCGCACCAGATCGTCCAATCGCCCGCCCTGGAAATCTTGCAACCCGAGTTCGATGCCCCGTTGCCGGGCAATGAGGCGCGGGTGCTGGTCCGGGTGCAGGTGCCGGTCACCACCGAATTGGCCGAAGCCAAGATCTACACCAACGGGGTCGCCGGCCGCGACCGCCGGCTGGTGGCCCAACGCCGCACCCCGCGGTACCTGGAGCACACCTACCAGTGGCGTGTGCCGCTGCCGGCCGAAGAAACCAGTCTCATCCAGGTCATCGTGGGGACCAAGTCCGAGGTAACCGCCTCCACCGACCTGGTGGTGCGCCGTGTCAACCCGCAGCCGCCCAGACCGCGCAAGATGTATCTCGTGGCTGTGGGCATCAACCGCTATGCCGATGCCAAGGTGCCCCCCTTGGAGTTTTCCACCCGCGACGCCCAGGCGTTTTGCGAGGTGCTGCGGCGGCAAAGCCGGGGCCTTTACGACATCGTGGCTGAAACCCTCCTCCTCAACGAACAGGTCACGCCCGCCGCCTGGCGCCACACCCTGGAGGACATCCGGCGGCGGATGCGCGATCAGGCCGGCCCGGACGACCTCCTGGTGATCTTCCTTGCCGGGCACGGGTGGGAAGACGTGCGGACCGGCCAGTACTACTTCATCGGCCACGAGTTTCGCATGGCCAACCTGGGCCGATCCTACGAAGGGTGCCTCAGTTGGGACGATTTCCGCCTGCTGGCCGACATCCCCTGCCGCAAGCTGGTTTTTTTGGATACCTGTCACAGCGGCGCGATCCAGCCCCCGCGCAGCCGGAACCTCAAAGCGGCCATCCGCCGGCTTCAGGATGATGTGATCTTCACGGTGGCGGCTTCCAAAGGGGGCCAACTCGCCGCCGAACATCCCCAGTGGAAGCACGGCGTGTTCACCAAATGTTTGCTCGACGCTTTGGAGGGGCGGGCCGCACCGGCCGGCCCGCCCGAAATCACCCTTAACGACGTGGTGCGCTACGTCGAGGCGGCGGTCCCCCGCGTCACCTTTACGTTGACCCAAGGATCGCGGACCCAGGAGCCTGTCGCGGCTCCCGACCGCTTGCTGGCCTACGCCAAAATCCCCCTGGCCCGCACCCAAGCCCCCGGCAAAGCCCAGCGGGGTGCCCAGGGCCACACCCGGGTGCTCTCCCTGGCGCGGTAAGCAGCCAAACCGCCCTCACCAGCGGAAGAAGCGGTAGGGGTCATCCCACTCCTGGGGCCGGTCCAGGTACAAGCCACTCAGCCACCGCCCTTGGGCCGGCGGCTCGCAAGGCACCAGGCGGAAGCCGGCCAACCACACCGTGCCGGCACCCTCGAACCAGATTTGCAGCCGGTTGCGCTCGGCGCTGGCCTTGGCAGGGAGCACGAAGAGGAACTCTTTCCACTGGCCGGACGGGGCAAAGCGCTGGTAATCCAGGATGGGCTGCCAGCGGACCGTCTCTTGCACCGCGACCAGCACCTGGCGCGCGGCGAGCCCCTCGGCCTTGGCCAGGAAGCTCATCCGGTACCACTGCCCCTGGCGCATCGGCAGGTTGTGTTGGGCCAGCATCGCCCCGCCGCGGCGCGGCCCGGCCGACTCGGGCACAACGATCCGCACGCAGTGGCCCGTCGGCCCGGCCAACTCCAGCTTGCAGCTCGCCTGCTTGTTCTCCGACGAGAAAACCCAGCCGTCGGGCACGCTGTTGCGGTCTTCATCGGCCGTAAAGTCGCCATTGGCGACAAGCGAAGGCCCGGTGGCCCGGCGGACGGGCGTCCCGAACCGGTCCAACAGCGGCGTCGCACCCCGCACCCCGCAATTACCCAACAACCGGCTGAGCAGAAACGCGCTCCGCCGAAAGGTTTTGCGGAGGTTCTGCTGCTCCGTGGTCCAGTTGAAGGACCACGGCGAACCGCCCGACTCGAATCCCGGATTGGCAAACAGGTTTTTCAGGTCGCTAGCCAGCGCCTGGCCCGGCTTGGAGGGGAAAAATGGGCCTTCGTACAACCGGAAGGCATCGGCCCGCAGGCGGACTTCGGGCTCGGCCACATGCAAATACGCCTGCCACCCCTCGGGATACGGCTTATCGACGCGGAACGTGACGTGGACCTCGGTCCACTGGTCGGCCGGCAGTCGCTGATCGGGCCCGCGCACGGCCCGGTCCCAGGGCCGGCCCGCACGTTCCACTTCCAGACGCACCGCGGCGGGCCGACCCAGCGGCTGCACCAGGGCCGCGAAAGTGTACGTCTTGCCGGGCTGGCCGGCCGGCACTTTCTGCCCCAGTTGGGCCCAGGGGAGCGTGGCCATCTCGATCAGGGCACTGGCCCGCCCTTCGGCCGCAGCCTCCTCCGTCACCAGGAACTCCGGACTGGCCTGGGGGCGTCTTACGAAACGGTAGGGAACCATCTGGCAGAAAACGACCCGGCCGCCCAGCATGCTGGCCAGCACGCCGTCCCCCAGGGGCTCGGCTCCATCCTGGATCAAGGGCAGATCGCGGGGATCGCGGTTGTGGATCTCGGCTGGCCCGATCCCCACAAATGGCGACGTGCGTTGCGGCGGGGCAAACCAGGCCGCAATGTGTTCCTGCCGCGTGGTACGGATGCGTTGCGGCAGGAACCGATTGGCCTCGGCCTCATCCAGTTCCAGGGCCAGCAGCCGGCCCCCCGCCTCCAGCCAGCGCGCCAGTGCGGCGGCATGGGGCCCCAGCTTCTCGCCCCCTCCGGGCGAGACGATCAGCAGTTGGTCGCGATCCGGTTCGCCCCCCGCATACTCCGCGCACGCAATGCCCGCCTGGTGGAGATACTCCCGTCCCTCGGGGCCGCCTGCGTACACCCCCCTGCGCTCGGGCACCACCGGATACTCGGTCTCCAGCACGTAGCGCAAGATGTTGCGCAACAACTGCTCTGCCGCCGGATCCCCCTCGGTGCGGCCGGTAACGTCCATCTGGCAGAACAGCACCATGCCGCGGCCTTCGCGGTATTCCAAGAGTGGGCTGTACTGGAGGCTGAAGCCGCCATCGACCAGCGGCAGGAAGTCGCCCACAGCGGGCTTCTCGATGAGCACCGAGGCCACATTGCCCTGGTTGCCGCATCGCCAGAGGCGCGGCACTTCCAGGCCGCACCAACGCACCACCGGGGCCCCGGCGTACTTGTCGCTCGGTTGGTATTTCAGCCGCGGCGGCACCAGCGTCGACTGGCCACGCCAGTCGCGGAGATGCTCTTCGCCCAGCCCGGCCAGACAGGGGTGATCGGCAACCCGGCGGAACACGTGGCGCAGTCCGTATTCGGCAATCCGAAAGCCCAAGCGGTCCTGAAGGACCTCGGCCGTCTGCTCGAAGACCACAACCTTCAGCCCCTGGCGGACGGCGGCCAGCGAAGGGGCCGGCCCTTCGACCGTCAACGCCGAGCGTCCCACGATGAGCACATCATAGCCCCGCGGGTCGCAATTGGCCTCCAGCAAATCGAAGGCCAGCCCCAGCCGGCGGAGCTGTTGGGCCGTCTGGCCCGGCGGATCGAACACAGCGACCCTCGGTTTGCGGCCGGCCGGCACCACCGGGAGGCTCGCATCGGGCCGCGGCAGCACATGGACGGCGAAATGGTCCTCCTGGCGCACCCCGGAATCGAACGCGAACTCGGCCGCTAGCTCGTAGGTCCCTGGTGCCAGGTCCGCCGCTAGCGGCACCCGAACCACGATGCGTTCCTGGCAGCCGGTCTCCAGATGCACCTTCGCGGTGCCCTGGGCCAGGGCCCCCGGCAACGCCCCGCCGGATTGGCCGACCGCCTCGGCTTGTGCCGAAGACGCCCGAGGGGTTCCACCCCGCCCGGCCACCCCAACGAATCGCCACCTGACCGTACACCCCACTGCTTGGCGCGAATTGTTGATCACCACCAACTGCTTGACCACAGACTCGCCGGGGAAGAAATTGTGGTCTTTGCTGGTCAAGGCATCCGGCCCACCGGCGATAGAGGCCAGCACCGGGCCGTTGTTGCGATACATGGCCTCGGCCGCGGGCGTGGCGATCCAGTCCCCCGGCTCATAAGCCATGTCCATGCGCTCGAAACGCTCTTGGAGGAAGTCGGGGCTGTAGCCAGGACGCTGCAAGTGCTCCCAATCGGTGGGCAACTCGACGCGGCGGTTCCGGTCCATCCCCGGCCGAAGCTTCCAGTACACGTGAGACTCCCACGGCGAAATGGCCGAAACCCCCAGGGCGCGGAACGCCCGCCAGGGGTCGGTCAGATAGCGGGCCAGAATGGGGTAGCGCTCGTCGAAGTCGCTCGAACCGAGCTGGTGCGGATAATCCCACCGGTGCCACAGCCTCCCCTGGCGGAACTGCTCGGCCTCCCAGCGAAGGTTCCGCTTTTCCTGGGCGCTGATCCGGTAGGCGGCGTCGCCAACGAACTGGGCATTCCATTCGGCCAGGCAGAAATCCCAAGGCACCACCGCACTGCCAAACTCGCGGTGCCCTTTGTACCAGCCCCGGTACATGCCCCAATCCCACGTAAACGGGGCGCCGTATTCGCAGGTAAAAAACGGCTTGACACCGTGGCTGGCCCAATGCTGGAACCAGTCGCACATCTCCTGGATGGGCACCCAGTTGGGATAGAAATTGCTGGTGTGCATGGCCCCCAAGTTGCCGGACGAATGGTGGTACACAATCCGTGTCGGATCGAGGCTGCGCACGATGGCCTCGGTCCGCACCGCCCGCCGGGCATTGTTCTGCGACCACCCATCGCGCGGATCGTGAATCCCGTCGATCAAGTCGGGATTCATGTCCTCGTTGTAGCCGGTGGCATTGTGACTGGTGGCATACATCACCACCGACGGATGGCTGCCCGCCACCCGGACGTAAAACTGCGCATGGCGGGCATAGCCATTGGTCTTCTCGGCATCGGCGCCTTGCCAGTCGTAATGGGCGAAATGCGGCTGCGAAAGAGCGACGAGCATTCCCACATCGTCGGCGGCCCGCAGGACCTCCTCGAAGCTCAGGTGCGACCCCGGCTCGCAATCGTAGTTGTGGGTGTATACGAAATTGATGCCGAAGCTCTTCAGACGCTTCAGGCTCTCGCAGGCGCCGGCGTAACTGGCCCACGCCGCACCCACCTGGGCGTTGTCCAGCGGCACGGCCGACAGGAAAACCCGTGTGCCGTTGAGATAGAAATCCCGCCCCTGGATCCAGAACTCGCGGAATCCGAAGCGCTGCGGCCAGGCGGCGTCCAGCAGGCGATCCTGGGCGTCCAAAAGGGCAACCGTTGCTTCGTACTGGTGCTGCGGCGTGTGGAGGTCCCAGAGTTTTTCGGCGCGCCAGGGGTGGACGAATGCCAGCCGGCCGCCGCCAGCCGGTTCCACAGCCATGGCCGGCGAGGTGGCCTCCAGCACCACCCGCTCCCCCTGCCGTACAGTTGCCCGCAACCGATAGCGGCGGTCGGCCGCAGCGCCGGCCACCTCCGCCACAAAACCGATCGTCCCCTGGCGAACCGACGTCTCCACCCGCACCGCCCCCAGCCGCTCCCCAGGCGGTTCCGAGACCAAATACACGTCGCCGCACAATCCCCGACGCGGCACACTGCCTTGGACCTGCCGGGCCGAATTCGAATCGCGGTAGGCCAGCATCACCCCCCGAAGCGGCAAGGCCACCACCAGCAAACTCAACGTGTGGCGCTCTTTCGGCCGGCAGACCCCGGTCAAATCGACCTCCCCGGCCGGAAATACAATCTCGCCCACCTTGCGCCCGTCGAGGAACACCGCCCCGTAGGAATGGACGTACTCGGCGTAAAGGGCGATCCGCCGGCCCGACCACTCGGCTGGCACCTCGATCGTCCGCTGGTACCACGCCGCCGAAAGGCTCCCCAGCCGCGTGTTCCGCCATTGCGGATGCGAAAACACCCTTTGGCAATCCTTTTGCATGTAATCGGTGATGCCGGGCCAGGGACCCGGTACCTTGAAGTACCCCCAGTTCTGGTCCGGGACCTTTTGGGCCTGCGGCTCTGCCGGCTGGAACCGCCACAGGCCATTGATGCACACGCGCTGGCGCGTCGGTGTCGTCTGCCGATACGCCCTGTCCAGCTCCCACACCGCCTTGACGCCGGCCGGCAGTACCGCGTCCTCTTCGGCCCACACCTCAGCGGGAAAACCCACGGCCCCGGCAGCCAGGCCGCCCAGCACAAGGGCCGCCACGAAAAACCGGCTCATCGCTTCGCCTCTGTCTGCGCCTGAAGGACCTTCTCGATGACTTCCGCGTATGCCAGCAGCACCAGATAGTTCCGCAACGAATAACCGCAACTGCGAAGCGCCTCGTCGGAGTAGTCGCTCTGGTACTTGCGGGGATGGCTGGGGTGAACCCCGTCGCGCGCGATCAAAGTGGGTACGTCGTACCCTTCGTACTGGGCGAAAAATGGGCTCGCCCCGTCCCAGTCGTTCGGCCGCCGCCGCAGGATCTCGGCGTGGTAATCCACCAGCGGCACGCGCAACTGGCGAGCGATCTGCCGGGCGGCCTCGGCAAAGTCCGCGGCCTTCTTCTCGAACCCGTGCCGCGGCGGAATGGTGCTGAGGATCACCACCGTGCCATGATCTAAACACCGTTGGACCACGTTTCGCAGGCCTCGGCGATACTCCTCCAGCGACATCGCGTGGAGGTCGTTGGTACCAAACATCACCAGGGCGACCTCGGGATCGAGCCGCTTCAGCCACTCGTCGAGGTGCTCCTCGGCCCAGCGGACCGTGGTCCCTCCTTCGCTGCCGTACTGGGGCCCTTTCCACTGGCGCCAGCATTCAGGCCGCATGTATTGATGGACCTTCTCGAACGCCCGGGCCATTTCCGGCGGGGCATTGCGCCGGGCATCGCGCAACGGGGCCCAAAAAGCCATGGTTACGGTGATCGAGTCGCCGAACTGCGCAAAGGTCCCGGGCGTGCCGCCGAATCGCGCGCGGACCTCGCGCATGGCGGGTACCCACTCCTGGCCCGAACACACTGCCATCCCTCCGGCCATGGCCGCCGCGGCCATCACCAACCTCAACCCAACCCGCCTCACACAACACATGCTGCACCTCCTTCACCACCGGCTGTCTGGACCCAGCCGCCACGCCGGAAGACCGCCAGGCGTGCGACCGGCCCAACCTGGCATCCGGCCGCGATTGTAGCACTCGGCCATGGCACAAGCACGCGGAACCGGCTGGTAGATATGCGGCCCCTTGCTGCCGCCAGCTTTGGCATGTGTGCCACGGCCTGCCGTCGGCCGGCAAACATGCCCTTCCCCCAGGACGATTGCGCCACAATGGGCAAGCCGGGAACCCTGGACAAACCATATTTCGCCCCCGCCGACGGTCGGCCGCCCCGTGCGCAATGTGTGGTTCGCTACATGGGTGGCACCCCTCAGCGCAATGTGACAAAAACCGAGCCGCGACCGTAAGGCAGCGGTTGCACTTCGTAAGGTGTGTGCTCTGCGCTACTTTCGGTGGCACGCCCTGAACGCAAGTGAAGGGCGTGGCAGGGCCACGGCCGTCGCTTCGCTCCGGCCGTGCCACACCGGGAGCCGCAAGGCGTCAGCCCCCGGGGAAAGCTGGCAAACGTCGCTATGGGGATTCGACCGCC
>FWWM01007877.1_pt1 | contig 20944 bp, 19 predicted proteins | sample 2228351 | NCBI WGS metagenome assembly FWWM01 (sample SAMEA103939774, study PRJEB20133) | metagenome
TGGGGTCACCACGGGCGGCTAGCTCAGCTGGCCAGAGCGCTCGCCTTACAAGCGAGAGGTCGTAGGTTCAAGTCCTACGCCGCCCACCAGCTCCATGACACAACGCTACCCCCCTCGGAAGTGAGGGGGGTTTGGCGTTATCCGGTGTTTTTGCCCCAAGGCGCGGTGCAGGAAGGCCAGGTCGGTGAGGGGGTTCACCCCGGCCACCCGGCAGGACCAGGGTGTCCCGCCGCGCCATCCCGAAGGCCCGGGCCAGGGTTCCGTGGGGGTGCGGAGGCCGAAGCGGCAGAGGAGCTCGGCCCCGTCCTGGCTTACCCCAAAGACCTGGGCCCCAAGCTTCTGGGTCCTTCATCCCCCACCTCCCACCGGCTCCGCCCGCCCCCGCGCCTCCTTGGGCGTGCGGGCCCCCGCGGCGAAGAGGGCCACCCGGAGCTCCCAGAGGTAGTCCTGGATGAAGGCCACCACCGCTTCGGGCCCCTCGAGGGCGGGCCTCAGGAGGGGCCGGGCCACGGCCACCAGGTCCGCCCCCAGGGCCAGGGCCTTGGCCGCGTCCGTGCCCGTGTAGACCCCTCCCGAGGCGACGAGGGGGGTTTCGGGGAGGACGGCCCTAACCTCCCGGATGGCCTCCGCGGTGGGGAGGCCGATCTCGCAAAGCTCCGGGTGGCGCACCTCCCCGTAGCGCACCCACTCCTCCACCCGGGCCCAGCTGGTCCCCCCGGCCCCCGCCACCTCCAGGCCGGCCAGGGGGAGGCCCCTCACCCGGAGGGCCGCCTCCCGCCCTAGGCCGTGCCCCACCTCCTTGAGGAGGACGGGGAAGGGGAGGGGAAGGAGCTCCGAAAGCCTTTCCAGGAGGCCCCGGAAGTCCGTGTCCCCCTTCTGCACCGCCTCCTGCAGGGGGTTTACGTGGAGGACGAGGCCGTCCGCCTCCAGGAGCTCCACCAGCCTTAGGAGGTCCTCCCGCCCGTAGCGGCGGAGCTGGACCAGGCCCAGGTTGGCGAGGAGGAGGGCCCTTGGGGCCAAGGGGCGCACCCGGAAGGAGGGGAGGGCCGAGGGATCTTCCAGGAGGACGCGCCCCGAGCCCAGGACCATCCCCACCCCTAAGGCCTCCGCGGCCTCCGCCAAGGCGCGGTTGATCCGCCCCCCAAGCTCCACCCCCCCCGTCATGGCCCCGATGAGGAAGGGGGCCTTCAGGGTCTTGCCCAGGAAGGGGGTGGTGAGGTCCACCTCGGAAAGGGCCAGGCCCGAAAGGGCCTGGTAGCGGAGGCGGTAGCGCTCAAACCCGGTGGTGGTCCTCTGGTAGGCCACCTCCCCCTCGAGGCAGGCCTGGAGGTGCTTCCGCTTCCTCTCCGCGGTGCTCACGCGAAGGCCTCCTTGGGCTTTTTGAAAAAGCCCAGGTCCTGGGCGATGAGCCGCGCGGTCATCTTGCCGGACATCATCACGCTGGGAAGCCCGGCCCCCGGCTGGTAGCTCGCCCCCACCAGGTAAAGCCCCTTGACGTCCTCCGAGCGGTTGTGGGGGCGAAGGCTTGCCGTCTGCCACAAGACGGGCTCGGGGCCGAAGGCGTTCCCCAAGTGGCTATTCAGGGTCCACTGGAAGTAGTCCGGGGTGATGAAGTGGGTGTAGACCAGCCGTTCCCGAAGCCCGGGCAGGTACCCCGCCTCCTCCAGGTACCCGAGGGCCCGCTCCAGGTACGTTGGCCCAAGCGCCCCCCAGTCCAGGCCGCTTCCGTTGTGGGGCACGGGCACCAGGGTGTAGGCCGCGTGGTGGCCCGGGGGGGCCAGGGAGGGGTCGGTGAGGGTGGGGAGGTGGAGGTAGTGGGCCATGTCCGGCGGGAGGGCCTTGCGCACGAAGATGTCCTTGAGAAGGTCTTCGTAGCGCTCGGAGAGGAGGACGTTGTGGTGCTTAAGCCGCCTCCCCTCGTCCCCTTCCGCCTTGAAGCCGAAGTAGGCCACGAAGAGGCTCATGGAAAGCCGGGTGCGCTTTAGGCGCAGGTCGCTATGCCAGAAGCGGTCCTCCGGGGCCAGGAGCTCGCCGTAGGTGTGCACGTAGTCCGCGTTGGACACCACCAGGTCCGCCTTCAGGACCTCCCCGTCCTGCAGCACCACCCCCTTCGCCCGCCCGCCCCGCACCAGGATGCGGCGCACCGGGGCCCCCAGCCGTACCTTCCCCCCGAGCTCCTCCAGCTTCCGGATAAGGCCCCACACCAAGGCCCCCGTGCCCCCCAGGGCGAAGTGGACCCCCCAGTTCCGCTCCACGAAGTGGATCATGGCGTAGATGGCGGGGACGGAGAGGGGGTTCCCCCCGATGAGGAGGCTTTCAAAGGAGAAGACCCGGCGCATCTTGGGGTTCTGGAAGTACTTCTTCACGAAAGAGAAGAGGGGGCGCACCGCGTCCAGCCGGAGGAGGTCCGGGGCCACCCGGAGGAGGTCTAAGAGGCTTCCAAAGTGGGTGAAGCCCAGTTCCAGGAAGCCCCGCTGGAAGATCCGCCGGGCGGCCTCCTCAAACCGCAGGTAGCCCGCCTCGTCCTCCGGGGCCAGGCGGCGGATCTCGGAGAGGAGGTGGTCCCGGTCGTTGTTGTAGTCAAAGTGGGTGCCGTCCGGGAAGTGGATGCGGTAGAAGGGGTCCAGGGGGACGAGCTTCACGTAGCGCTCCGTGTGGGGGAGGCCTTCCCATTGGGGGAAGTCCGGGTAGAGCCGGGGTTCCCCTGGTGCGGTGGCGAAGAGGTCCTCCAGGAAGGGGGGGACGGTGATCACCGTGGGCCCCATGTCAAAGGTGAAGCCCTCCGCCCGGTGCACCCGGGCCCGCCCCCCGGGGTCGGGGAGCTTTTCCAGGACCAGGACCTCGAGGCCCATGGCCGCAAGCCGGATGGCCGCGGAAAGCCCCCCTACGCCGCTTCCGATGACGATGGCCCGCATATGGGCCAAAGTCTACCCTCTGGCCTGGGGGCCATCTGGCTCTGGGCTACACCCAGCGCACGGCCTCCACCCCCCGCACCCCGGCGATGGCCTTCTGGAGGCTTTCCCGCTCCCCGTCCTGGATTGGGAGCCGGAGGCGGATCCGGGCCTTGGGGCCCAGGATCCGGGTCTCCGAGCCCAGGGCGCTTTTGCCCGCCTCGGCCACCACCTGCATCACGTCCCGGAGGAGGCCGGTGCGGTCCTGGGCCAGGACCTCGAGGGTGGCCACCTTCCCCCCCACCCCCTCCCAGTAGGCCCCGATGACCCGGTCCGCCTCCGGGCCCTGGAGGATGCGGCGCAGATTGGGGCAGTCCGCCCGGTGGACCGTCACCCCCCGCCCCCGGGTGACGAAGCCCAGGATGCTGTCCCCCTTCATGGGCTCGCAGCAGGAGGCCAGGCGGATGGGGGCCTGGAGGTCCTGCTCCAGGCGGATGCCCCACTCGTTCTTGGGGACGGGCTTGGGCTTTTCGGGCCTGGCCAGGGCCTTGGGGTAGAGGAGCTCGGCCACCGCCTTGGGGGTGGTGCGGTTCAGGGCCAGGGCCAGGTAGAGCTCCTCCGGGGAGGGAGGGAGGCCCAGGCGCTTGGCCGCCTCCTCCAGCTGGCTGTCCGTGGGCTTGGGGAGGCCCCGGCGCTTGAGGTAGCGCTCCAGGAGGGCCTGGCCCTTCTCCAGGGTTTCCTGGCGCTCTAAGGCGCGGAAGTACTGGCGGATCTTGCTCTTGGCGCTCCGGGTCTTGGCGAACTCCAGCCAGCCCTTGGAGGGGTGGGCGTTTTTGGCGGTGAGGATCTCCACCATCTCCCCGTTCTGGAGCTCGTAGGAGAGGGGGACGATGCGCCCGTTCACCTTGGCCCCCACCATGTGGTGGCCCACCTCGGTGTGGATGTGGTAGGCGAAGTCCACGGGGGTGGCCCCTTTGGGCAGGTTGATGATCCGCCCCTTGGGGGTGAAGACGAAGACCCGCCCCCCCAGGAGGTCTTTGGTCACCGCCTCCACGAACTCCCGGGAGCTAGAAAACTCCTGCTGCCACTCCTGGATGCTCTTGAGCCAGGAAACCCGGCGCTTCACCTCCTCGGGGTCGGTGAGGCCCTCCTTGTAGAGCCAGTGGGCGGCGATGCCGTACTCCGCCACCTTGTGCATCTCCCGGGTGCGGATCTGGACCTCCAGGGGGAGGCCCTCCAGGGCGATGACCGTGGTGTGGAGGCTCTGGTAGCCGTTGGGCTTGGGCACAGCGATGTAGTCCTTCACCCGCCCGGGGATGGGCTGCCAGAGGGCGTGGACCAGGCCCAGGACGTGGTAGCAGACCTGCTTTTCCCTGAGGCTCCTCGCCTCCTCCGTGGCGCTCGGCTTGGGGTCCAGGATGACCCGCACCGCCAGGAGGTCGTAGATCTGCTCCAGGGCCTTCCCCTCCCGCTCCATCTTCTTCCAGATGGAGTAGAGGTGCTTGGGGCGCCCCGTGACCTCAAAGCCCTGGATCTGGGCCTGGAGGAGCTCGTCCTTCTCCAGGGCCTCCTTCAGCCGGGCCATGGCCCTTTCCACCAGCTTTTCCCGGGCCTCCTGGCCCTCTTTCAGCCTTTCCAGGAGGCTCTGGTAGGCCTCGGGGTGGAGGTAGCGGAAGGAGAGGTCTTCCAGCTCCCACTTGATCTGGCCCATACCCAAGCGGTGGGCCAGGGGGGCGTAGATCTCCAGGGTTTCCTGGGCGATGCGCCGCTGCTTTTCGGGCGGCATGTGCTCTAAGGTGCGGAGGTTATGCAGGCGGTCCGCCAGCTTCACGATGATGATCCGCACGTCCTCCGCCATGGCGATGAACATCTGGCGGAGGTCCTCCGCCCGGCGCTCCTCGCCCTCGAGGTTGGCCATCTTGTAGAGCTTGCTGACCTTGGTCTCCCCCTCCACGATGCGCCGCACCCCAGCGCCGAAGCGCCTCTCAAGCTCCTCGGGGGCCACCCCGCAGTCCTCCACCACGTCGTGGAGGAGGCCCGCCATGACCGTCTCCGCGTCCATGCGCAAGGAGGCTAGGATCTCGGCCACCGCCACGGGGTGGGTGATGTAGGGCTCCCCGCTCCGCCTCCTTTGCCCCGCGTGGGCGGCCTCGGCGAAGCGGTAGGCGGCCTCCACCTGGGCCACCTCCTCCTCCGAGAGGTAGGCCAGATGGGGTCTGAGTTGGGACCAGAGGTCGGCTTCTAGGGCCACCACCTTCCAGTGTAGCACCTAGAGGAGAAGGCCAAGCTCCTGCAGGAAGGCGGAAAGGGCGCTTCGCTCCAGAAGGGCGGCCAGGGTTTTCCCCTCCCTTGGGGCCAGGACCAGGGCCTTGGGGCCCAGGAGGACCACCGCCGCTTTTCTCTTCTCCTTAAGCCCCGCGTCCAGGAGGTCCAGGGCCTTCTGGAAAGCCTCCAGGGGCGGGCGGGGGAGGGGAAGGGGGCCCTCCTCCAGGAGGCCCAGGGCCTCCACCCCGGGGAGGCGGAGGGGCTTTAAGGGGTCTTCCCCGGCCAGGGCCCCGAAAAGGGCCTCGAGGTCTGCGCTCCCGATCTCCTTAAGCACCGCCTGGGCCGCCTCCTTCTCCCGCTCGGCCTCCTTGAGGAGCCGTTCCGCTTCCTCCAGGGCCCTTTCCACCTCCAAGACCCCCGCGGGCCCCAGCCGGGCGAGCCTATCCCAGGCGGCCTCCAGGAACTCCGCCAGGGGCTTGAGCCGGCCCGTGGTCTCGCTCTTCAGGTCCTGGACCCGGGCGTAGCCCCTGAGGAAGGCGGCCAGGCGGGTGGTGAGCTCGGAGCGCCGGGCCTCCAGCTTGCGCCTTAGGGCCTGGAGGGCCCGGGCGATGGGGGTGGGGTCGGGGAGGGGCCTGGCCTTTTCCTCGGCGATGGCCCTTAAGACGGCCTCGCCCCCGAAGGCGCGGAAGCGCTCCGCCAGGGCCTCGAGGCGGGCGAGCTCCTCCAAGGCCCTTTGCCGCCTCTCCGCCTTGGCCTCGGCCAGGCGCTTCCTGAAGCCCTCCAGGTCGGGCAGGCGGCCCTGGGCCACCTCGCCCAGGAGGCCCGCCCAGGCCTCCCCAAGCCCCAGGGCCCGGGCCTCCCCCTCCAGGGCCTTAAGGGCCGCCTCCGCTTCCTGGAGCTTCTCCTTTAGGGCCGCCTCCTCCCCCGCCTTTTTCAAAAGCTCCGCGTAGCGGGCCCTGAGGGCGGGGAGAGCCTCCCCCAAGCGCTCCTCCGGGGTGGCCTTGAGCTCCTCCAGAAGGGGTCTAAAGGCCTCCCCCTTGGCGGCAAGCTCCCTGAGGAGGGCCTCCTTTTCCTCCTTAAGGCGCCTCGCCTCCTCCTCCAGGGCCTTAAGGCTCTCCTCCAGGGGGAGGAGGTCGGGGAAGCCCCCTTCCTTGAGGGTTTCCTCCGCCAGCCTTAGGGCCGCTTCCAGGGGGGCCTTGGCCTCGGGGGGAAGGGGAAGGCGCCTTAGGGCCTCTTCCAGCTGGATGAGCCGGGCCCGCTTTTCCGCCTTCAGGTTGGCCTCGGCCTCTTTGAAGGCCGCCTCCAGGGCCTGAAGCTTCTCCCCCGCGGGGCTTCCCGCCTCCAGGAGGGCCTCCACCTCGGCGAGAAGGGGGCTCACCGTGGCTCGCTCCAGGAGGGGGGCGTGGCGGGCCAGGAGGTCCTTTAGCTTCCGCCTTTCCTCCTCCACCACCATGGCCTGGATGCGCTCCGCCGCCTCCTCGGGGAGGGCCTCGAGGTCAATGACCAGCTCCCCTTCCAGCTCCGAGGCGTCCTCCACGGTGACGTAGACCTCGGGCTCGGCCTCCTCCGTCTGGAAGACGATCTCCGGCAGGGTGGGGGCGCGGACGGCGCTGGACTCCAGAAGCTTCCTCAGCTCCAGGGCCAGGGCCCGGGCCCGCTCCACCTCCCCCTGGGCCAGGGTGCCCTCCCCGTGGGCCTGCCGGATGGTGCCCACCAGGCTTTCCAGGCGGCGGACCTTGGCTCCCCCCAGGTGCCGCACCCTTTCTAGGGTCTCCTCCAGGTGGGCCAGGTCCCGGGCCTGGCGGAGAAGGGCCTCCTCTAGCTTCTCCTCCAGGGCCTCCAGAAGCCTAAGCCCCTCCGCCAAGAGGGCGGGGTCCTCCCCCTGGCGGAGGCGGTTGTAAAGGGCCCTAAGCCTTCCCACCTCCGGCCAGTCCAGGTAGAGCTGGAAGCGCCTAAGGCCCTCCTCCAGGGCCTTGAGCCCCTCGGGGGTTTTGAGGCGCTTCAGGGCCTCCTCCACCACCCGGCGGGCCTCCTCGGGCCTAAGCCTCGCCTGGAGTTCCCGGAAGAAGGGCCCTTTTAGGAGGGCCTCCCCGTCCTCGGGGTTGAGCTCCTTCGGGGTCTTGCCGAGCCGCTTGAGGCCTTCTTCCAAGACCACCTGGGCCCTCTGGCCCAGATGGGGCTGGACGGCCTCCAGGATGACCTGGTGGACCTCGGGCATCCCCTAGACTATACCCCTTTTTCCAGCCTTAAGGGCTCCCCCAGGTAGAGCTTCAGGTGAGGGTAGGGGATCTCTATCCCCTCCCGGTCCAGGCGGTTCTTGATGCGGCGGCGGAACTCCCGGGCCACGGCCCACTGCCGGGCGGGCTTGGTGCTGAAGAGCACCCGGATGACCACCCCCGAGTCCGCCAGGTTCTGCACCCCTAAGACCTCCGGGGGCTCGGTGAAGGCGTCCTGCCACTCGGGGTCCCGGTGGAAGGCCTCCACCTCGTCCCGGAAGACCCCAAGGACCCGGTCCAGGTCCTCCTTGTAGGCCACGCTCACGTCCACCACCGCCCGGCTCCACTCCTGGGTGAGGACGGTGACCTGCTGCACCTGGGAGTTGGGGATGAAGTGCACCCGGCCCTCCAGGTCCCTTAAGACGGTGAGGCGCAGGTTGAACCGCTCCACCTGCCCCCCCACGCCCCCGATCTGGACGATGTCCCCCACCCCGTACTGGTCCTCCAGGAGGATGAAGAAGCCGTTGATGAAGTCCCGGATGAGGTTCTGCGCGGCGAAGCTGATGGCCAGCCCCGCCACCCCCGCCCCCGCCAGGAGGGCGGTGACGTTGAGGCCCAGGTTGGAGAGGAGGAAAAGCCCCCCCACCACCAGGACCACCCCCTTGAGGAAGGATTCGGACACCGCCCTCAGGGTCTTCCGCCGCACCGCCTCCCGGGTGAGTTCCGTCCCCTCCGGTTCGGGCAGGCGGCTTAGGAGACGGGGGAGGAGGCGGTAGCCCAGGTAGGTGAGGGCTAAGACCCCGAGGGCGGCCAGGCCCCGCCCCCCCACCCAGGCCACCAGGGCCTCCCCCCAGCTCCGAAGGGGCTCGTAGGGAAGCCCCAGGGCGTGGGCCAGGTAGGCCAGGGCCAGGAGGAGGAGGAAGCCCCACCAGCCCCAGGCCAGGAGGCGGAAAAGGGCGTCGTCCCGCTCCCCGGGGATGGCCTGGGCCAGGGCCCGGAAGAGCCTCCCTCCCAGGCGCCCCAGGAGGACCACCGCCGCCAGGGCCAGGAGGAGGTGAAGGGCCGCCACGGGGTTCAGTATAGTGGGGGCATGGAGCGCCACGCGCCGGAGCCCACCTTTACCCTCGAGGGCTGGCAGGTCCTCCACGACTTCCGCACCCTGGACTTCCCCGCCTGGATGGCCGCCCCCAAGGAGGAGCGGGCGGCGGCCTGGGAGGAGCTGAAGGGCCTCCTAGGGGCCTGGCGGGCCCTGGAGGAAAGGGGCCTTGGCCTTTCCCGGGTCTACCAGGTGGTGACCACGAAGGCGGACCTCCTCTTCCTCCACTTTCGGGAGGACCTGGACGCCCTTTTGGAGGCGGAAGAAAAGCTCAACAAGAGCCGCCTGGCCCGCTTTCTCCGCCCGGCCTACGGCTTTTACTCCGTGGTGGAGCTGGGGAGCCAGACCGGCCCCTTGGACCCCGAGGCCCCCTACATCAAGCCCCGCCTCCGCCCCAGGGTGCCCGAGGGGGGGTACGTCTGCTTCTACCCCATGAACAAGCGCCGCCAGGGGGCGGACAACTGGTACCTGCTCCCCGCCAAGGAAAGGGCCGAGCTCATGAAGGCCCACGGGGAGACGGGAAGGAAGTACCAGGGGAAGGTCCTGCAGGTCATCAGCGGGGCCCAGGGCCTGGACGACTGGGAGTGGGGGGTGGACCTCTTCAGCGAGAACCCCATCCAGTTCAAGAAGATCGTCTACGAGATGCGCTTTGACGAGGTCTCCGCCCGCTATGGGGAGTTTGGGCCCTTCTATGTGGGCCGCCACCTCTCCCCGGAGGCCCTGGCCCGCTTCCTGGAGGTGTGATGTACTGGGCCCTCACCGCCTTCCGCCTCCTCCCCGAGTTCCGCCGCCTGGAGGCGGAGGTCCAGGAGCACCTGAAGGACGAGCTTTCCGCCCTCTTGGAGCGCTGGGGTGGGCGGGGGATTGCCCTTTACAGCCTGGTGGGGTTTTCCGGCGAGGCGGACCTCCTCCTCTTCCAGCAGGCGGAAGACCCCCGGGCCTTCCCCCTCCTGCAGAAGGAGCTCCACCGCACCCGCATGCTGGGCTTCCTGGTTCCGGAGGGGCGCTTTCTGGACCGGGGGGAGGGGAGCCCGGAGGGGGAGGCCCTCCTCCTCCTCCCCTTTGGCCTCGAGGGGGAGGCGGAGGGGCTTAGGGTCCTCCGGGGGGAGGCCCTGGCCCTGGTGGAAGGCCCTCTGGAGCGCCTGTTCCCCCTCTTCCTAAGGGAGGGGGGGTACCTGGGCCTGAAGAAGGCCCCCCGGGAGGCCCTGGACGAGCTTTAGCCCCTAGCGGCTCGCCCATAGGGCCAGGAGGAGGAAAAGGAGGCTCCCAAGGCCCACGGTGAAGAGGGCCGCCCTTCGGGTCCTCAGCATGAGGAGGCCCAGGGCCAGCCCGGTAAGGCTCACCAGGGCCAGGAAGAGGGCAAAGAGGTCCAGGGCCCATCGCCAGGCCCCCGGGGTGTCCCGGCCCTTGTGAAGGTCGTTCAGCACCCCCACAAGCCCCGCCTCGGTGACGCTTAGGCGGTAGGCCCCGCTACGGAGGTCCACCTGGGCGTCCGCGGCGTAGCCGGGGGCGCGGAAGGAAAGCCAGGCCTCCCCCCCGCTTTCCCCGTACTCCGCCACCCGCCCTCTTAGGCCTAGGGCCCGGAGGTCCTCCGCCAGGCGGAGCCAGTCCGCCGCCTCCCCCTGGAGGTAGGGCCCCTGCAGGGTGCCCTGGAGGCGGCGGGTGCGGCCTTCCCCAAACCACTCCGGGTGGTTCAGGGTGAGGCCGGTGGCCGCGAAGAAGAGGAGGGCCAAAAGGGCCAGGAGGGAGAGGTAGAGGTGCAGGGTGCGGGCAAAGCCGTAAAGCCGCGCCCGGGCCAGCTTTGCCCTAGGCCTTGCGGTAGTCAAGGGCCACCTCCGAAAGCTCCCCCTTCAGGGTGTAGGTCTTCTTGAAGGGTTTGGGGCCGATCTCCACCGCTTCCCGGAAAAGCTCGTAGGGCCCGTGCTCCCGGGCGTACTCCACGCAGATGTGGTAGCGCCCTTGGGCCACGGGCCGCCCCGCCTCGTCCTTCCCGTCCCAGACCACCCGGTACCGCCCGGGGGGGCGGGTGGGGCCGGAGAGGGTGCGCATCCTTTCCGGGGTGCTTTGCAGGAAGTAGCGCCGGAGCTCGTTCCACCACCTTTCCCCTTTCCCCGGCATGAGGAAAAGGGCCAGGGTGCGCACCAGGTTGCCCCGCTCGTCCTCCACGTAGCAGACCACGTAGGGGGCCCGGTAGCGGAACCCCCCGCCCTGGTAGGCGAAGGCCACCTCCAGCTCCATGCCCTGCGGCCAGGGGGCCCCTTGCGCCCGGGCGAGGCCTAGGGCCATCATCCCCATCACCCGGCGAAAAAATGACCTCCGGCTGTAGTAGCGCTTCAGCATCCTTCCCTCCCTTTATGGGCCGGCCTTGGGGCCTTCCCCGGTGAAGAGCACCCCTTGGGCCCCATGGGCCTTCAGGATGGGCCAGGCCTCCTCCTTCAGCACGAAGAGGGCCTTGGCCAGGGCCTCCGCCAGGAGGGCGCTTCCCGCCAGGACCGTGGCCTGGAGCCCCGCCGCGGGCCTCCCCGTCCTGGGGTCCAGGAGGTGGGCCCCCCGGTGGCGGACCCCGCTGGTGGCCACGCCCCCTTCCCCCAGGCGGAGGGTGTGGGCGGGGGGGGCGTTGTCCGGGCCCAGGGGGTCTTCCAGGGCCACCAGGGCTTCCCCCGGCCCCAGGCGGGCCAGGTCTCCCCCGAGGTTCACCAGGACGGCCCGGGCCCCCAGGGCCTTGGCCTTGGCCGCCGCCCGGTCGGCGATGTAGCCCTTGGCCAGCCCGTCCAGGTCTATGGGGGCGAAAAGCTCCACCCGGTTCCCCGCAAGGCGGTAGGGCACCCCCCCATGGCGGGGGGCGGGGTGGAAGGCCCCTTGGGTGGCCTCCATGAGCCTCAGGGCCTTCTCCAGGAGGAAGCCCATCTCCGGGCTCACTTCCCCTCCTCCTTGGGCCAAAAGCCGGGTGAGCTCGCTCCCCCGGTGGCGGCTGAAGAGGCCTTCCAGGCGGACGACCTCCTCCTGGATGGCCCTTAAGGCCCGCCGGGCCGCCCAAGGGGGGGCGAGGAGCTGGACCTCCAGGTGGCTCCCCAGCACCCCTTCCCACCTGACTCCGTACCGGCCCATGCCCTAAAGGGTAGGGGCGGGCGGTTAGGCGGGCGTTAAATACCGGGCACCGAGGCCAGTAACCTCTGCCTAACCCCTCCTGGCGCATACTGGGGGCATGCGCATCCTCCTTTTGGAGGACGAGCCCCGCCTGGGCCGGGCCCTGGAGCGGACCCTTTCCGCCCAGGGGTGGAGCGTGGTCTGGGCGAAGGGGTTGGAGGGGGCGCGGGAGGCCTTCCTCGAGGCCGAGCCCGACCTCATGGTCCTGGACGTGCGCCTGCCCGAAGACGAGGACGGGGGGTTCCGCCTGGCGGAGGAGGTGCGGAGGGCGGGCTACAAGGGGGCCATCCTCTTCCTCACCGCCCGGGACACCCTGGCGGACCGGGTCTATGGCCTGGACCTGGGCGGGGACGACTACCTGGTGAAGCCCTTCGCCCTGGAGGAGTTCTTGGCCCGGGTGCGGGCCCTTCTCCGCCGATCGGCGGAGGTGAAGACGGGACGGCTCGTCCTGGGGCCTTTGGAGGTGGACCTCTCGGGGCGGGCCGTGCATCGGGAGGGCCAGCGGGTGGACCTTTCCCCCAGGGAGTTCGCCCTCCTGGAGCTTTTGGCCCTGCACCCCGGGCGGCTTTTCCCCCCGGAGGAGGTGGCGGAGCGGGTCTTCGGGGACGGGGAGAAGGTGGGGGCGGTGAAGGTCTACGTCCACTACCTGAGGCAGAAGCTGGGCCCGGAGGTCATCCGCACCGTCCCCGGGGGGTACCGGTTGGGGTATGACCCTCAGGGGTAGGCTGGCCCTCTTCCTCCTCCTGGCGGTGGGGGGTGCCCTCCTGGCCCAGGGGGTTTTGAGCTACGCGGCCTTCAAGGGCCTCATTGAGCGGGACATGGACCGCTCCCTTTTCCTCTACCTCGAGGCCCTCACCGAGGGGCGCCGCCCCCCCAGGGGGGAGTTCGCCTACCGGCTCCTTGCGGACCACGAGGAAAGGAGCCCGGGCTTCCCCGACCTCCCCCCCCTCCCCCCGGGCCGGTACTGGCGGGAGGGGTGGCGGGTGGTGGTCTTTCCCGTGCCCGGGGGCACCCTGGCCCTGGCCCGCTACGAGCCGGGGGCGGCCTCCGCCCTGGGCCGCTTCCGCCTGGCCCTTTTGGGTTCCGGGGCCCTCCTCGCCCTCCTTGTCGCCCTCCTCGCCTACCGCCTTGCGGGAAGCGCCCTCAGGCCCCTGGCCCGCCTCACGGAGGTGGCCCGGGAGGTGGCCGAGGCCCAGGACCTGGCCCGGCGGGTGGAGGTGCGGGGCGGGGGGGAGCTTAAGGCCCTGGCGGAGAGCTTCAACCACATGCTGGACCGGCTCCAAGCCTTTTGGGAGCGGGAGCGGCGCTTCACCCGGGACGCGGCCCACGAGCTCAGGACCCCCCTGGCCGCGGCCCTGGCCCAGCTGGAGGCGGCGGAGGCCGGGTACCTGCCCAAGGAGGAGGCCCTTTCCGAGGCCAAGGCGGAGCTCCTCCGCCTCAAGCGCCTGGTGGAGGCCCTCCTCCTCCTGGCCCGGGAAGGGCGGGTGGAGCGGGTGGACCTGGACCTGGCCCGGCTGGCCGAGGAGGAGGCCCGGCGCTTCGGGGCGGCCTACGAGGGTCCGGAAAGCCTTCCCTACCGGGGCGACCCCCTCCTCCTGGCCCAGGCCCTGAGGAACCTCCTGCAAAACGCCTTCCTCCACGGGGAGGGGCGGGGGGTGCGGGTGCGGGCGGGGGTGGAGGGGGGATGGGCCTTCCTCGAGGTGGCGGACCAGGGCCCCGGGCTGCCCCAAGGGGCCTGGGAGGAGGTGGGCCGCCCCTTCTTCCGGGCCTCGAGCCAACCGGGGGAGGGGCTTGGGCTTTCCGTGGCCAAGAAGGTGGCCGAGGCCCATGGGGGGAGGCTTTCCCTCCAGCCCAACGCCCCCACGGGCCTCCGGGCGCGTTTGGAGCTTCCCCTAAAAGGTGGGGAGGCGCACCCTGCCTTTCCTCCCTTCCCTTAGGCTTTAGAGCATGTACGAGGTTCTCCTCCTTCTCCACAACCTCCTGCGCTGGTTCGTGCTCCTTTTCGGCCTCTGGGCCCTCCTCCGGCCCGAGCCCCGCCCCGGGGCCTTCTTCGCCCACGCCCTCACCCTCCAGGTGGTCCTGGGCCTCCTCCTGGCCTTCGTTAGCCCCCTCTTCCAAGGGGCCCTGGCCGCCCTGGGGGAGGTGATGCGCGCTGGGGGCGAACCCCGCTACTTCGTGGCCGAGCACTGGGTGGGGGGGCTTTTGGCCCTGGGCCTTGCCCACGCGGGCCTCGCCCGGGCGCGAAAAGGGCAGGGGGCGCGCCTCCTCTTCGCCCTAAGCCTCCTCGTCCTCCTCCTTTCCATCCCCTGGTTCCGGCCCCTCCTCCGCCTCTAGGTAGGCCACCGCCGCGTACCCCACCACCCGCGCCCGCTCCCCCTTGGCCTCGGCGCTGGTGGCGTAGGCCAGGAGCCTGGGCCGCCACCCTAAGCCCCGGGCCAAGGCGGTGAGGCTCGCCCAGGGGAGGCGGCCGCAGGCCTCGCTTTCGGCCAGGGCCAGGGGATCTAGGGCCAGGGCCTTCTCCAAGGTCTTCCCGTCCCGCGCCCGGGCCACGGGCTCGGGGTGGTAGTGGGAGAGGTCGCTACTGGCCACCACCAGGTCCCGGGGCCCGAGCTCCTCCCCCAGGGCCTCGGCCACCCCCAGGGGGTCCACCTCCCCAAAGAGGAGGGGGAGGATGGGGGTTTGGGGCAGGACCACCTGGAGGAAGGGGAGGAGGACCTCCAGGCTATGCTCCTCCCGGAAGGGTTCCTCCAGGGCTCGGAAGGGGTGGCCCCGGGCGAGGAGCCTCCTCCCCCCTTCCAGGTCCACGGGGGTTTCCCCCAAAGGGGTGCGCCAGGCCCGGTAGGGGTGGAAGGCCACCCCCAGGAAGGGGACGAAGTGGCTCGGGCCCAGGAGGAGGACCCTCCGGGCCCGCCCCTTCCAGGCGGAAAGGGCCCGGAAGGCCTCCGCCGCCACCCGGCCGGAGTAGAGGTAGCCCGCGTGGGGGGCCAGGGCCCCCCGGACCCCGGGAAGGGGGGGCGTGCGGGCCGCTTCCAGAAGGCCCTCCACCTCCCGCCGGAGGGTTTCCCCCTCCCGGGGGTAGAAGACCCCCGCCGCCGCCTCCCGCCTCACCAGCTCCATACCCCGGGGATCCTCCGGCCGCACCCCGGGCAGACCCCGGGGTCCGTCCACAGGGCCTCCACCCGGTAGCCCCGCCGCCTCAGGAGGAGGCGGCCGCAGTCCGGGCAGCGGGTGGAGCTCCGCTCCTCGTCCAGGATGTTGCCCAGATAGACGAAGCGCATCCCCTCCTCCTTGGCGATCTCGTAGGCCTTAAGCAGGGTTTCCCGCCGGGTGGGGGTGAGGTGGGGCATGCGGTAGTCCGGGTGGGCGGCGGTGAGGTGCCAGGGGATCTCCGGGGAAAGCCCTTTGAGGAAGCGGGCCATGGCGCGAAGCTCCCCTTCCTCCGTGTTGTACCCCTCCAGGAGGAGGGTGGTCACCTCCACCCAGACCCCCTGGGCCACCAGGTGCTCGAGGCTCTCCAGCACCGGCTTCAGCCGGGCCCCGCAGATCTCCCGGTAGAAGGCCTCACGGAAGCCCTTGAGGTCCACATTGGCCGCGTCCAGGTAGGGGCGGATGTAGGCCCAGGCCTCCTTCGTCTCAAAACCGCTGGTCACGAAGACGGTCTTCATGCCCCGTTCCTTGGCCAGAAGGGCCGTGTCCCGGGCGTACTCTATGAAGACCGCGGGCTCGTTGTAGGTGAAGGCGAGGAGCCGCACCCCCAAGGCCTCCGCCGCGGCCACCACCCGTTCTGGGGGGAAGTCCTCCCCCAGGTAGGCCCCCGCGCCCCCTTTGCCGAAGGGGAAGTCCCGGAACTGGCTGATGGTCCAGTTCTGGCAGAAGGCGCAGAAGAGGTTGCACCCCACGGTGCCCAAGGAGAGGATCCCCTCCCCCGGGTGGAAGTGGAAGAGGGGCTTCTTCTCCACGGGGTCCACGTGCAGGGCCGCCGCCTTGCCGTAGGTGGCCAGGTAAAGCCGCCCCCCCAGGTTCCGGCGCACCCCGCACTTCCCCGCGCCCCCCTGGGGGATGGCGCAGTAGTGGGCGCAGGCCCGGCACTGGACAAAGCCCTTGGGCAGGGGACGGACCAGATCGGCTTCCCTTAAGGCCGCGGTCATTCCATAGCCTTCACCCCTGATTGTAGCGCGCTACACTAAGCTTCGTGAAGCCCTTTCCCCCGGAAAAGGAGGAGGACTTCGCCCCCTTCTTCCCCGAGGAGGTCCTGAGGCGGGGCCTGGCCTACGCCCGCGAGGGGCGGGTCCTGAGGGTCTACCGGCTGGGGGAAAGGCTTCTTGGGGAGGTACTGGGCTCGGAGGGGGTCCCTTACCGGGTGGAGGTGGGCCCGGGGCCTTCGGGGGGGTGCACCTGCCCCTACCCGGGCTTCCCCTGCAAGCACGCGGCGGCCCTCCTCTACGCCTACCTGGAAAGGGGGGGAAGGGACCTCAAGGAGGCCCTGGAGGCCCTCTCCCCCGAGGAGGCCAAGGCCCTCCTCCTGGCCCTTGCCGCCCTGCCCCGGGTGGGGGGGCTTCTCCTGGAGGCCCTCTTCCCGGAGAGGGCCCTGGAAGAGGAGGTTCGGGAGCTCAAGGCCGCCTTCCGCCTGGGGCTTTGGCCCGAGGAGGCCCTGGAGGCCCTCCTCCTGCGGCTTCCCAAGGTGGAGCGGCCGGAACCCCTCCTTAAGCTCCTGGAGGCCCTGCTCCAGGCCCCCAAGGACCCCGGCCCCTACCTGGGCCCCCTCCTCGCCCGCTACGGGGAGCTCAAAGGCCCCCTGAAGCCCCTCCTCGCCCTCCTCCTCCGGCACCCCCTGCCCGAGCTGGTCCGGGGCTTCCTGGAGATGGCCAAGGCCCGCCCCGGGGAGGCCCTGCCCCTCCTAGAGGGGAGGGACCCCTTGAAGGAGGCCCTGAGGCGGGAGCTCCTCTTCGCCCTGGGGCGGGAGGAAGAGGCCCTGGCGCTCATGAAGGCCCGCCTCGAGGCCCCCGAGGACTACCTGGCCCTGGTGGACCGCCTCCTCGCCCTGGGGCGGGAGGGGGAGGTCCTCTTCTACGCGGAGGAGGCCCTGAACTGGTTCGGCAAGGACCCCCGGCTTTTCCCCCTGGCGGACCTCCTAGCGAGCCAAAGGGGCCTCCCCGAGGACCTCCTCCGCCGCTTCCACCTGCGCCCGAACCTTTCGGACTACGCCGCCCTCAAGGCCCTTCTCGGCCCCCGCTTCAGGGAGGAGAGGCCCAGCCTCCTCAAGGCCGTGAAGGACCCCGCCCTTCTCGCCCGGATCCACCTCCTGGAGGAGGACTGGAAGGCCCTAGACCGCCTCCTCCAGCGCGCCCCCCCGGAGGCCTACCCCGCCTTGGCCGAGGCCTTGGAGGAGCGGCTTCCGGGGGAGGCATCGAGGCTCTACCTGGAAGCGGCTCGAGGCCTCATAGAGAAGGGCGGAAGGGCCCGCTACCGGGAGGCCGCCCGCCTCTTAAGGCGGGCCAGGGCCCTGGACGGGAAGCGGGTAGAGGGCTTCTTGCGGGACTTAAAGGCCCTCTACCCCAGGCGGCGGGCCCTTTGGGAGGAGCTCGCCCCCCTCTCATCTTCCTAGGGGAGAATGGGGGGGTGGAACGCTTCCCCTGGGTGGAGGTCTTCCGGGGGCTGGCCATCCTGGAGGTGGTCCTCCACCACCTCCTGGGGCGTTTCCTACGGGAGGTCCCCCCGGAAACCCCCTTGTGGCTTGGGATCCTGGCCCTGAACCGCACCCTGCACTTTGCCGTCCCCGCTTTCCTCTTCATGACCACGGTGGTCCTAGGGGTGGCCCTGGGGCGGGGGATGGCCCTGGGCCGCTACTTCCAGAACCGCGTCCTGAGGCTTCTTTGGCCCTACCTCCTTTGGAGCGGGGTGTACCTCCTCTTCCGCTTTCTGGACCACGGGGCCTTCCAGCCGGAACGGATCCCCCACCAGCTCCTCTGGGGCAAGGCCTACTACCACCTCTACTTCCTCCTGGTGGCCCTGGAGCTGGCCCTGGTCCTGCCCCTCCTGGCCCCTTTGGTGCGGCGGAGGCCCCACGGGGCCTGGTTCCTCCTCTTCGGGGTGGGCCTCACCCTGCTGGTCTACTTCGCCAACCGCTACCTGTACCGCCTGCCCTACCCGGCCAGCACCCTCCTTTGGTACGTCCCCGCGGTGGCCTTGGGCTTGTACGTGGCGAGCCGCATAGAGGACCTCCCCCGCCTCCTCCGCTTCTGGCCTATGGCCCTTCTCCTGGCCCTGGTGGGGCTTGGGGGCTATCTCCCCCTGGCCCTGGAGGCCTTCCAGGGGCGCCCGGTGAACACCTTCCACTACCAGGCCTTCCACTGGCTCTACACCACGGCCGTGGCCTTCCTCCTCCTCTTCCTGGCCCACCGCCTGGCCGGAGGGCCCCTCCGGGCCCCCTTGGCCTTCCTGGGCCGGTATTCCCTGCAGATTTACCTTCTCCATCCCATGGTCATCCGCCTATTGGAGCGGGAGCCCACCTTTCCCGAGCCTCTTGGGCTTAAGCCGGCCTTCCTCATCTACCTGGTTCTGGCCCTCTTCCTCCCTCTCCTCCTTGCTCATCTCCTGGTTCGGGCCCGGCTTTCGCCCCTCCTCTTTGGGCGATGAAGGGGGTCCTTGTCGGGGCTTTCCTTTTGGGGGTGCTCCTTTGGGCTCTCCGCCAGGTCCAAGAGGGGGGGTTCCGCCTCGAGGCCGGCGGGGTGGCCTACCTTCGGCAAGGGGTGGGGCTTTTCGCCGAGCTCTGCCGCCCCCGGGGAACCCCTAGGGGGGCCGTCCTGCTGGTGCCTGGGGGGTTCGGCCCCCCCAACCCCACCATGGCCGAGCGCTGCCGGGCCTGGGCCGAGCGGGGCTTCCTGGGGGTGGTCCCCCACCTCCGGGGCCGGGGCGGGAGCGGAGGGCGGATCACGGGTTGTTTGGAGGAAGGGGAGGACCTGGCCCACCTGGCCCGCTTCCTCCCCCGGCTGGGGGTGCGCCGGCACGCCTACCTGGGCTACTCCCTGGGGGCCTGCGTGGCCCTGAAGGCCGCGGCTCTGGAGAGAGGAAGCTCGGGGGTGGTCTTCGCCATCGGGCCGGTGGACTTTGAGGAGCAGGCCCGGATCCTGGAAAGGACCCGGCCCGAGGCCCTCGCCCGTTGGCGGGAGGTCTTTGGGGAGGACCTCGCCCGCCAAAGCCCCCTGCCCCACGCGGCCCGCCTGCGGGCCCCCCTCCTCATTCTCCAGGCGGGGAACGACCCCCTGATCCCCCCCACCCAGGCCTGCCGCCTCAGGGACCTCCGGGAGGCCACGGGGCGGCGCGTCCACCAGGTGGCCCTCACCCGGGAGGGGGCCCCCTGGACCGGCCCCCTCACCAAGGGCCGGGCCTGCCTGAGGCCCACGGGGTTTGGCCCTTTGGGAGAAGACCACCTCATCCTCTTCCCCGACCTGCACCACGCGGTCGTCCCCGCCATGGAGGCCCAGGCGGAGCGGTTCCTCCTCTATTGGCTACGCCCTTGACACCCCGGGGCCCTTTGGGCATAGTGTAGGGTGCGGCCAGTCCTGGAGGGTTGGCCGAGCGGTTGAAGGCGGCGGTCTTGAAAACCGCTGTGGGCCTCGAGCCCACCGGGGGTTCGAATCCCTCACCCTCCGCCAGCGGCTTGGAGAGGTGGCCGAGTGGTCTAAGGCGGCACCCTGCTAAGGTGTTGCACCGGGAAAACCGGTGCCGCGGGTTCGAATCCCGCCCTCTCCGCCAAAGGGGCCCGGTCCTTGGCCGGGCCCTTCCCTATATGCTTCGGCTTCCCCTACCCCCCTTAAGCCCCTGCCGCCTCCTCCGGCGGAGGAACCGCTTCCTGGTGGAGGCGGACGTGGGCCCCTTGCACCTCCCCAACTCCGGGCGGATGGCAGAGCTCCTCCGCCCCGGCGCTCCCTGCCATTACCTCCCCCGGCCTGCCCAAAAGACCCTAGGCCGCCTGGTCCTGGTGGAGGCGGAAGGGGTCCTGGTGGGGGTGGACGCGGCCCTGGCCAACAAGCTCTTGGAGCTCCTTCTGAGGGAGGGGGTCTTCGGTCCCCTGGAGACACTTCGGAAGGAGGTGCCCGTAGGGGGGGAACGGCTGGACTTCCGCGCCCGCATTGGGGGGAAGGAGGTCTTCCTGGAGGCCAAGAACTGCAACCGGGTGGAGGGGGGGCTGGCCCTCTTCCCCGACGCCCCCACCCTCCGGGGGGCCCGGCACCTGCGCCTTCTCGCCGCCTTAGCCCGGGAGGGCCATGGGGCCTTTGCCGTCTGGACCGTCCAGCATCCCTTGGCCCAGGCCTTCGCTCTGGACCCCATGGACCAAGCCCTGGTGGAGGCGGCGGAGGAGGCCCGCCAAAGCGGGGTCAGGCTCCTGGCCTACCGGGTGCGGCCCACCCTAAAGGCCCTGGAGGTGGAAGGGGAACTCCCTTGGGCTACCCTCCGATGAGCACCTGGAAGGCCACCATGAGGGCCACGGAGAGGGTGAGGACCGTGGCCACCCCTTCCGCACGGGCCTCCTTCAGGGCGTCGGGGAGGATCTCGGCCACGGCCATCCAGATCATGGCCCCCGCGGCGAAGCCGAGGCCCACGGGCAGGGCGGGGCGGAAGAGTTCCACAAAGAGGAAGGCGGGAACGGCCATGAGGGGCTGGGGCAGGCTGGAGAAGACGCTCCAAAAGGCGGCCATGAGGACGCTTACCCCCCGGGGCACCAGGACCAGGCTGATGGCCAGGCCCTCGGGGATGTTGTGCACGGCGATGGCCAGGGTGATGAAGACCCCTAAGGCCTCCCCCCCACCGAAGGACACCCCCACCCCCACCCCTTCCGCGAAGGAGTGGAGGGTCATGATGCCCACCACCATGAGGGCCTTGCGGGCATCCAGACCCGAAAGCTCCCCAAAGGACACCTCCCGCCCCTGGAGGTAGCGGTGGGCCAGGAGGATAAAGCCCAAGCCCAGGAGCACCCCCAGGAGGGTGCGGCCCAGGCTGTACCCCACCCCTTCGTAGACCAGGCCGAAGCTGGCGGAAAGCATAAGCCCCGCGGCGGCGGCGTTGGCCAGGCCCAGGTGCTCCTGGGCCACGGCGCGGGTGAAGAGGAAGGGCAGGGCCCCAAGCCCCGTGGCCGCCGCGGTGAGGAGGGCATAGAGGAAGACCGTCCAAGGGGATACGGAAAGGGCGTCCATGGCCTCTATCTTAGTGCAAGTGATTATCACTTGTAAATGGCTTTTCCCAGGCTTTCCGTAAAAAGGGTCGGTTCCCAGCCTGGACGCCCGGGGAGGGGTGTGGTAAAAAAGGGGGGAATGCTTGGCGAGCGCGGG
>FWWM01000326.1_pt1 | contig 20907 bp, 18 predicted proteins | sample 2228351 | NCBI WGS metagenome assembly FWWM01 (sample SAMEA103939774, study PRJEB20133) | metagenome
CGGAGGAGGCGGTCTCTTTCTCCGTCCTGAAGGAAGAGGTGGAGGAGGTGCTGCAGACGCTGCCGCCGCGGGAGCGGCACGTCCTGCGGCTGCGGTTCGGGCTGGAAGACGGCCGGCCGCGCACCCTAGAGGAGGTGGGCGGGGAGTTTGGGGTGACCCGCGAGCGCATCCGCCAGATCGAGTCCAAGGCGCTGCGCAAGCTGCGCCACAGCGCCCGCGCCCGCCACCTCAAAGACTTTACCGGGTAAGCAGCGCCGTCGGCCGCATACCGCGCGGGGAAGCCGGGGTCATCCGCGCTTCTCCCCTTTTCTGGCTACGACAGTGGGACCTCGACGGCGGCGTCGAACCGACTGTAGTATTCCCTGACCTGATCTCGCCCGTACTTCGCGCGAAATCGGGCGGCAACCCGCCGGGCCGCGGCCTTGTTCTTGAGCGGCCGTGCGGTGAAGGTGCGGCGGTACCTCCCCGCCCTCAGCCCCAGCGTGGGGTTGGCCACCAGGTTGCGGAACCACTGATTCCGCGTTCCCCGCGTGGGCAGGAGCCATATCCGCCCCCGCTCCAGGACAAACCACACCGGGAGGGTGACGGCCCGCCCGGTGCGCCGCCCGATGGTAGTAATGGTGATCTCGTCGCGGCGGCGCAGCGCCCGGATGAACGGATCTACGGCCACGCACCATCCCTCCCGTCATCCCTTATATGTCACCACACGGCCCCAGGTGCTCTTCGTCCCCCAGATCCCCGAGCGCAGGCACTCCAGCTGCACGATCTGGCTGTGGTCGACGAAGAGGTTCACCTCCGGCCCGTAGTTCTTGATGTACCAGGAGAAGACTTCCGGATCGGCGGCCTCGAACATCACCGCCTCCAGGCCCAGGGTGTTCACGATCTTCGCCGGTATATCGGTGCGCCAGGTGGTGACGCTTTCGGTGATGCCCTCCGACTCGATCATGATCATGGAGGCGCCCGCGTCGAGGAACCGCTTGGCCTGGGCGATGGCCCACTCGATGTCCCTCGTCCCCTCCGCGGCCAGCTCCGCCGCCGCCGTGGCGCCGCCGGCGCCGTACTGGATCCCCACCTCCGGCTTGGCCTTCAACCCGGCCCGGTGCACCTTCTCCACCAGGCGCAGCCAGTCGTCGCTGGGGATGCTGAGGAATCCGGTGGAAAGCTCGATGATGTCGAAGCCCAGCGCCCTGCACTCGTCGATGTATCGCTGCACGGCGGAGGCCCCCTGGGTGAGCACGTACTCGATGAAGCCACCGGTGGAGACCAGGACGTCGTAGCGGTGGCAGAGGTCGATCAGGTCCGTCACCACCCGACGCGGCATCAGGGCGAACGACCCGCCGGCGAACTTCAGGGAATCCACGTAGGCCCCCATGCTCTCCAGCAGGTCCTCCAGGTAGCGTCTGCCCAGCGGGGTGTAGTACGGGCCGCGGATCTCGGTGACGCCGCGGGTGCGCGGCTTGAGCGGTCGGTCGTTCATCTTGAGGAAGGGGAGGCAACGCTCGAGCACCTGCGCTCCGCCCTTGGGCTCAGCGGGAGCCACCGCCTCCTCCCGCAGCGCGGGGACCGTCCCGGTCCGCGTGGAGCGCGGCCGCCCGGCCGGCGCCGCCACGCCGCGTCCACTCCTGGCAACACCACGTGATCTGGCCATGGTCTTTCCTCCTTCGGGTCTTGGTCGGCGCACACCGGTTTGGGCCCCGGACGGCTCACACCGGCCGCCGCACCTGTGCCAGCAGCTGCGTCAGGTCGGCCACACGGATCCCATCCAGGTTCTCTACCGCGGCCACGATCTGCCGCCGCAGGCCGGCGTCGGCGTAAGGTGCGCTGAGCCCGTCGAACTTGGCCACAACGCCCTCCCAGCTCATCGGCCGGGTCCAGAACCCCTCGTAGTCCCCCTTCTCCCGGACCAGCGTTCGCCCGTCGCGCAAGACGATTCGGACGCGAGAGGGCATGCGCGCAGGGAACTGTCGGCTGAACTCCTCCACCGGCCGCACCGAGACCTTCCGCAGCAGCGCCTGCACGTCGTCGCTCAGGATGCGTTCCGGCCCGTACTGTGCGGGGAGGACCTGCCCGTCCAGCAGAGCCACCGCCGTCATGTAGTGCAGGCTGTGGTCCGCCTCCTCCTATGTAGTGCAGGCTGTGGTCCGCCTCCTCCTTGGTGCGGACCACGGTCTTGTCCCCCTCCTCACCCCCGCCGATGATGTGGTAGGCGACGTCGAAGGTCTCGATCTCGACGCGCTCCACCTCCTGCGCCAGGATGCCGTGGTCGGCCCGCAACTCCAGGACCGCCTCCAGGGTCGACTGAGCGTGGAACTCCGCATTGTACTTCTTCACGCTGGTCCGCCTCACCCGCTCCAGGTCCTCCCGGGACCAGTCGATAGTGAAGCGGCCGGCGATAGACTCCATGAAGCCCTTGTTGCCCTCGAAGACCAGGGGAGGGCCGGTGATCCCGCGCGCCGCCAGGAAGGTGGCGTGGGTGCAGGAGGCGGCGGTGTTGGGGTAGGCCAGGCCCTTCCAGTGGGAGAGGGGCCCGGTGCGGGTGACCCGCAGCGCGTTGAAGGCGGTCCCGCTGATGGCCAGGGCGTTGGCGGTGCGCCGCGCATCCAGCCCCAGGGCCCGGGAGACGCCCGCCGCCACGGCATAGGAGCCCTGGGTGGTGTGGTCGAACCCCCTGGCCCGCACGGGGGCCACATCGGAAAGCCTACACTGCACCTGGTAGGCCACCGCCAGCGCCGTCAGCAGGGTGCGCCCGTCCCCGCCCGCATATTCGGCGGCGGCCAGCACCGCCCCCAGGTTGTCGCTGGGGTGGCAGGTCTCGCCGGGGGCGATGTAGCTGTCGTTGAAGTCGAGGTAGCGGATCAGAGCGCCGTTGTAGAAGGCCGCGCGGTCGGGCGGGCCCGCGCCCCCGCCCACCAGAGTGCAGCGCGGTGCGCCTCCGAACTCCTCCACGTGGGCGCGGACCAGCCGAACGGGCTCGCCGTCCAGCGCGCCGATGGCACAACCCAGCGCGTCCAGCACGCGGATCTTCAACTGCTGCACCGCCTCGGCGGAAAGGTCCTGGTAGGAGGCGGCGACGACAAACGCTGCCAGCTCCTCGGCGTGGGTCATCGCTTCACACCTCCCGCAGCTTGCGCTCCGCCCGCTTCAACAGCACGGCGTTGGTGGCCACGATCACCGAAGAGGCGGACATAAGCAGGGCCGCCCACTCCGGCCGCAGCATGATGCCGAACCGCGGGTACAAGATGCCCGCGGCAACGGGAATGGCCAGTATGTTGTAGATCGACGCCCAGAAGAGATTCTGCCGCATCTTGGCTACGGTGGCGCGGGACAGGAAGATGGCCCGCAGGACGTCAGCCGGGTCGGAACGCATCAGAACCACGTCCGCCGTCTCGATAGCCACGTCGGTGCCGGCGCCGATGGCAATGCCGATGTCCGCCTGGGCCAGGGCGGGAGCGTCGTTCACCCCGTCGCCGACCATGGCGACGAACCTGCCCTCCTGCTGCAGCCGCTTGACGTAGTCTGCCTTCTGCTCCGGGAGGACCTCTGCGAAGACGCGGGCAATCCCCAGCTGGCGGGCCACCGCCTCCGCGGTGGGGCGGTTGTCGCCGGTGATCATGGCCACCTCGATCCCCAGGCGCTTCAGCTCCCCTACGGCGCGGCGGGAGGTTGGGCGTACGGGATCGGCGGCCGCCGCCACGCCGACCGCCCGGCGGTCCACGGCGACGATCATGAGGGTCTTGCCTTCCCCGAGCAGCCGCTGGAGGTGGCTCTGCAGCGGGCGGAGATCGACGTTCCGCTCATGCATCAGCCTGGCCGTACCCACCAGGACCTCGCGGTCGCCTACTGTGGCGCGCACCCCGTGCCCGGCCAGGTTCTCGAAGCCGGTGATGGATTGATCCACCTCAATGCCCCGCCGCTCGGCCTCCTCCAGGACGGCCTTGCTCAAGGGGTGTCCCGATCGGGCTTCCGCCGCAGCGGCCAGAAGCACGACCTCGTCCGCAGAGACCCCGTTTGCGCCCACGACGTCGGTGATGCGCGGCCGTCCCTCCGTCAGCGTTCCCGTCTTGTCCAGCACGACAGCGGTGATGCGGGAGACCTGCTCCAGCGTGGCGGCGTCCTTGATCAGGATGTTGTGGCTGGCTCCCAGCCCGGTCCCCACGGCCACGGCGGTGGGCGTGGCCAGACCCAGGGCGTCGGGGCAGGCGATGACTACGGCGGAGATGGCGAACGTCAATGCCAGCAGCGCAGGCTGGCGCATGAGGCCATACCAGACCCCGAAGGTGGCGATCCCGGCGCCCACGGCCAGGATCACCAGGTACTGGGCCCAGCGGTCAGCCAGCCGCTGCCCGGGCGCCCTGGACGCCTGAGCTTTCTCCACCAGCCTCACGATCTGCGCAAGGGCGGTCTGGTCGCCGACCTTAGTGGCCTTAAAGCGGACCGAACCAGACTGGTTGATGGTCCCCCCGGTCACGGGATCCCCGGGCCCCTTGGGCACGGGGATGGACTCGCCGGTGACCAGGGCCTCATCCACGGCGGTATCGCCCTCCGTCACAACGCCGTCCACCGGCACCCGGTCCCCCGGGCGCAGCTCGACAACGTCACCGATCTTGATCTCGCCGGTGGGGATCTCCACCACCGCGCCGTCGCGCACCACGCGTGCCCTGGGCGGGACAAGGCTGAAGAGCGCCCGCAGCGCCTCGGAGGTGCCGCGGCGGGAACGCATCTCCATCCAGTGGCCGAAGAGGACGAAGGTGACCAGCATCGCCGCCGCCTCGTAGAACGTCTCCCCAGCGCCCAGCAGGGTGATGAGGACGCTGAAAAGGTACGCCGCCAGCACACCCACGCTGATCAGCACCGACATATTCAGGGCCCTCTTGCGCAGCGAGCGGTAGGCGCCCGCGAGGAAGACGGAGCCGGCCCAGAAGACGACGGGGGTTGTGAGGAGCAAGAGGATCCAGTTGGCCGGGATGGGCCTGGGCAGGCTGACCCGGAGGAGGTTGGTCCCCAGGGGCGAGTAGAGGACGGCGGGGACCGTGAGCAGGAGCGACCAGAGGAAGCGGCGGCGCATGTCCGCCTCCATGAAGCGGGCAAAGCGGGGATCGGCCATCATCGCCTCGTGATGGTGCGCCTCCCCCAGGCCATGGCCCGCGGCGTGGTGGGCGTGGTCTGCGATCCGCCGGTCGAGGGCGTACTCAAATTGCTTGGCCTCGAACCCGCACCCGCAGGTGACGCTGAGGTTCGCCTCCTGGCAGGAGAGGCACTCCCCGCCGCAGGCGCAGGGGACGCCGAACCCGTGGGGGTGCTCGTGGTGCTGCGGTTCTCTGCCTTCCCGCATCGCTCTCCTCGCGTGCCTAATGCTATGGTTCTCCAGGAAAGGGTGTCAATAATGGCGCCTGACCAGAGCGATCTCACCATCATCGATTCGCACATCCACTTCTTCTCCTACCGGTTCTTCGAAGAGTACGCGCGCTGGAGAGGTGAGGACCTCCCCGGGCACGATCCCGACGCGCTGCTCCGGAAGCTTGGATGGGAGGTCCCGCCCCGCGATCCCGTGCAGTTTTCAGAGCGCCGTCGGCAATGCGCTGGGCCTGCCGTCAAGAGGGCGGACGGCGCATCCCGGCGCCGGTCCGCCGGCGCATGCACGGACGGCCACCCTGGGGGAGGCAGAATCAGGCGGCAACCCGATGCCGGCCCGAGAGGCGTCCACCTATCCTGGGGAGGGAAGGCTTGAAGGGCGCGCTACGCGGCAGGAGGCGCGTATGCATTCCAGGGAGCTGGCATCACGGATCGAGCACGCCGTCCTCAGCCCGGACGCCACGGAGGAAGACCTGGCGCGGGGGGTGCAGGTGGCCGTTCGCTGGGGAGTGCGGGCGTTGGTGGTCAAGCCCTGCCACGTGGCTGCGGCGGCGCGGCTTCTGGCCGGGAGCGGGGTGAAGCTGGTGGCGGTCGTGGGCTTTCCTCACGGCGGGCAGACCACGGAGACCAAGGTGCAGGAGACCCGGCAGGCGCTGGCGCGCGGCGCCGAGGAAGTGGACATGGTGCTGAACGTGGGGGCCCTGCGGCAGCGAGATCTGGCCGCGGCCTTCTACGACATCCGCGCCGTGGTCGAGGCCGCGGAGGGACGGCCGGTCAAGGTTATCCTGGAAACCGGCTACCTCGACGACAGCCAGAAACGCCTGGCCTGCCGGCTGGCGGCGCGTGCCGGCGCGGCCTACGTCAAGACCAGCACCGGTTTCGGGCCAAAGGGGGCCACCGTGGCCGACGTGGCCCTGCTGCGACGCACGGTGGGCTCGCGGCTGGGCATAAAGGCCGCGGGCGGCATCCGCACCTACCAGGACGCCCTGGCCCTGCTCCAGGCGGGGGCGGACCTGCTGGGCACCAGCCACACCGAAGCCATCCTCACCCAGGCCGTACGGGAAGCCGCATAACCTGGCCGACCCGCCGCGGAAATGCTCGTCTAAACATAGGGTCGGTCTTCCGCCCGACGGCGAGAAGCCGACCTCAATAGAAGAATTGGCTCCGCGGGCAGGAATCGAACCTGCAACCCTCCGGTTAACAGCCGGACGCTCTACCAGATTGAGCTACCGCGGAGCGTCGCCTTCGGCTTCATCTTAGGAACCCCCCGCCGGGGTGTCAACCGCGGCCAGGTCCAGGAACCGCCGCCCGGGCAGCGAACCTACAGTCCGATGGTCCGGTCGCGCGACCTGGTCACCACCACCGTAGTCGTCAGCCTGGCGGTGCTGGTGATTGCCGGTCTGGTCCGCCTGCTCACCCTGATCACCGAGATCCTGCTGCTTATCCTCATCTCCGCCATCCTGGCCACAGGCATAAGCCCGCTGGTCGTGCTCCTGCAGCGCATCCGCGTGGGGCGTCACGAGTGGCGCATCCCCCAGACCGGCGCCATCCTCCTGGTCTACGCGGCCATCCTGGTGGTGGTCGTGCTCATGGGCGGGGTCATCGTCACCCCCCTGGTCGCAGAGACCCGGGGGTTCCTGGCCTCCTTCCCGGAGTTCCTGGCCCAGCTTGAGGAGTCGGCCCGCGTCCTGCAGGCGCGCTACCCCTGGCTGCCCGACCTCTCCGCGCTGGTGGCCCGCCTGCCGCAGGAGCTCGCCGGCCTGAGCCGATACTTCGGCACCGCCGCGGGCGTCGTCTTCCGCTTCTTCGGCGGGCTGGTCTCCACGGTGACCGTGCTCTTCATGACCTTCTACATGCTGCTGGAGGCCGGCCAGATCAAGCGGGCCTTCCTCTCCCTCTTCCCCCCGACCCAGGCCGCGCGGGTGGAAGGGGTCCTGTATCGCGTGGGGCTCAAGTTCGGCGGCTGGGTCCGGGGACAGCTCTTCCTCGGGTTGATCATCGGCGTCGTGGTGGGCATCGGCACCTGGGCGCTGGGCCTTCCCTACCCCCTGCTGCTGGGCCTCATTGCCGGCATCACGGAGCTGATACCCGTCATCGGTCCCATCATCGGGGCCATCCCCGCCGTCCTCCTTGCCCTCTTCCAGCCGCCCTGGTGGTGGTTCCTGGCGGTGATCGCCTTCTACACCGGGGTGCAGCAGCTGGAGTCGAACCTGGTCGTGCCCAGGGTGATGCGCATGGCAGTGGGGCTCTCCCCGCTGCTCACCGTCATCGCTCTACTTGTCGGCGGCAAGCTCCTGGGGATCATCGGGGTGCTGCTGTCCGTGCCGGTGGCGGCGGCGCTCCAGGTGGTTGTGGGCGAGGTCCTCCAGGTCGTCCGCGAGGCCGCCCGCCCCGAGATCTCCTTCGCCGAGGCCGCCCGCCCCGAGGCCGCCGTCCGGCCGGCGGCCGGGGACGATCAGGCTGGAGGCGCCTGGTCCTCCGCCGGGGAGAGTCCCAGCCCACGCAGGTAAGGCGCTGCGTCCAGCCGGGAGAACACCTCCAGAGGAAGGGCCCGGCCGGGCGCCATCATCTCCTCCCGCAGGAAGCGCCCCGCCCCGGCATGACGCCACCAGCGCGGACTGAACCGCTCCTGCAGCACCCGCCGCAGCTCCACCATCCGCACCTTGGCCAGGAGGTAGGAAGGCGCGTAGACGTCGTGCATGGCCAGGACGTGGTGCGTCTGCCAGTAGCGCCCGGGCATGGGAAGCCCCACGTAGCGGCGGTAGAGGTCGGCGTAGAGGCGGTCCGCGGCATCCATGTCGGGGACATCCCTCCAGTAGCGCAGCTTGAAGAGGGAGTTGGCACCGTAGAACGTGAGGAAGTACAGCTCCATGAAGCGCTCCCTGGCCACCAGGTCATCGATGGTCGCCGAGGGGAGACCCACCTCGTCCGCCAGGAACTGTGGCGTGGTGCCCAGGGACTCGAAGAGGGTGCTGAAGAGCTCCGCCACCCCCGCGGGGATGAGGTAGCGGTCGACGTAGGATCGCTCCGGCGAGACCGAGGCGAAGTGCAGGGCGTGACCCAGCTCGTGGCAGTAGCCGGTGTAGTCGGCTACGGGACTGGTCCGCTGGTAGAGGACGTAGACCTCGCCGGGGATGCGCACGCCGAAGCAGACCGGCGATGCGTGCTTGCCGGGACGGGTAGAGGTGTCGATGGCGATCTGGGCGAAGGAGAACCCCAGCCCCTCGCATATGGGACGCAGCAGCCGGTCGAAATCCACCTCCCGGAAGAAACGGTCCACGGGCTCGTAGATCACGTTGAGGAAGACATAGTAATCGTCGAAGAATTCCGGGGAGGCACCCAGCAGCGCCTCCGCGTAGTGCTGCAGCTCCCGGGCAAAGTGGGGCCGCGCCGCCGCCGCCGTCTGCTCCACCAGCCGCTCCAGCGCCGCCAGATCTACACTTTCCTCCTCCAGGTAGATGTCCAGCGGCGTCCAACCGTAGAGGCCGGTCACCTGGCGGCTGAGGGTGAACCGCTCCGCCAGAAGGGGGGAGAGGATCGCCGCGCGCTCCAGCAGTCCCAGGAAGACACGCCTCCGCCTTCTGGGGTCGCGCGCATATCGGTGGTTGAACAGCCGCCAGTTGCTCAGGCTGACCTCCTCACCCTCATCGTGCAGCGCGACCTCTTCGCTGCGCCGGCGGTAGATCTCGTTGTCAAGGCGGGTGTAGTCCGAGGCCCGACTGTTGCGGATGGTGGCGAAGAGCAGCGGTCGGGGGAACTCCTGGGGCGGGATGGCCTGCAGCGCCTCGACCGCCAGCTGCTCGATCTCCCGGCTGAGGGCGCTCATCCGCGCCTCGTCGTAGGGAAGGCCGGCATATTGGCGGTAGGTCTCCCGGTTGAGCTCGACCTCCAGGGACTCCAGCTGCGCCTGGTAGGTGCTAAGGTTGAACATCGACCACCTCCACAGTCAGCCGGAAGCTCCCCCCGGGGCGGTTGAGGAAGTCCGGGATGACCACGCTGTAGGTGCCGGGGCGGTGCGCGCGGAACGCCCCGTCGAGAACGTGTAGGTTCGCATCGGGAATGGGAACCACCGTGGGCCCTCCGCCCTGGCGCAACGGCACCAGGCGTTGGCCCGGGACCATCACCACCCGGTCGGCCTCACCGTGGGGAATGCCCTCCCGGTCGGTCCAGTAGCGCCAGACCAGTGCCGGGGGAATCGGCGGGGGTGGGGGCGCGGGGCGAAATTTCCGCCCGTCCCAGCGCAGGCCTCGCGCTCCTGCGGGGTCCCGCTCCGCGATCACCCCGCCCACGACCTCCACCGTCCCACGGGTCTGCCCCGCGTACAACACCACCGGCCGCCCCCGGCGCAGGCCTACGACGCGATAACGCACGGTGCCGTCTGCGGCGTACTCGGGGAAGACGACGGCCTCCCGCCCGCCCAGCAGTGGGCCGGCCTGTAGCGAGGCGGGGATCTGCGTCAGGGTCAGCAGCAGAAGCAGGCGCCAGCGGTGCCGCCAGCGGTCGTAGCCGGCGAGCACGGCACGCCGCAGGTTCGCGGGACCCTCGGGGTACGCGGGAAGGTAGGCAGTGACCGCGATCTCCTGCGGAGGGCGGCCGTCCAGTTCCACGCGCCCCTGGCTGGTGATCACGCTGCCCGGCGGCAGCAGGGTGGCGAGGGGCGGGGCGGCGGGCGGCGTATCGCGCCACCACATCAGCGCCACCCCGCCCGCCAGCACGGTGGCCAGGCACGCCCCCAGCGCCAGGCGAGCGAGGCCCCGGCGCCGGGTCCGGTTCACCGCTCGTCCGGAGACTCGACGATGGAAAGCGCCTGGTAGAGGGCCGCGGCCAGGAAGGCGGTGGCCTCGTGTTCGCAGAGGTCGGTGAACCCGCGTCGGTCGAGGAAGCCCTGCAGTGCAGGGATCAGTTTGGCCAGCTTGCGGGACATGTAGGAGAATAGGTCCCAGTAGGCCTCTTCCGTGGCCGGATCGCCCGAGCCCGTGCGTTCCATCAGGCTGAGGTACCGGCTGTGCAGGTCGCGGTAGAGGGCGTCCCGCTCGTGCTCCTCGCGGACGCGGTCCAGCAGGGCGGAGACTTCGCCGTCCTCCAGCGCCTCCTGCGCCAGGAAGGACATATCCAGCAACAGCTCGCTCAGCTCCTCGGGCGGGTGGCCCAGGTACAGGTCCTCCTTGTGCTTCTCCGCCCCGATCAGGCGGCGCAGCTCGCGGGAAAGCTCGTCGTCGGCTTTGGGCAGTGGCGGCGGGCCGTCTTCGCTGGTCCGTTCGCGGATGGCGATCTGCGGCAGGACCTCCTGGCCAAACCGCTGCGAGAGGTAGTGGCGCACCTCCTCGCCGTCCACGGGTCGCAGGTGCGCCAGGATCAGGGCCTTGCCCGTGAAGCCCCGGTAGCGCCACCCCTCGCGCCCCAGCGCCTCCACCACGTCGGCGACCCGCTCCAGCCACGGTCCGGCACGTTTGGCCTCCCGCCGCAGAAACGCGGTCAGCGTCTTGAGCGAACGGCCGCGGAAGGGAAGCTTGCGCGGCCGTTCGAACAGGCGGATCTCCAACTCCGTAAAGGTCTGCGCTCGGGCCATAACAGGCTAGGGCTAGTATACCAGATGGCAACGGGGCGGAGCCCTGGGCTCCGCCCCGAAGAGGTCTTTGCGGGGGAGTGGCGACCGGGACCTCGTTAGGGTTTAAGACCAGCGAGAGGCCGTCGCACCGAACGGCACCCGTTCCTTGGTGTTGGGGCCGTCGCCCCCGCACTCCCTCTCTGCCCATTCAGCATCCGCTTTAGACCTCCACGCCCATCTGCGCGTGGCGCACGCCGCCAGGGGAATCTACGGCACGGTTGTCGTAGAGTGGAGGAGAAGTCATGCTTATGGACCGTCGCGGGTTCCTGCGCGCCTTAGCAGCGGGCGGGGTGGCAGCGCTGCGGCCCTGGCCCTTCCGCCTCTCCTTCCTGTCCGGAGTGGCACCCGTGACGGGGGCGCCCCTCCGGACGCGCGTGGCCCTGGTGGTCACCGATCAGCACCGCGCCGGGGTCTTGCGGGCGCTGCGCCTCCTGGACCCCCTGCGGCTGCAGGGGCGTTCCGTAGTGCTCAAACCTAACCTCAACAGCAGCCACCCCTTCCCCGGGTCCACACATGTGGAGACCCTGCGCACGCTGATTGAGGTCTGCCGCGACGCCGGGGCGCGGGAGATCACGGTCGCCGACCGCAGCGGCATGGGGGAGACCGAGCGGGTCATGCAGGAGAAGGGGCTGGAGGCCATGGCCCGGGAGATGGGGGTGCGCCTAGTCGCCCTGGACAGCCTGCCCCCGTCCGCCTGGCGGCCGCGCTCGGCGCCCGGGTGGCACTGGGCGCGCGGCGTCCTATACCCCACCCTCCTAGAGGAGGCCGACGCCATCGTTCAGACCTGCTGCCTGAAGACGCACCGCTTCGGCGGCCAGTTCACCCTCTCCCTGAAGAACACCGTGGGCATGGTGGCCCGCACGGGCCCCGACGGGTACGACTACATGCGGGAGCTGCACACCTCGCCGCTGCAGCGGGTGCTCATCGCGGAGCTGAACACCTTATACACCCCGGCGCTGGTGGTCCTGGACGGAATCGAGGCATTCGTGGACGGCGGCCCCGAGTCGGGCAGGCTCGCCCGTCCTCGCGTCGTACTCGCCGGGACCGACCGGGTCGCCATTGACGCGGTGGGCGTGGCCCTTCTGCGGCTGCACGGGGCCGTCGGCCCGGTGGCCCGCGGCGCCATCTTTCAGCAGGAGCAGATCCGCCGGGCGGTGGAGCTCGGCCTGGGCGTCGCCTCGCCGGCGGCCATCGACCTGGTCACGGACAGCGCCGAAGGGCAGGAGGTGATCAAGGTGGTGCGCGGCGAGCTGGCGCGGTCGGGCTGAAGTCCCCGTGGCTCCCTCAGCCCGCCCGCCGCAACTCCGCGGCCTCCGCCGCCCGCAGGCGCACCCGGGTGTCCACCGCCACAGCGCCCTGCCCGGCCGGAAAGACCCGCAGGGGGTTGATCTCCACTTCGGCGATCTCCGGGACCTCGTCGGCGAGCTGCGCCAGGCGCAGGAGGACGTCGCGCACGGCGGCGCGGTCCGCGGGCGGAAGGTGGCGGTAGCCGCGGAGCCTGCGGCCCGCCCAAGTGGCCTCCAGAAGGTAGTCGGCGTCCTCTTCCGTGAGCGGCGCCAGGGCGAAGGCCACGTCCCCCAACTCCTCCACCTCCACCCCGCCCGAGCCGAACATGACCAGGGGTCCGAAGTGCGGGTCGCGCACCGCTCCCACCACCACCTCCTGCCCCGGAGGGAGCATGCGCTGCACGTACACCCCCAGGACCTGCGCCCGGGGCGCGGCCAGGCGTGCGCTGGCCACGATGCGGGCAAAACCCGCGGCGACGGCGTCGGCGTCGGGCAGATCCAGCAGGACGCCACCCGCCTCGGACTTGTGGACGATCTGCGGTGAGGCCACCTTTAGGGCCACGGGAAAGCCCGTGCGCCGCGCCGCCTCCACAGCCTCCTCGGCAGAGGAGGCCAGGTTCGCGGGCACGTGTGGGATGCCGTAGGCCGCGAGCACCCGCGCCGCGTGCTCAGGGGGAAGGGCCTCCCCTGGGACGGGAGACACCCCCGCCAGGAGCCGGCGCACTTCTCCCGGTCCGACATCGGGATGGCGCACCGGCGCAGAAGAGGCACGGGCGAGCATCTCCGCCCGCCGCCACAGGACGGCCAGCGCGGCCGCCGCGCGCTCCGGGGAGCGGTACTCCGGAACACGCGCGCCGCGCAGGCGCTCGCCGGCGGCGCGGACGAGGGTTTCGCCCATCAGCGCCACCACCACGGGCTTTGCCGCTGCGCGGATCACCGGGATGATGGCCTCGACCACCACCTCCGCCGGCTCGCGGGGCGGCGGTGGGAGGATCACCAGGACGCTGTGCACACCGGGATCGGCCAGCAGCAGGCGCAGGCTGCCGGCGTACTGATGTGGGGAGGCGGAGGCCAGCATGTCCACCGGGTTGCGCACGCTGGCCACCGGGGGAAGGAGCTGCCGCAGCGCGGCCTGCGTCCCCTCGTGCAGCTCGGCCATGCGCAGGCCGCTGCGCTCCAGGGCATCGGCGGCGATGACGCCCGGCCCGCCGGCATTGGTCAGCACGGCCACCGCGGGCCCCGCCGGCAGCGGACACCACGCCAGGGCCCGGGACCAGTCGAACAGCTCCTCGCTGGTCTGGGCGCGGATGACGCCGGCGCGGCGGAAGGCGGCATCGTAGACCGCATCTTCTCCGACGAGGGCGCCGGTGTGGGAGGCGGCCGCGCGCCGGCCTCCGGTGGACCGCCCCACCTTCAGCGCCACGATGGGCTTGCGCCGCGCCACGGCGGCGGCCTCCTCCACGAACCGCCGCCCCTGCTCCACCCCCTCCAGGTAGAGGGTGAGGACGCGGGTGTGCGGGTCCTCGGCCACCGGCCCCAGTAGGTCGCTCTCCGTGAGGTCGGCCTGGTTGCCCAAGCTCACCAGCAGCGAAAGGCCAAACCCCTGCCCGCTGGCCCAGTCCGTGACCGCGGCGCAGATGGCTCCCGATTGGGAGATGAAGGCCACCTCCCCCGGCATGGGGCCGGGCGGTGAGAGAAAGGTGATGTCCAGAGGGAGGTGGGTGTCGATGAGACCCACGCAGTTGGGGCCAAGCAGACGGATGCCGAGCACCCGGGCGAGGCGGCGGCACTCTTCCTCCAGCGCCTCACCCTCCGGTCCCACCTCCCGGAACCCTCCGGACAGCACCACGGCGGCGCGGATGCCCCGGGCGGCGCAATCGCGCAGCGTGTCGGGGACCGCCGCCGCGGGGACGATCAGCACGGCCAGGTCCACCGGGTCGGGGACGGCCGCCAGGTGGGGATAGACCGGACGGCCAAAGAGGCGGCCGCCGTGCGGGTTGACGAGGTGCACCGCGCCCCGGTAGCCGCAGTGCACCAGGTTGGCCGCCGCCGCGTGACCGAGCTTGGACGGGTCGCGGGAGGCCCCCACCAGCGCGACGCCCCGCGGGCGGAAGAAGGGACGGAGTGCGGGATCCATAACGGCGCCCGACCACCCTCCAGCGTAGGCGGCACCACGGCGGCAGGCATCGGGCGCAGGCCCGATTGTCCGGCCCCGGATAGGGTCAGGCCGGCGCCCCGAAGAGCAGCATCCGGCTCGTACCGATATACTTGGCGGCCATAACGTTGAGGGGCTTGCGCGCCAGGGGGAAGGCCTCCGCCAGGGTGTCCAGCGTCCGGCTCATGTTGGTGCGCCGCGCCACCTCGTGACGTGCGGCCAGACGGTAGAAGCGTCGCCCCTCATCCTCCAGCTCCTCCAGCGTGCGCCGAACGCGCCATGGGCGGAGTGGGCCGGAGGCCGGCCCGCTGCGGGCGGCAGGCGTGACGTATTCGGGGAAGACGCCGGTGAGGAAGAGGGCGATGTCGGCAATGCGCCGCAGGATGGGAAAGCGCATCTCCTCCGGCATCAACCCCGCCAGGGCGATCATGTCCTCGCTGCTGAAGTCGCTGAAGCGGCGGCGGCGGATGCGCCCCGCCTCCTCCACCTCTACCAGGAAGCTGTCGGTGCGGGTGAAGGAGGTGAGCATCGCCACCAGGTAGTCCTGGATCTCCCTGTCGGCGAGGAGCTGCCCGGCCCGTGCCGCGTCGAAGACGGCTACCCGCTCCACGCCGTGCTGCTCCACGGTGTAGGGCAGTGTCTGCAGCTCCCGGCGCACGCGGCGCACCAGGACGCTGAAGAGCAGCCAGGGGGAGACGCGCACGATAGCAGCCTCCTCGTCCAGGAGACGGCGGAAGAGGCGATCGTCCTCCAGCATGTGGTCCAGCAGATCCTCCTCTCCGCGCAGGCGCCTTGCTGCCCGCTCGGTGTCTTCCTCAGGCAGGAGCGTCTGGGCGACGAACCGCAGATCTGCACTGGTCAGACGGTCCAGTACGGAGACGGACACCTTTCCTCCTCACCTCTCTTTAATTCTACCCGGGATGGGCACACAGGCGCGCCCCGGTACCCTCCGTAAGGGGATCGGGCCCGCACGGGAGCTATCCACCGACCTGTCGCCGCAGCCGCGGATCCAACAGGTCCCTCAGACCGTCTCCCATCAGGTTGAAGCCCATCACGGTGACCATGATGGCCAGCCCGGGAAAGGTAGGATACCACCAGTAGTCTCGCAGGAACGTCCGCCCCTCGCTGGTGATGGCCCCCCACTCGGGGACCGGCGGCTGCGCACCGAACCCCAGGAAGCTCAGCGAGGAGGCGATGAGGATGGCGTTGCCCACATCCAGCGTGGCCTGCACGATGATGGGCGGGATGGCGTTGGGCAGGAGGTGCCGGAACATGAGCCGCCCCGCGCCGGCTCCCAGCGCCCTGGCCGCCATGACGTACTCCGACTCCCGCAGGGCCAGCACCTGGCCCCGCATGATCCGGGCGTACCAGGGCCACCAGATGATTACCAGGGCCAGCATGGTGTTCCCCAGACTGGGGCCCAGCGACGCCGCCAGAGCCATGGCCAGGACGAGCGCGGGGAAGGCCAGGAACATGTCGCAGACCCGCATGATCACCTCGTCGACCTTCCCGCCCAGGGAGCCGGCCAGCAGGCCGAGGACCGTACCGATGAACGCCCCCAGCGCTGCGATGGTCACCCCCACCCCGAGGGAAACGCGGGCCCCGTGGATGATCCGGCTGAGGAGGTCTCGCCCCAGGTGGTCTGTGCCCAGGGGGTGCGCCAGGCTCAGAGGCTGCAGTCGGTCCGCTATGCTGATGGCCAGCGGGTCGTAGGGGGCCAGCAGCGGCGCCGCCAGCCCCGTGGCGCTCACCAGCAGCACGATCGCCGCGCCCACCAGGGTGAGCGGGCGGCGGAGCAGCCAGAGCCCCACCAGCCTTCCCCACAGCCTGAGGCCCGGGGAAGGGCGGGCGGACCGGGTGCGGACGGCCTCAGTCATACCGGATCCGCGGGTCGACCACGCCGTAGAGGAGGTCCACCGCGAGGTTGACGGTGGTGTAGATCAGGGCGCTGAGCAGCGTGATGCCCATGACCGCAGGGTAGTCGAGGTAGGTCATGGAGCCCACCGCGTAGTAGGCCATCCCCGGCCAGGCGAAGATGGTCTCCGTGACCACCGCCCCCTGCAGGAGCGTGCCGTAGGACAGCCCGATCACCGTCATGGTGGGGATGAGGGCATTGCGCAGGGCGTGCCGGTAGAGGACGAGCCGCTCGGCCAGCCCCTTGGCCCGTGCGGTACGGATGTAGTCCTGACCGAGGACCTCCAGCATGCTGGAGCGCACCATCCGCACCACGGGCGCCAGGGAGACGTAGGAGAGGAGGAACACCGGCAGCAGCAGGTGGCGGACGGTGCTGCTCAGCGCCTCCCAGTCGCGCGCCACGACGGAGTCCACCAGGTAGAGCCCTGTGAGGGGAGGCGGCGGGTCCACCCCCATGTCCAGCCTCCCCGTGCCCGGCAGCCAGCCTAGGCGCACGAAGAAAATGTAGATGAGCAGAAGGCCCAGCCAGAAGACGGGCAGGGAGACCCCGGAGGTGGCCACCACCCGGCTGAGGTGGTCCGGCAGGCGGTCCTTGCGCACCGCCGAGAGCACGCCCAGGGGGATGCCCACGAAGATCACCACCAGAAGGCTGATCGTGGTCAGCTCGAATGTTGCGGGGAAGTGCTCGACGATGTCCGCAATCACCGGGCGCTGGGTGCGGATGGAGGTGCCCAGATCGCCCCTCAGCAGGTCGCGGACGTACACGACCAGCTGGGTGGGCAGGGGCCGGTCCAGCCCCATGTCGTGGCGGATCTTGGCGATGGTCTCCGCGCTGGCCTTGGGGCCCGCGCGCAGCAGCGCGGGGTCGCCGGGGACCACATGCGAGATCAAGAACGTGAGGACCAGCACCCCGGCAAAGACCACCAACTGCAGGAGGAGGCGGCGCGCCAGAAAGTGAGCCATGGAGGCGGCCCGCGGGGGCGGGAGAGGAGTGACGCCTGCGCGCCCCCCTCTCCGCCCGCCGCCGCATGGGCTCCGGTCTCTTGGAGATCCCGTTGAAGTTGGGCATGAACAGCAGCATGGGGTTGTAGACGTAGCCCTGGATGCTATCCCGCATGGGAACCCGGTAGATGGCCTGATGGAGGTAGACGTAGACGGCGTCCTCTACGGCGATCTTCTGTATCTGCCGGAAGAGGGCCAGGCGCTTCGCCGGGTCGGTCTCCTGCCGCTGCGCCACCACCAGCCGGTCCATCTGCGGGTTGACGTAGAAGGAGCGGTTCCCCGCCAGCCCGCCGTTCTTGGAGTAGAACCAGAACCAGGTGAACATGTCCGCATCGGGATAGTCGGGGGTCCAGAAGCCCGTGGCCATGTCAAAGTCCGCCTTGTCCAGCTTGGCCCGCATGGTGGGACGAGCGAAGCCCTCGATCTTGACCTTGATGCCCACCTCCGCCAGGTTGGCCTGGACGATGGTGGCGATGTCAGCCCATTCCCGGATACCCGGGTCGATGAGCAGGCTGAGCTCGAACCCCCGGGGGTAGCCGGCCTCCGTCAGCAGCTGCCGGGCGCGGGCCAGGTTGCGCGTGTACTGGAAGACCGTCTTGTCGTGCCCCACCATGCCCTGGGGAATGGGACCGCGCATCTGCACCGCCCGCCCTTTCTTCACCCCGCGGATGATCCCCGCGTAGTCGATGGCGTAGGAGATGGCTTGGCGGACCTTCACCTTGGAGAGGTAGGGGTTCTTGTTGTTCAGGTAGAGGTAGGTCACCAGGAATGAGGGCGCCTCGAAGACGACGATGCCCGGCTTGCCCTTGAGAGCGTCCAGCTGGTCGTCCGTCAGCGTCTCCCCCATGTCTACCTCTCCCCGCTCCAGCAGGTCCCGCAGGACCGCCGGGTCGGGGATGTTGCGAATGATCACCTGACGCAGCGCCGGCTTGCGGCCCCAGTAGTTCGGGTTGCGCTCCAGCACCAGGCGCTCCCCGCGCCGCCACTCCTTTAGGCGGAACGGCCCGCTGCCGGCGCTGTTCCCGGCCAGCCAGGCCTGCCCCATGTCCCCGCCACTCTCGTGCTTCATCACGCCCGGGCTGACGATACTGGCCTGGTCGGTGGCCAGCGACCCCAGGAACGGCGCGAACGGGGTCTTGAGGGTGAAGCGGATCGTCGTGGGGTTCACCACGGTGATGCCGCTGGCGTCCAGGATCCCGTCCCACAGGCCGGCGGCGCCCTTGCCCATCTTTAGCAGGCGGGTGAAGCTGAACTGCACCGCCTTGGCGTCCAGGGGCGTGCCGTCGGTGAACTTCACGCCGCGGCGCAGGCGGAAGGTAAAGGTCTTCCCGTCGGGAGAGACGGTCCACGACTCCGCCAGCTGGGGCTCCACCTCCGTGGTGCCCCCCTTGAGCTGGACGAGCCGGTCGTAGCAGTAGTAGATGGCCCGCCAGGCGATGTTGTCCACGGTGACCTGGGGGTCCATGGTCTCCACATCGCTGGTGGACCCGAAGATGAGGACGTCCTGCGGCGTCGCCCGGGCGGACCCCGCCGGCAGAGGGAGGGCCAACAGCAGCACCACCACCACAGGCACGACCGCCCGCATCCGGCCAAAGACTCTCATAGCCATCACCTCCTCTACAACACCCTCTGGAGTTCCTCCAGCAGCCGGCCGATCTGCTCCGCCGTGTGCGTGGAGAAGACCACCACCCGCAGAACCCCGGCGGGGCCTGCGCCCACGTAGTGGGCCCGCTGGATGCAAATGCCGCGGGCCATCAGCGCCCGCTGCACCCCATCCATCTGCCGCGCCGACCCCAGCGCCCAGGCGGCGATGGGCACCGGCGAATCCTCCACCGCCAGGCCCAGGCGGCGCAGGCCGGCCTTCAGCATCCGCGCGTTCTCCCACAGCTGAATGCGCCACTCCGGATGCTGCGCCAGCAGCTCCATCCCCGTCAGGGCCGCAGCCGCCGCCGGAGAGGTGGGCGAGGTGGCCCCGGTCATGACGTGGCCGGCGCGCACGGCCTGGACGAAGTCCTTTCTCCCCGGGATGATCCCACCGTAGGCGCCGAAGGCCTTGCTCAAGGTGCCGCCGAACAGCAGCCGCTCCGATGCCCGGCCGTAGTGCTCGCAGGTGCCCCGTCCCCTCTCGCCCAGCACACCCACCCCGTGGGAGTCATCGAGCCAGATGGCCGCATCGTAGGCGGCGGATACCTCGAGGTAAGCGGGCACGGGCGCCAGGTGGCCCATCAGGGGGAAGATGCCGTCGCTGACGATCAGAGCCCGCTGCCCCGCGCGCAGGCGGGCGCGCAGCCTCCGCCGCAGGTCGTCGGGGTCGCGGTGGGCGAAGGGGACGACGGGCAGCCCGAGCACGGGGAGGAGGTCGGTCACGCTGTAGTGGGACCCCTGGTCGACGAAGACGGCACCGAAACCGCCCGCCGCCGTCAGCGCCTGCAGCCCCGCCAGGTTGCAGAGGTAGCCGGAAGCGATGTAGGCCGCATCCTCGGTGCCGAAGAACCTGGCGGCGGCGGCTTCCACAGCCACATACAGCGGCGTGGTCCCGAAGCCGCCGCGGCTGGTGGCGGGGTGCATCCCGTAGCGGGCCACAGCCGCGGCCGCCGCCTGCATCACGGCGGGGTGGTTCTGCAGGGTGTAGTACCCGGTCCCACCGAAATAGAGGTAACGCTGTCCGTTGATGACGGTCTCGGCGGCGGGCGCGCTCTCCATCACGTACCGCGGCATCGCCTACCCCTCCGGCCTACCTGTACGTGGTCAGGGGAGAAATCCCTGTCTGCGTCCGCTCCGCCAGATGCCTTGGGGCGCCCGGTACCGTGCCGCCGGCGGCTCGTCGTTCCGGAATTGCCGCGGAAGGCCAGGGGGAGACCCGCCGCCGCGGAGAGAATCGCACAACACCCGTGCATTCGGGCTGAGGAAGCCCGGGAGGCCCGTCTGTGGACCCTATCAGCAGACGCATCAGCGAGCTCGCCACCCGCGTGGCTGACATCCAGACGCGGGGGATCTACCCATACCTCCAACCCGTAGCCGCCATTGACGGGGCCCACGTGACCATTGGCGGGCGGCGGATGCTGCTGGCGTCCTCATACTCCTACCTGGGGCTGCTGGGTGACCCCCGGATCACGGCGGCCGCTCAGGCGGCCCTGGCCTGCTACGGCACCGGCACCCACGGCGTGCGGCTCCTGGCCGGCAACACCGACCTGCACGACCGCGCGGAGGAGCGGATCGCCCGCTTCGTCGGCGCTGAGGCCTGCATCCTCTACTCCAGCGGCTACCTGGCCAACTTCGCGGCCATCTCGGCGCTGGTGGGGCGCAACGACGTGGTGGTCTGCGACAAGCTGAACCACGCCAGCATCGTGGACGGCTGCCTGCTCTCCGGGGCCCGGTTCGTCCGGGTTCCGCACAACGACATGACCGCCTTCGACCGGGCGCTGGCGCAGGTGCCTGAGGGCGCCGGTCGGCTGGTAGTCGTCGACGCCGTCTTCAGCATGGACGGGGACGTCATCGACCTCCCCGCTCTGATCGAGATCTGCCGGCGCCACGGGGCCTGGCTGATGGTGGACGAGTCGCACTCCCTGGGAGTCCTCGGCCCAAGGGGC
>FWWM01007895.1_pt1 | contig 20899 bp, 26 predicted proteins | sample 2228351 | NCBI WGS metagenome assembly FWWM01 (sample SAMEA103939774, study PRJEB20133) | metagenome
ACTGCGTACCATTTTGAATTCTTCCAGCGGCATATTGTAACCTGCTTGACGTTTACCGGCTTTCTATGGAGTACAATTCTTATGCTGCCTATCTTGGAGAGCGACAGCCTGTTGTTGTTCTCAAGTCTAAAGCCGGACTGGCTGTAGGTAAATGAGTTGAAATCATCATGTTTCCGGTATGACCGCCTGCCTTTGGCAGCCTTTCTAGCTGCTGCAACCTGCTTTGCTACCATCTGAAGCATCTTGGAATGGTAGTATTTGCGAAGCCATGGATGCTGCTCTTTTAATTCGGTCAAGGCATAGTTCATATCATATTCTGACATTGGCGGGATTGAAAGAAAGTAGTTGTATACCCACCTGCAGCCGTCAAGGGTTTGATCTAACACGAGCTCTTGCTCTTTCGTTGGATATAGGCGGAACTTGTAGTTGAGCATATGATTGATGATGGTACGTATCTGTTTCGTAAGTGCTACTTAAAAAATATGATGGCGATTCATCCACTGGACTTGTGTCCGGTGGTCTTCTCACCATGTTACTATAAATAAAAATACTTGCTCCTGACAAGCTTTAAAGATATGAAATGTTTAACGCTAGCTGATTGGGAAACCTTCGTCGCAGCAGAGGTTACAGCTATGAACATACGCTTGTACAGAGGCTGAACAATGGGGTTTGGCACGCCCGGCGCCTTGGAGGCTCAAGCACTGGTCTGCCCGACATTGTCGCAGTCAACAATACCAGCGGCATACTATTGATCATTGAAGCCAAGTCAGGGACAAGCGACATACTTTATGTGCCGCAGGATCAGATAGAGCGCTGCCTGATCGTCCGCAACATGTTTAGCATCTACCCAAAGAGGCACATCATACTTGCATTCAAGTTCATGAGCAAAAAGAGGTTCCGGCGAAAAAATAAAACTGTTTATGAAAGCCGCAAGCTGCTAGAGTACTATAAGGTTGCAGACATTGTCGCGGACATGAAGGTTCTCCCGATAATAAAGTGCACATACGACGGCAGGATGTATGCGATACACAAGGACAAGACCGTGGCTCTGGGCTTGCCTGACTATTCTATGCCGTTTCAAAAAAGTGTGCAACAGGTCGCCAAAGTGGCAGCAGCCACGGCAGAAGGAACAACATAGAAAAACCTCCACTCACATTTTATCTGTAAGGATGAGAAAGGCGGTATCGCTAGAGTTCTCGGAACTGCATGAAAAGGTCATAATAGAGCTTGACGATTCGCAGTCGCCAAAAACTGTCAGGGCCATAATTAACAATCTGCCCATAAAGGTGACGGTAAATAGGTGGGGCGACGAGCTTTATACAGACGAGACACCTGTTAAAGCAGGAGAGGAGAATGCCAAATCAGTGGTGAGCTTGCTGGATGTCGCGTACTGGCCTGAAGGAAGTGCACTATGCTTTTTCTATGGTCTAACACCTATAAGCAAGCAGGGCAAGATACTACCCTACTCGCCTGTCAACATAATTGGCAGGATAATGTCCAAGCCAACAGCAAACATACAGGAATTTTTAAAATCCGTTGAAAAAACGCATGTTAGCAATAAAGTACCGGTGACACTAAGCCAGCTCTAGCTCCACAAGACATTATTACTTGTTTGCTGGATTGCAGGGCAATTGCAGCTATTGGTGGCTATATTGCTCGCAACAGCATTACTTCCGATACATGCCTTTGCTACTGAAGAAGATGGCGCATTGAAAATCGTGTTTATCGACGTGGGACAGGGTGATTCTACTCTAATCATACTTCCAAATGGAAAAACTCTGCTGATTGACGGAGGTGAACGTGATCAAGACAAAACAGTGCTGTCTGCACTGCAAGAACACAATGTCAGCAAGATAGATGTCATGGTGGCCACGCACCCGCACGCAGATCACATCGGTGGTCTGATTGGCGTCATTGACGCAATGGATGTTGGCCAAATAATAGATTCAGGTCAGGTTCACACCACACAGACCTTTCTAGACTTTGTAGAGACGATCGAGTCAAACCAGATACCGTTGGTTTCTGTCCATGAAGGAGATTCGATAGAGCTTGATCCTAACATCGATATTCGAGTCCTCAATCCACCAGCAACGCTGCCAGACAGAGCTTATAATGAAGAAGAGTTTAACAACAATTCCGTGGTAATCAAGCTTACATACGGCGAATTTACAGCGATATTCCCCGGTGACATTGAGCTAGAGACAGAATCAAGATTATCAAGTAAAGATATTGATGTCGACATATTGGTGGCTTCCCACCATGGAAGCAGGGGATCAAACACAGCGCAATACCTCGAAGCCGCGTCTCCTGAAGTTATCGTCATTTACGCGGGTGCTGACAACGATTACGGGCACCCGCACGACGAGTCGCTTGACAGAATAAATGCGGCAGGCGTGCAACACATATTCCGGACTGACATTGATGGAACAATAGTTCTCACGACCAACGGCAGCAGCGACTATACTCTGGAAACTGTGGAAAGCGGCAAGATAGTTGTCGTGCCGGAGTTTGAATATGCGCTTTTGATTACAAGCATCTCCTTAATTTCATTGATTGTGTTGATAAATAGTGGAAGGATATGGAAGTCGTCAAGGCCAGTCTAGACAGGTTCGAAGGCAACTATGCCGTCGTTTATTCCGATGATGGCAAAAAATTTGATGTGCCAAAAGATATGATAGGCGCAAAAGCAGGATCGAGGATTCGGCTGTACATAGAAGGCAGCAAAATCTTCAGAGTCGAGGTTGATAGCAAGGCAACTGATGAGGCACTTGACAAAGTCCGCAAGAAATATGGGCGCTTGAAAAGAGGGGATCACCTACTTTGAGACGATTGTACCGGCTTGTATCGCAGAGTTTGAAGGGATGTAACGACCAGGCAGTACTATCACGCCTGCTCCAATCATGCAATTTGTACCAATTACCGCGCCAAAGTGGTGCAGACCAGTGTCTATCAGCTGATCGCCAACCTTGTATTTCACGTTCTTGCTGTTCAATAGAACGTTAGTAGTCCCTACATACCCTCCCATCCAAGTGCCTTCTCCTATTATGCTGTCAAGAATGACATTGTGATGTGCTATCTTATTTTTGCCTGCCAGATATGACCTTCCTATTTCGCAGTTAAAGCCTATGCTTGATTCGCTGCCAACCATGCAGTTTCTAAGGAGGCTTCCGGTTCCCACCTTGCTGTTCTTTCCTATGTAGATCGGCCCCTTTATCTTGCAAAAGTCGTCGATAAAAGTGCCATCTTCTATTATGCATGGGCCGCTGATTATGGAAGACCTGCAGATGGTAGCGTTTGGTGATATCAATGTCGTCTTGACCTCTGACTCGAGTACCTTATTCATTATCCTCAAAAGGTCCCATGGGTACATCATCTGGTCGGCAACCAAATCGCCCATGCTGGACTCTACAATTATGGAGTTGAGCGGCAATTCGAGAAGATCGCCTGTGGCAGAGATAAACGCCTTATCTTTGTATTCGTCAACCCGCATTGAAGGGTAGCTAGCGGATATGACGTTGGCTACATGAGTATAGCCCTCCGGGAACAAAACGCCGTCGATGCTTTTGCGTGATGCAAGCTTGGCAATGTTATAAAGCACAAGCGGTTTGCCCATGACACTGAATGAGCAGGCATCTTGCGTTGTCATCTTACTCAGATGATGCGGCGCTTCCTTGAATACAATGATCAAGTCAAAAGAACCACACATTTGCCACGTTAAATAAAATGCATAACGATTCTACTAGAAAACAAGGCAGTTGCAGCTTGCACTGATTTCAAGCAGTGACAATTCGTCATTTTATATGCATAATCATGAGATAATAGGCAATTCATATGCTGAATGTTAAGAAATTGTCATTGTTTTATCCAGAACTATTTAGAATATTGTTCTAGATAATTATTAAGATAGATTACACTATATGATCTTTAAGAAGAATGTACTATATTGCATTTTTCCTAATTACATTAATACTGCTTGCTCCTTCCTTTACTACGTATGTTTCGCAGAATGCTGCTGTAATCGTTTCTTTTGCAGATGGCAAGTATAACCCCGCCATAGTTGTTACGGCTGGAGGTAGAATAGTTGAAGAATTCAAAAACATGGGAATGCTTTATGCAATTGTTTCACAGCGTGCTTTAACCAGTCTAGAACAGAACCCTGCGATAGAGTTTGTAGAGAGTGATGGGCGGTTTGAGATTGCCGAAGAAGCAAGCACATCTGAATATGCTGAATCGTGGGCTCTGAAGGACATCAGCGCAGAGCCGGCGCATTTGTCAAACTATACTGGCAGGGGTGTCAAGATAGCAGTCCTTGACACTGGCATAGACTACAACCACCCAGAGCTTGCTCCAAACTACAAGGGGGGATATGATTTTATCAACAACGACAATGACCCAATGGATGACAATGGGCATGGCACGCATGTTGCAGGCATACTTGCTGCTGCAAGGGACGGCAGGGGGATTGTTGGAGTCGCGCCAGACGCCGAGATCTATGCAATAAAGGTGTCAGATGAAAGAGGCAAGGGCTCATTCAGCGGCCTTGTCAAAGGGATCGGCTGGTCAATAGAAAACGGCATAGACATTGTTACAATGAGCATCACTGGCAATAGTGGCAGCAAGGCTCTGGCAAAAGCAGTAGAATCTGCTTACAACGAGTATGGGCTAGTGCTTGTCGCGGCTGTTGGCAATGGAAATGGAAACGTATTATACCCTGCAGCCTATGAGCAGGTGATTGGTGTCGGTTCGGTAACAGAGGACAACGAGCTGTCATCGTTCTCGATGACTGGAAGCGAAGTGGAGCTTGTCGCCCCCGGCTCCAGAATCAAGTCTGCCGCCATTGGTGGAGGGTATCGGCTATCGAGCGGCACATCTATGGCCACGCCGTTTGTCACCGGTGCCATAGCTCTGCTATTTGGAAGCGATGAAAAGGCATGGGGCAATACAGGTATGGTGGATGGCGATGGCGCATGGACAAACGACGAGATAAGAAACGTACTGAGGTATACTGCAAAAGATCTGGGTGACAAGGGCAAGGACGACTTGTTTGGGTATGGCCTGCTCAACCTTGATTTCCTACGTGGTCAGCCAAGCATCATCACTCCTTCAGTACCAGAGACCGAAGACAAGCCCATTGTGCTGAAACTTGCATGGTTCACATTCAAGGTAAGTTTGCAACCCGCAACTTAGGCAACAAGAATCTCCCAGAGCATCTTTTACTGCTATAAAACCAAGTTAGCATTAGGGTCAGACAGAGTGCCTACAATTACAAAAGATCGTTATATAGGATGACAGACACTTTGTATCGTGGGGTTAAGGCAGCAGGACAAGGTCCAGACTATAATGCTGATAGAAGACGAGGAAGACATCCTGCTGGTTTATCGGGACTTTCTTGAAAGGAGGGGATATAGAATCGAGGTTAGCGCGCCCACTGCTAACGAGATACTGCGTGACTATGAAGCATATCAGCCAGACCTCGTCCTTCTGGACTATAGGCTGCCTGGGTACATGAATGGGCTTCAAGCTGCTGAAAAAATTCTGCAAAAAGACCCAATGGCAAGAATACTGATAGTCACGGCCTATGAAGACGCAAAAAAAGAGCTTGCAGAAAACAAGTTTTTTAATGGCAAAAAGATCTCAATCTTGATAAAACCAGTCCAACTGGGGCAACTTGCCCGGTTAATAGCAAGGCTATAGCTGAAACCTTGCTTGGATAAATTGCCAAATTCATGCAGTACACAAATGCCAGAATGGTCAGGAATATATTGATAAATTTATAGTAGTTTTGCTAATAGATACAATTCCAAGCCGTCATGGCGTTATATCAAAAATATTTCCAGATCAGCATTATTTATTAGGTTGAATTACGATAGTAATGTTACCTCATTCTAGAAAAAATGCAAACGGCAATATTGTGTAGTATATGTAAATCCGATCAGACGGTCACAGATCCCGAGTCCGGCGAAATCATTTGCAGGAATTGCGGACTAGTGCTGTCAGACAAAGCACAAGAAAGCCGCCCTGAATGGCGAGCTTTTACAGGCGAAGAAGCAAACGACAGGAGCAGAACAGGGATACCAAGCTCTTTGGCCCGCCACGACATGGGTCTGTCTACGGTAATCGGTAGAACAGACAAGGACGCCAGCGGACGCGCAATTGATGTTGCGATGCGCTCGACGATGGGCAGGCTTAGGGCCTGGGACTTTCGTACACAGGCTCATTCGCCTACCGACAGGAACCTCCGTCAGGCATTCTCTGAGCTTGACAGGCTCAAGGACAAGCTTGGCGTTTCAGACGCGGTGATCGAAAAAACTGCATACATTTACAGAAAGGCTCAAGAGCGCGGCCTTGTCCGGGGAAGAACAATATCGGCCATGGTTGGCGCAGCACTTTACATAGCGTGCAGGGAAACCGGCGCGTCTAGGACGTTGAAAGATATTGCAGAAATTGGCAACATCAAGCGCAAGGATCTTGCGAGAATATACAGGCTCGTTGTGATGGAGCTCGATCTCAAGATCCCAATGATCGACCCGATGAAATGCATTGTCAGGGTGGCAAACAGAGCTAACCTGAGCGAGCGAACAAAGCGCGTTGCCATGAACATAATGAAGGGTGTCACCAAGAGCGGTATATCTGCTGGCAAGGACCCGATGGGGCTTGCGGCATCGGTGCTGTATCTTGCATGCCTTAACACCGGCGAAAGCAGGACTCAGACAGACATTGCGGAAGCAGCCGGCGTCACCGAAGTGACCGTCAGAAACAGATACAAGAATCTAAAAAGTCAGCTTGATTTGAATTAGGGACAGTTAACAGCGAATGTTAACTATCAAGGAAGCACGAATTGAGGCGCTAGATCGGTGTGCCTTTACCCATTTTAATTCGATTTGAGATTTAAAGTTTTGAAAAAGCACCTTTTTACTATTGTTGAACTACTACTATTATCGGCTTTGTTTAATAACAACCCAATTTGACTAAGGCTTCGACAACTGTGAATGACATCAAAGCCTAGTCTGTAACAATTCTTCTGGCAATTTTGCTTTCAGTTAGAAGTAAAGTCCATACTGCGGGTGCTTTCTAAAATAATTGCATGACCAAAAGTCTTTCCGTTATCCTCACTAGCTCTAAAAAAGACCTCCCTTGTGCCAGTCGTATTATCCCACCATGTTACATAGACATTTTCATCCAATGCAACTACCTGTGCATTCTCTGAACGCCCTGTATTGTTGCTTAGATTTAATGGCTGCTCAAATGTCCTCCCATTATCAGTGCTTCTTGCAAAGAATATCTCCCAATTTTCTGTCTTGTTATCCCACCATACGACATAGACATTGTTCCCAGATGCAGCGATTGGAGCCAAAAGTAACGGAAGACAGCATGTTATTGTCATATTAGCATCATCTTCTATTGTGATAGCACTTGAATTCGTTATCTTGCCATCGTTGAGAAAGGTCGAATTGCCCTGTGGAAGCAAAGAAGAACTATTAGTAGTGCCATCAGCAGGGACAAAACCTGCAACCATAGGCATCAACGCAAGAAATGAAAGTACAGTTTCCAAAATCCTTATTATGTTATTAGGTCGCACTGTTCGTGTATTAAGTAACCAAATGTTATATGCATTTGTGCTTTTGTTCTTACTCTTACTGTCGCGTAGTCATACGATAAGTATATGGCTCTAATCAGTGATAGCACGATGTATCTATACTAGTATTATACAATGCCTTTCAGGCGTCGCCTGTTCATAGTTTTCGCTGGACTTTATCATATTGCTGTTCTCCTTTTTGACAGCTTACGATTCTTAAAATAGTCAAGTACGTATGTTGCCAGAGCTCCGCCGAATCCTGCTCCTACTAGACTTATGATAGCGCCATACGCACTCCAGAACTCCTTGATCTGCTCCTGAAAAGTTAATGGTTCAACCACAGATATTGTTAGATTCACTTCTTGTACAATATTTCCCTCTGCGGGTATTGAAAAATTGAAATTAGCAAGTTCGAGGAATTTAGACGGAAAGATCGAGCCTGTCGATATGTTTGTTATTACAGGCACAACATACTGACCAATCTGCGCATTTTCAGAAACTTTAATCTTAAATGGTGCCGGGCCATTAATTCTACTGCTATTATTTGATGAATCTTCATCATAGTGTATTTCTATGTTAGGATAGTTGTTGATGGGCAGATAATCGACGACCTTCGGAATAAATCCTGAAGCAGACTCCAATTGAACGCCAATGTTCTTCTGTTCTCCTTGTCGCAATACCACCGGATTTGGTAGGGTAGATAAACTAAATTTTTCCGGGGGGATATCAATCCAGCTCGTAAGGTCTATGATCATGTTTGAATAGTTGTAAACCACTATGGCATAATACATTATCTTGAATCCATCGGGAAAACCTATATCATCCAAATCAAGTGATAGCATCGCATACGGTACATCAGTGACAAGAGATGATGTGTGGTTCCTTTCTATATCTAAGACTCTAAGATGACCAAGCGAAGAGTATTCTACAAATACCTTATTCCAATTTTCAGTTTCATTATGCCACTGGATTTCCATTTGGTAATCTACCCCTTCCTTCCCAGTTTGCAAATTTGAATCGACATCAATTAGCATTCCATAGACTGCGGCATCGATTCCATTTAGAGAGGAACTATTTCCGACGTTGGCACCTAACCAAAGCGTTGCATTTAAGTTCATTCCGTTACTCAAGTAAGTGATCCTCTGTATATCAGTAGAATTGTCTAAAGCATCACCATATTCATCTCTTGTCTGCACAAGTTTAACTCCGTTTACATTAACGCCATCACGGATATCATCGCCAATTTCCTGTCGAGGGAAAGGTGGTGAAAATCCAAGTACTTCGTACCGAATTGGGTGCTCGTGCCAATATGATATTGTTATTAGTGTCACTGACAGCGACAACAAGGCGTATCTGCCCAGTTGCTTAAACCAGTACATTTTCTAGTATTCTCACACGCAATAGGTAATAACATTTTATTGGAGATACATAGTTCCATCAAAACTCTACAAGTTCGAATGTCCGAAAAGCGGGCTTCTATGATAGTCAGGATGATGCCTTTTTCATTCTGGCCAGACGGAGGATTTTGTCAGCAGTGGTACAACTACCGACTTTGAATTAGATCCGCCACTTATTTTTGAAATTAGCTTGTTATAATTTTGGTAGCTAGTGGAAACACAAATGCCTAAATAACAATTTTTACTTTGTATCTTGTTAACAGTGGCAGAGCGGTTAAAGACAGCCGATGCTGGAGCCATCAAGAGAAATGCCTTACGACTGTCGCTTGTCGCCATCACGTCTGTCTTTGTGTTCGAGTTTACCGCTGGTATTTTCACTAACAGCCTTGCTCTAATAACAGACAGCACCCACGCCTTGCTTGACGCGGTGGTGACTGCAATCCTGATAATCGCCACCACACTTGCACTCAAGCCAAGAGACATCGACCATACTTATGGCCATGGCAAGATCGAAACCATAGGCGGGTTTATAGGCGGCACCGCACTATTTGTGGTCGCGATATTTTTCATCTATGAGGCCACCGTCAGGATATCTCTTGCGGGACCAGTCCCATTGGTCAACCCAGGCATGATAGGCTTTGCTGCAGTAATTTACACTCTGGCAGTAGACGGCTTTAGGATAATAGTGCTTGGGAGGGCAATGAAAAAGACTGCCGCCGGCACGACTGCCTTGAATGCCGATTTTTACCATGCATTTGCCGACCTTGCTTCAACCAGCGTCGCATTTGCAGGACTGTGGCTCGTCACTGCCGGCTTTGGGCATGGCGATTCTGTCGCAGCAATGATACTTGGAAGCTTTCTTGCATATCTTAGCAGCAGGTTTGCGTATCAGAATGCGATGGAGCTCACAGACGTAATATCGCCCAAGCTGGTTGCAAAGGTAAGGCAGGCTGCAAACGACACCGAAGGCGTGCTGGGGAGTGACGACATCAAGATGCGCCGCGTAGGAAAGGAGATTTTTGTCGAAGCCACCATCACGCTACCGGCTGAAATAAGTTTTGAAAACGCACACGATATCAGCGCACATGTGGAAAGCAATATCGCCAAGAGCCTGGCAGGCTCGGGTCTTAATGTCAGGCCAAGGAACATCACCGTGCATTTCGAGCCGACGACAGGCAACAACGCCGACCTGCCGCCTGAATCTATGATCGAAAAGGCGGCGAGCGGGGTAAGCGGGGTAAAGGGCGTGCACAACATCCTCGTGTCAAAGATCGGCAAAACCGATTCTATGGATGTCTCGCTCCACATACAGGTCAATCGTTCTGCGACGCTCACCGAGGCCCACTCGATAGCCAACGCGGTCGAAGACTCGATAAGGGGCCGGCTGAAGGGGGCAGAGACTATTACCGTGCACTTGGAGCCTCTGATGCCAGAGATAGGCGGCATCGAGCCCGTAGCAGATGTCAAAATGCAGGACTCGATAAGGGAAATAATCCTTGGCGCGAGCGACGTCAAAAAGGTCGATAGGGTCGCAACCTACAGGGCCGCCGGAAACGTCCTGAAAATAGACGTGGCCTGCGCTTTCAATAGCGATATGACAATAGAGCAGATCCATGAGCGTGTTTCAGATATCGAGAAGCAGATACGAGCAAAGTATCCCGGGTCGATAGTGACGATACACGCCGAGCCCAACTAGACGGCGGCCAGAATTGCATTCAATTTTTCTATCAGTTCAGGAATCCTTATCGGCTTTTTGATAAAGTCCTTCACCTTTATTGAGGGCATGACCTTGGAAAATTCATCCTCGTTTATTTCAAAGGCGGTGATAAACGCGATTGGTATCGATGGGTGCTTTTCTCTTATTCTCCGGTACAGCTCAAAGCCGTTCATCCCGGGCATCCTAATGTCAGTCAGTATGAGATCGTAATAATCTGGAGCATGACTTGCAAAAGCCTGCAGAGCTGCCTCGCCGCTATTGAATGTCTCTGCCGCGAAATTCCCCTTTGTCTCAAGACCTGATTTTAGAATCGCAAGAATGTCTTTTTCATCATCAACAATCATAATACGCGGCGGCGAATTCTGGTGCCGCCCACCACTTGTCATTCTATGATAAAATATGTCATGAACTATTTAACAGGATCGTAAGATCGTTCCACCCTGCATCCTGCGACATGTATGTGTGAGCACGATCAGCTTGTTGTTTTTGTGCTAACGTCTTTCTACCTACATCGGATATTTTGCACATAGCATATCAGGTCCTGCCTCACAAGGCATTGGGAAAGTTTATTCGCCCATGTACAAGTACTAAAGCAAGTATATTTGCCAGCGGCAATTGCAGTTACACCGAAACTCGTCCGGCAGTTGATGCCTCCCCGGTCGATTCTATCGAGAAAAGGCGACAACGGGATAGTGCTTGTAGCCGGCGGAAGCAGGTTCTATCACGGCGCGCCAGTGCTTGCGTCGATGGCTGCTCTGCGTTCTGGAGCCGATCTGGTCTATACGGCAGTCCCGCGCTCGATAATCCCCGCTGTCAGATCGTTTTCCCCTGCAATAATCGCACTTCCACTCCCAGATGACAAGCTCACCGTGGGCTCGGCAAACAGGCTTGTTGCCATGCTGCCAAAACGCACAGATGCAGCCGCCATAGGCATGGGGATGAGCATAGAGCCAGAAGCAATAGTCGCGCTTATCAAAAAACTGAAAGAAGCTGGGACAAAGATCCTGCTTGACGCTTCGGCACTAATCCCTATGGTGCTGGGCGAGATTTCAAACACAGGCAGCATTGTTACGCCGCATGCAGGCGAGTACAGGCGGCTTTTTGGCTGCGACTCTGGAACGACCAAGGATGAAATGACTTCAAATGTGCGCAGGCAGGCAAAAGAGTACGGCGTCACAGTAGCATTGAAGGGTTGGCTCAACGTCATTTCAGACGGCGACAAAGTTGCGACAATAAGGAGGTCGACGCCGGCAATGACTGTGGGCGGGACGGGCGACGTGCTGTCTGGCTTGGCGGCGGGGCTACTTGCCAAGGGCATGAAACCGTTTGACGCGGCGATTGCAGCAGTGTATCTCAACGGCGTCGCAGGCAGCATTGCCTTCAAGCGGTCGGGTCTGCACATCGTCGCTACCGACCTTCTTGACAGCCTACCGGCAGCAATGAAGCCGTTCGATAGGATCAAGCAAGAAAGACCGTAGGGATTTTTTCCGTATTCTTGTACACAGTCAGTAAAATCATCACCGGCGCTTCAAACGGATTGACGTAACCAATTTTAATGGCACGCCCTCCCTTGGACTGTGTGTATATGTATGAGTGAGTCAGCGTCAGAACAGTTTATCACGTTTGAAGAGTTTTCAAAGGTGCACCTGAAGATAGGCAAGGTGATCCATGCGGAGAGCATGCAGGGGATGAAGAAGGTCTTCAAGGCGACGATCGACCTTGGAAGCGAGCAGAGGGAGCTTGCGGTCGGGGGCGCACTGCACTACAAGCCGGAGGAGTTTGTCGGCAGGATGGTCGTGGTATGCACAAACCTTGAGCCAAAAAAGATAGGCAGCATCATCTCAAGGGGCATGCTCCTGGCGGCTGATGGGCCGGAAGGCAAGCCAGTCTTTTTGACAATAACAGAGGATGCACCGCTGGGTGCGACAATACACTGACTGGTGTGTGTTTCCAGTGGAGCATATCGAGATACATATGTGCACGCGTTTTAGTCCAGAAAAAATTATTCCATCCTTAGCTTATCGCAAAGCTATGGCTAGTTAACATTAGATGACAGTGGTCATTTGTATTATCAAAGATTTAGTTCTAGGTTGAATTTGTGCAACCTAAAGCACAAAAGTATCTATGTTCCAAGAATGATTGAATATTGAAATGGTAATATGGTCGCCCATTCCATCTGCTCCAGAATTGCGGTGCCGCATCTGTGGGATAAAGAAGGAAAAATTCGATGTCCAAAAAGATGAGCTGACCTTTGATGGTTTTAGCAATGTAAAAGGGACATGGTATTGCGATAACGGGCACCTCAATAGCGAAGGCATTGACCAGTAGCCAAAGGCTTAAAAGCAATCATCAATTGTGTGCAATAAGGCTCGCAGGACTTGCAGATAGGGAAGAAATAGTATTTGTGTTGCGCATCAGGAGAGATCCAAGATGATCTCGGGCGAAAAGCTGTTGATCTATCTTGGAGTCGTGCTCATGCTGCATGGTACTTACATTATTCTTTATGATGCCACTGCTCAATCATTAAACCCGTTAACAACCATGGGATGTTTTTTCTCGGCAACAGGGCTGATAATAGCATACGTGGGACTCAAGGGACGAGATAAGGTAGCAGAAAAACTAGGGTTTGCTATGCCTGAACTTGTCGAGAAACATCCTCTAGCCTATCATGCCGCCTTGGCTGAAAGCAACGTACAGAATCAGAAAAATTCCAGCGGAAACAAGGCTATTGGGTTCATACTCATTTCCGTAGGAACGTTTATGGTTACACTTACAGGTCTGTTCCCTCTTTCCCTGAATCTGTTATCCAGCTGTTGCGGCTGGCCCGATCCTAGCGCCATCTTCAGCTTTTTGTTATTACTTTTGGTATCCCCGCTGTCCACGTTTGGGATTATTTGTCTGTCATTTGGAATAACCTTCCGCCGCATTGCACACCGCTAATTAGAGAATGATAATATTGCTTAGCCAAAGGCTCAATGGAATAGTATTTTATTGCATTTGTGGTATGTGCTGGAATGAATAACGTACTGGCACTGGCTTTTGGCAAAAAAGATTTGGGAGGGAAAACCATGCTTCTCTGTGTATTTTTTCCTCCCGTTGTTGTCAGATTGCCGAATCTGGGGTCTTGGCTGGACGGAAGTCAAGACGATAAGGTCTGGTTTGATTCTCCTCTCATTTCCGATCTGGTCGTTTCTCCGGCAGTAGTAGTCCGTTGCCGAGCGGCCATGCCGTCAAGGATTGACTTTGCCTCGCTGGTAAGGGTATCGATGTCAGATACTCCTACAGCATGTACGAACATCATTTTTGGCGACTCCATTGTGACATGGTTGTGCACCGCGACTACATTCCAAGTAGAGTTTGATAGAATTCTCATTAACGATGGAATCTGATCTTCCGGCCCGCCGATTTCTGCAAATCCGTAAACTATACCTTGGCCTGCTGCACTAGTTGTTGCATTGCCCTCCTGCCGCTGACTTGTTCCAGTTGTTGTTGTCGTAGTCTGGTTGCTTGTGGCACCATCTTCGGTGCTATTGCCAGTGCCGCTGGTGTTTGTACCCGAAACTGGTGTGAACTCGAATATCGGGTTAATTACGAGCAGATTGCTAATGTTTGCTCCTGTTGCATTGTCGGTTACTTCCAATCCTCTCATTGGGACTGCAACGTCACATACGTCATTGGGGTTTGGAAGTACCACTCCACCCAGCTGGGATGCTATGTTTTCACAGTCAATCATTCCTCCGCTAGCGTTTCCAGTTGACGCTGTAGGTGTGTTGTTGGCCCTTTCTGATGTTGTTGTCTGTGCCGCAATTGGACTAAATGTTCCAAAGGTCGCCAGTACTGCTAAGGCTATTGCTGCGGGTACCAATAACCATACTGATTTCTTTAGAATGTTCATCGAGCACTACGATTATGCAATGTTCTTAATCATTATGAGACCATATTAGAGCTGTAACGTATTGATCGAAAATATGATAAATTATCTCAAAGGTACTCTTGCACATTTTTTGAATAACCATGCTTATGATACATTATTATTACCAGTTTGAAAAATAATGAAAAGCTGCATCTAGACTGGTGGCAGTGACTTTATTCATGTATTAGCAGAACGGGCTTTTTCTCGTGTTGTCTAGCACACGTCTTGAAGTGCTTCCCAGAATGCGCACCGGTGAAACTATCTTGCTGCTGCCCATCACTATCAAATCATATCTGTTCTCTTCAGACGCCTTGATTATTTCCTCAGCGGGCTTGCCTGCCCTGATTTCATAAGATACCCCCATCATCTTATAGTCTTCTCCTTTTTCCAGTATGTCCCTGCAAGCCTGAACCCTCTATTCAAGCATTTGTTTCACGCCTTCTTCTATCGTATCCCTTATCCTGTTTTTTGCCTCCTCCCGCGTTGTCGCCGTGGTGTCATCACTACCGCCCTTGCCTAAGAATGCCAATGCAAAACTTGGAAGTACCAGCTCTGTTTCAATAACGTTCATGAGCGTCAATTGAGCCCCTAATGCTTTTGCAATATATACGGCATGTCCCAATGCCCTATCTGAAGTCTCGAGCCATCATGGGGCACCAATATCTCGCGGTATCCCACTACCGACTTTGACACTTCTTGCGTCTGCGTTCTCTCTGTGTCTCAGCTTAACCGATATAGAATTTAATGCTGGCTGCGAGTTATTTCAGAATAACAATCTGTCAAAATACTTTAGATTATTCATGGATAGCTATCTGAAAGCATCTTTGCCTTTCTAGCTTCATAATCAAATTATATGCATATTAGCAAAGCATGCGTTTGCAAGCTTGACAACTGACGAGCACCGATGAATTTCTTCAGACAATTTCCCTGAAAGTAATGGAAGAGAATATTGGGTTTGGCAGAGCTAGAATAGATAAAGAAGTTATGAAAAGGCTTGGTGTCGTTGAAGGTGATATTAATTCGATTAAGAGCAAAGCGGGTGATATACGCAAGATGCCTTCCTCTCTCGCGCGGGTGATGAACATCTCAAGTCAAAACTGTGATCCGAATGGATAGCATGATCAGAAACAATCTGGGTGTTATCATAGGAGATACAATTCTGGTAAGCAAAGCTACAGGCAGACTGGCAGAAAGTGCTATAATTAGACCTGTAGAAGCAATATCGCCGATTGATGAGCGGTATATAGCTGATGCTTTAGAAGGAATACCTATTACAGAAGGCGATAATGTTCTAGTTCCATAATACAATCAAAGACTGAGAGATACTCTGATGACAATACGGCAGCAATAGTGACAGCCCAAACTGAATTCAGTCTCATAGAGAAGGAAGCACAAATCTATTTGCAGACAAGTGAATTCCTGCAAAAGGAGAGTGGGGATACTATTGTCCTAGGTTCCAAATTCTCGCTTTACTGCGATGACATCATGGAATCTGACGAATTTCAAAACAAGCTATCACGAAAGGCGGGAGATAAGCAAAAAACAGATCACGATAGATTATCAGAAGTTTTACAAAGTATAATGAAATATCAAAGGAGATTGCAAAGAAAGCAGAAGCAGGTGTTAGAGCTGCCGATTAAGGAAAAAGAAATGCATCCTGATGCAGTTATAAAAATACTCAAGGATGCAAAGTTTGAGATATTACGGAAATGCGCAGGGATTGAATAAAAGCTCAGTGCTAATATTATTGCGCGCGGCCGGTATTCGCGTAGGCCACCGGTTCGCTCAGATATGTTCTTCTAAAGTACCTTACAATAGTCATTGTACCAAGGGCAACCATCATGGTTCCTACTATTACGGTAGCAAATAGATAGTCTACCATTCCAGAAACATTGGACAGCAGTGTTGCTAAAGAACTAGTGCCATCATTGGTGGCAGTATTTGCTATGCTGTTGAGCAAAAGCCTGAAGGATTGATGGCTGTAATATACATAGAAAGCGCCTATAATGATCATTATAAAACCAACAATGCCCGAACCCCTTCTTATTGTCAAAGCAAAAGCGGTGAAAATGAGAACCAGTGATAATATGCCGCCAATCAACGCGTTTCTATAATCTTCACCATGTGACAGGTATGGCAGTCCGATTACAAAAAAGATGGCTGCAAGGATTGCAAGTATAAATGCAAATCTTGTTGTCGGTTGTTTCTTGGCAAGCATCATCAAGTATGTGGCTGGCTTGACTATTATAGTCTGCTTGATGGCGGTGGATGGTATCTAGCCTATGCCAGGCCCGAATTTCGACGACCCTTTCGTTTTCTGGATCTCTTCAAGAATCGACTCGTACTGCCTGTCAAGCGGCTTGGTGTCTATCGGTATGTCCTCCAGCTTCGAAAAAGCCGAGATTATGGTCTTTGCGGCAAGCGGCTGGGGAACGGTCGTCTCCGCTATCTCACCAAACAGCCCGATCGCGTCGATGCCCCTTTCTGCTGCAAGCCCGAGGATCAGGCCATTGAACCAAGTTATGCTCGTTATCTCGTTTCCGACAAAATCGATGCCTGCCTTTGCAAGAACCCTCTTTAGCTCCGGCCTGTTCACCACCCCACAGACCCGGGGCGCGCCTGTTACCTGCTCGCGCAGGTAGCCGCCGGCGCCGTAGAGCCTTGTTACCTTGCCTCCTATCGACTGGACATAGTCAAGGAGCATGTTGCAGAGCCTGTGGAGCTCGGCAGGGTCCTGCGGCTGCGACTCGCCGGTGAATATCAGCAGCTTGTGACGCTTGTCATAGAATATCTTGTAAGCGTCGCTTGCGCTTTTCACCACGCCGTCAGTATATGAAACCCACGGCTTGTCGCTTGATGTTATCTCTGCTACCTGCTCTGCCTTTAGGTGCTGTGACAGGAACGACGAGACCAGCCCGCCGACCCTGCCCATGTCCGGGAGCGAGGCAAACACCATGAACTCGTCTGCCTTGATGTCCTTTAGCTTATCAAGCTTCATTTCTCCATCCCGTTTATCTTTGCCAGAAACGCGCAGATAGAAGTGTAGTCCTGCTCGGAAAAGCCGCTGTTGTTTGCCGCCCTAAAGATCTGCTGCGCAAGCGCAGTCTGGGGGAGCGTGATGCCGGCGGCCTGCGCGGTGCCGGTGGCAAGCTCCAAGTCCTTTAGCATATTCTTGAGGTGGAATGAAGGGGTAAAGTCGTTCTTTACCATCTTGGGTCCCTTCTTTTCAGAAAGGCCAGTCTTGAAGTAGGTCGAGTTCAGTATCTGGACAAATATCGCCGGGTCAATGCCGGAACCCTTGGCAAGTGTTATCCCCTCTGACACAGCGCTTGCAATCAGCGCGATGTTCAGGTTGAGCGCCAGCTTGATAGCGTTAGCAGACCCGTCCCTTTCGCCAATGTAAAAGGTCTTGCCCAACTTTTCAATAACCGTCTTGGCTTTTTCAAACGCCTGTCTGCGGCCTGCTACCATCGGCACGAGATCGCCTGCCTCCGCGGCCGCCGGCCCTCCCATAACAGGCATGCCAAGCATCTCTATCCCTGCCCTGCGCAGCTCTCTGGCACAGTGCTCAGACTGCATGGGCGAGATCGTGCTTGCGTCTGCTACTATCAGATCGCGGTTGGTCGATTCAATCACGCCGCCCTTGCCAAGGAGAACGTCTTTGACAGCATCAAAGTCGGTAACGACGGTTATGACAAGATCGCAATTGTCCGCAAGCTCTTTTGGGCTGGACGCTATACTGGCGCTTTTTGAAAAGCGCCTTGCCTTTTCGCTTGAGCGGTTGTACACCGACATCAAGTGACCTGTGCTGGCCAGACGGGTCGCAATACCAGAACCCATCAGCCCGAGACCCACCACTCCTACTTTCATCATAGGTGCTCCCAATGCAGGCGACAATAAAAAACTATACTTTGGAAGGCACCCCCTCCCCTGCCGGTGCTCCCTGCTTTATTAGGCATGCCACTGACATGCGTCAACATGTCAGATCTTTGGTACAGCGGAGCGGCTACGCTTGAAGAAAAAAAGAGCAAGTCTATTATCCACCCATTTACGGTGAAGAGCTACAACGGCCTTGCAATAAACCCGTACCAGGGCTGCGGCCACCGCTGCGCCTACTGCTACGCCACGTATGAATGGTCGCCCGAGTTTTACGACAAGATCTACGCCAAGAGCAACGCCTCAGAGGTGCTTGATAGGCAGCTTGCAGAGTGGAAGTCAGACACAATAGAGCCGGTAATGGTGGCCTCTGCAACCGACGCATACCAGCCGGCAGAGCTCCGCTACGGGCTTACAAGAAGGTGCGTGAAGGTACTCCAGAAATACAACGTGCCCTACATTGTATTTACAAAGTCTGTGATAATCGAGCGCGACTTGGAGCTCCACCGGCAGTACAGGGACAACTGCTTTATCATTTGGTCGATCACCACCTGCAATGAAAAGATAAGGCGGGTGGTCGAGCCCGGGACTCCACCTGCAAGCAAGATGTTTCAGGTCATGAAAAAGTTCACCGATGCCGGGGTATGCTGCGGGGTCTACGTTGACCCCATAATCCCGCTTGTCACGGACAGCGACGAGGATCTTGAGGCAGTGGTCAGGAGCTGCAAAGAGGCCGGCCTGCGCTACGTCTTTGGTGCGCTGATGCGCCTTAGGACGGATATCTGGGAGCGCATGAAGCTCGTCCTGCGGCTGCTTGAAATCCCTGATGGTATCGAAAAGTACAAGCAGATATACAATTTTGAAGAGCCGCTTGATGCCAACTATGTCGCGGCCAACAGGCGGTATGCGGAAAAGATCATTGGCAGCCTAGAGGATAGAATCAAGAGCTACGGGATGGAGTGTGGATTTCCAGATTATATGGGCCCGCGCAGGATAGACAGGTCGCACCTTGGCCAGACCACGCTGCACAGCTACCTAGTGTAAACTAGAAAAATGCCCGTACGTATATCTGCATCTGTTCATCTGCGCCTGTAGGCTGCGAAAAATATCGCTTCGCAGTCGCAGTGCCCGTCTATCCTTACCTGCCTCCCGCACCTTGGGCAAATTGTAAGCGGTGCAGGAGATTCTTCCGCCTCCAAAAAGATGGCAGCAGACATATGTCATAATTAATGGCGGTACATATTAATAAGAATTTAGCACATTTCAGAAATACTATGGTAATTTTAGTTACATTTTCATTTTTCAAAGAGCTTGTTATGAATATCGACATTGATATTGTAATTTTTGCAAACATTAGAACCATTAATACCATACCACTACTGATATCAGGCTGTGAGATATAGCAACCCGACCCCGACTGTAGATATCATACTTCAACAGGGTTCCAAGGTTTTGATGATAAGACGCAAGAAGGACCCATTCAAGGGACAGCTAGCCCTGCCCGGCGGCTTTGTCAACGAAGGCGAGACTGCCGAGGACGCCATGAAGCGGGAGGCTATGGAGGAGACGTCGCTTGAAGTTGAGCCGATCGACATCCTTGGAGTCTATTCAGACCCAAGACGCGATCCCCGCAAGCACATAATGAGCGTGGTCTTTGTCGGGATAATCATAGGTGGCTCTGGCAAGGCAGGCGACGACGCCGAGGGCATCGAATGGGTCGAGCTTGCAGACATTGAAAGGCAGCAGTTCGCGTTTGACCACATCACGATACTGCGCGACTACAAAAAGTGGAAGGCGTCTGGCGGGACCTTCTGGTCGACCAAGAGAAGAAATGAGTGAACTACTATCGGACAAGTCCGGTGGATGAATCGCCGTTATATCTTTAAAGAAACGTGGCGAGAAGTCCACCGGTCATAGATAGTCCGTGGATGAATCGCTGTAACATATTTTAGGTGGTACCGGTGAAATAGAAGCATACATACATACATGCTCAACTACAAGTTCCGCCTATATCCAACGAAAGAACAGGAGCTTGTACTGGAGCAGACTCTCGATGGCTGCAGGTGGGTGTACAACTACTTCTTCGACAAGAATATGTCAAAAGAGGATATGCAGTTTACTCTAGTTGAGTTGAAAGAGCAGCACCCTTGGCTTCGCAAATACTACCATTCCAAGATGCTTCAGATGGTAACACATCAGGTTGCAGCAGCTAGAAAGGCTTCCAAAGACAAGCTTCTTTCGTACAGAAAGAATGAAGACTTCAACGCATTTACATACAACCAGTCTGGCTTTAAAATTGAAGAAGATGGAAAGCTCTACCTGTCAAAGATAGGCAGCATAAGAATTGTACTCCATAGAAAGCCGGTAAACGTCAAGCAGGTTACAATATGCCGCTGGAAGAATTCAAAATGGTACGCAGT